>Ga0209642_10000886_pt1 | contig 19773 bp, 22 predicted proteins | sample RifCSP19_2_FD_184025 | JGI IMG/M metagenome (GOLD analysis project Ga0209642, IMG submission 184025) | Soil microbial communities from Rifle, Colorado - Rifle CSP2_sed 19_2 (SPAdes) (version 2) | ecosystem: Environmental > Terrestrial > Deep subsurface > Rock core/Sediment | place: Rifle... | reverse complement strand
AGGCACCTTCCAATAATTTTTTCTTCGTTGTAAGCCGGGATTATTACGGAAACCTTCATACAACTTTTATTCTTTAGTGTTGAATTGTATACTAAATTAAGTCTATGGTAAAAGTTGGAATAAACGGATTCGGGAGAATAGGCAGAATTGCTTTCAGAATCGGGATATTGAAGCATTTTGACCAAATCCAATTTTCAGCCATAAACACCTCCGGTTCGATGCCGACATCGGGTTGGGCGCATCTTACAAACTACGATACAACTTATCGCAAGTTTACTTATGAAATAAAAGCTCTCGAGGTTAAAAAACCCGAAGAGGTAACTGACGAGGATTCGCTAATCGGATATTTGTCGATAGGCGAAAAAAATATTAAAATTCCGGTTTTGGCCCAGAGGGATCCTGCGAAAATTCCCTGGGGGAAGTACGGGGTGGACGTTGTTATTGAATCAACCGGAAAGTTTACAACCGGTGAGGATGCCAAAAAACACGCCTTCGGGGGAGCAAAAAGGGTTGTAATTTCGGCGCCGGTCAAGGGGGGGAACGTCGGTACCTATATTATAGGGGTGAATGAATACAAAGGCCCGCCTTTGCAGGACGCTACGGCGAGGCGGGGGGAAGCGGAGGTACTTTCGAATTCTTCCTGCACCACCAACTGCGTTGCTCCAGTTATAGCTGTTTTGCACACTAATTTTGGCGTCGAAAAAGCGGCTATGACGACGGCTCATGGATATACCGATGATCAGAATTTGCACGATAATTCCCACAAAGACCTTCGTCGAGCTCGGGCAGCGGCCGCCAATATTGTTCCGACAACAACCGGGGCCGCCATTTCAACCACAGAAACAATACCAGAACTTGCCGGTCTTTTTGACGGAAGTGCTCTGCGGGTTCCGGTTATAACAGGCTCGATTACGGATTTTTCAGTCGTTCTTAAAAAGGATGTGACGGTTGAGGAGGTCAACGGAATTTTTAAGGAAGCTGAAAAAAATCCGCTCTACAAAGGAATTTTGGCAGTTAGCGAAGAACCCTTGGTCTCTTCTGATATTATCGGTAGGGACGAGTCGGCAATAGTAGATTTGTCTTTGACAAAGGTTGTTGCCGGAAATCTAGTAAAAGTATTTGCCTGGTATGACAACGAGTGGGGGTATGCGAATCGGTTGGTTGAACAAGTGATAAGGGTGGGGCAAAGGTTGGATAGCGGTAAAGTTCCAAGTGATCCGATAACACTTTCGTTCAGAAACGTATGAATGATTTAAAACCTCAAGGTCGAAATGACGGACACATTTTTGATTTTTCCGAAATCACCGACCAAATTTATATTGGTTCGGATTTATGCAGGGCCGGGGTTTGTTTAATTCATGGCGAAGAATTTAAAAAGTTGGGAGTTTCGGTGGAGCTAAACTTAAGTCATGAGGAGAATGAACTTCCTCCGAAGGATATTGAAACATATCTTTGGCTTCCGGTTGTTGACGGCTACGCGCCAACCCCGAACCAACTTGATATAGGAACTTCCACAATGCACGAAGCTGTTAAGAACGCTAAAAAAGTTTATATTCATTGTAAAAACGGACACGGCAGAAGTCCGACTATGGTTGCGGCGTATTTGATAAGATATGAAGGACTTAATTTGGAAGAGGCGATAAAATTGATAAAAGAAAAAAGAAATGAGGTACACATTGAGGAGGGTCAGCGGACGGCATTGGAGGAATTTAAGAAAAATATCAAAATTGTTGGTTGACCAAAGAGACTTAATTCATGATTCAAATAATTCCGTCTATTCTTACAAATGACCCGGGAGAGTTAAAAGAATTAATCTTACGCTGCGAAGGGGTGGTGGAGCGGGTTTCAATCGACATAATAGACGGAAAGTTTGCGGACAACAAAACAATTGACCCGAGTATGTTATTTGAAGTCGAAACGGACCTGAAAATTGACTACCAATTGATGGTTCACGAGCCTACTAATTGGATTGAGCGCTGCGTTAGAGGACAAGCAGACAGGATAATTGGACATGTTGAAAAGATGAGCGATCAGATAGAGTTTGTCGCTAAAGTACAGGGAGTTGGGGCTTCGGTTGGTCTGGCAATTGATTTGGATACGCCGGTTTCAAAACTTGACCCGACAATCTTGACTGATCTTGATGTGGTTCTTGTTATGAGCGTTGCCGCTGGCTTCGGCGGTCAGAAATTTGATAAGCGCGCACTTGAAAAAATCGGCAAGCTTGATGAGATTCGTGTTCGTGATGATACACCGTTTAAAATTCAGGACGACGGAGGGATTACTCTTGAATCGGCTCACAATATCCACAGGTTGGGAGCAGATGAGGTATCAATTGGAAAGAGTTTATTTGAAGGAGACTTGGCGGCAAATATTCAAAAATTCCAAAAAGCCGCACACGGAATTAAAAATGCAAAAGCAACTGATTAAAAATATAGTCTTTTTCGGGGATGCAAGCATTTCAGAAAACGACCCCGTTTATAAAAACGCTTACGAAATAGCCAGAACCCTGGCCTCTGACGGGTATTTAATTGTTAACGGAGGAGGTCCGGGGGTAATGTATGCCTCAACAGAAGGCGCAGAAGCCGTCGGGGGAAAGACTACTTCCGTTACCTTTACGCCTAAAGACGCTCCGGGTTTTGAAGGAAGCTACGTCAAAAATATTACGGACGTCGAAGTCAAAACCACAAATTATATCGAGCGCATGTTCAAGCTTTTGGAGTATGGTGACATGTTTATTATTTTTAAAGGAGGGTCTGGCACCATAAGCGAATTCGGTACAGCCTGGGTTCTGGCAAAAATTTATTACGGCCACCATAAACCCTTCATTTTATATGGCGACTTTTGGGCGGAAATAATTGATTCCATAAAGAAAAATATGAATTTGGATGGGCCAGAATTGAGCGTGTTTGAAATAGTCAGTAGAGTGGAGGATGTTTTGCCAACGATAAAAAGATTCGAGAAAAAATTGCAAGGTATTGACCATGGGGGAGATTGCAAAATTTGCGTCGACGCGGCTTTTAAAAAATAATAGTTGTGGATATTGGAAAGCTTGAAAAAAAAGCCAATGAAATCCGCCAGGATATTATAAAAATGCTTCTCACGGCGGGGAGCGGGCACTCCGCAGGTCCACTTGGAATGGCGGATGTTTTTACTGCACTTTATTTTGAAATTCTTAAACACGACCCCAAAAATCCCCAGTGGGAGGAAAGAGATCGTCTTTTTCTTTCCAACGGACACATCTGCCCGGTTCGCTACGCCGCGATGGCTCATTCCGGATACTTTCCGATTTCAGAACTAATGACCTTGCGAAAATTAGGTTCACGCCTTCAGGGTCATCCCGAGCGGGAAAGGCTTCCGGGGGTCGAGACTACTTCGGGGCCTCTGGGTTCAGGCCTTGCCCAAGCTGTTGGTTATGCATACGCTTCAAGAATGGATGCTTCGGCAGGCTCAGTACAAGCTAAATTCAGAGTTTATTGTATATGCAGCGACGCAGAACACGATAGCGGAAACCATTGGGAAGCTGTAATGTTTGCCGGAAAATACAACCTTTCTAACCTAACGGCAATTATTGATCGGAATAATATCCAAATCGACGGACATACCGAGGATGTGATGCCGCTCGAACCCTTAAAGGAGAAATACGAGGCGTTTAACTGGCACGTTTTAGATATTGACGGACACAACGTTGAGGAAATTATTGATGCCTGCAATCACGCAAAGGCCGTATATGAAAATCCAACAGTTATTATTGCTCACACAATTCCCGGTCGCGGAGTTGATTTTATGGAGTGGAATCCCGAGTGGCACGGAAAACCGCCCGACAAAGACCAAGGCCAAGATGCTTTAAGACAATTAAGAACCCTTGGTGGCAAAATTAAATCTGAACATGAATAGAAAACTGACAGCCATCGTTGTTATAACCTTAATTGTTGGCATCATTTTTTATTTACTCTCTTTTAAGCTACAGACAGTTTGTGAGTTAATGGGTGGAAAGTGGAATCGAGGGCCTTTATCTGATGGAGAACCAGTTTACGAATATTGTTACCGTGGGGATACACAGTCTTTAAGCGATTATTAAGTGATTCCAAGTGCCTTGAGATGGTGGTTTATTAAAACTTAAATGGAACAAAAACACCGCTATCCAAAAATAAATTCGATAAAGGTAATTATTGAAAATAAAGAGGGTAAGGTTTTGTTGATACAAGAACCAGAGACAGATGAATGGATGCCTTTGCACTGGGGACTTCCCGGAGGAAGGCCGCATTTAAAGGAGTCTTTATATAGTGCTCTAAAAAGGAGTTTGCAAGAAGAAATTGGAATAGACGTTGAACCTTTAGGAATTTATAAAGTTGAAGAAGTTTTACACGACGACAGAACGGCTTTGATGTTTATAGCAGTTGCCAAAATTTTTGGTGAAGTAGAAATAAAGGGAAGAATTAATGCATACAAATGGGTAACCGCTGGCGAAATTGAAAAAATGGAGACTAGCGAGTTTACCGCTTTTTATTCGAAGAAACTTTTATTGGATTATTTAGCAGGAAACAGAGAATGTGTTGATTTCAACTTAGTCGAGACGCATCAATATTATGACTTGGACGAAAATCCTGAATTTCAGAAATGACTAGAGGCTGGCAAAAAAAATGATTAATCCGAAAGCAAAATTATCAGCTAAAGTTTTTTCTAAAGATATTGAAATGGTTCCGACGAGGCAGGGATATGGGGAGGGATTGGTTATTGCCGGCGAGAAAGATGAAAGAGTTGTTGTTTTGTGCGCGGATTTGACTGAGAGTACCCGCTCAATTCTTTTTAAAGAAAAATTTCCCGATAGGTTTATTGAAGTGGGAGTTGCCGAGCAGGCGCTAGCGACAATTGCCGCAGGAATGGCCAATTACGGAAAGATTCCTTTTATTTCTTCCTACGCTGCTTTTTCTCCTGGGCGAAATTGGGAGCAGATAAGAACAACAATCGCCTTAAATAATGTACCGGTAAAGATTGCCGGCGCCCATGCCGGTTTAACAGTAGGACCAGACGGTGCGACACACCAGATGCTTGAAGATATTGCCTTAATGCGGGCAATGCCGAATATGGTTGTTATTGCGCCGGCTGACGCAATTGAGGCAAGGAAGGCAACAATCGAGGCTGCAAAGAATGGGAAACCGACTTATATTAGGCTTGCTCGCGAAAAAACTCCGGTTTTTACGACTGAAGAAACTCCTTTTAAGATTGGAAGATCAGAAATTCTTTGGGATTCAACTTCACCAACCACCCGCCCGCATCGCATACGCGAAAGCGTTTCGGGCGCGGCTAATCACCGATCACTAATTACCGTTATCGCCTGCGGCCCGCTCGTCTATGAAGCGCTTTTAGCTGCCCGAGAACTGGAGAAAAGCGGAATCGGTACACTTGTTATTAATTGCCACACGATTGACCCGATTGATGAAGAGGTAATTATAAAAGCAGCAAGGTTAACAGGTGCAATTGTTTCAGTCGAGGAGCACCAAATTAATGGGGGATTAGGCTCTGCAATTGCCGAAGTGTTAACTCGAAATTATCCGGTTCCGATGGAATATATCGGTATGCCCAATAGCTTCGGCGAGTCCGGCCAACCCGATGAGCTTTTGGAGAAGTGGGGAATGAAGTCAGGAAATATTATTGAGGCAGTAAAAAAAGCAATTAAAAGAAAAAGTTATTGAAGGTTTTTGACTACTTCTCCGGTGTATCTGCCTACATAATACCAATTAAAGGTGGCAGTATGATCATTTACGATTACATAGACGTGGACAGTCCAATATCCTTTTTCTTCATTTAAACCTTCGGCATCAATGATATATTTTGGATATTTAGCTAAAAGGTTTTTAACTTCCGATAATTCTCTAACAATCTTTTCTGCTTCTTCTTTTGTTATCTCTCTATCAAAAAATTCAAAAGTGGAGAGGATTTGGTAATAAACTGTTTTATAGTAGTCATTATTTTCGTAAATTGAAAGAAGACTTACTGCATAAGTGTTGCCGTTCTTTTCCAGATAAGTAGTTATACCCATATAATCTTCCGTTAGCTTTTCAAAATAATAAGCACTTTGTCCATTTACTGTTTTTTCTTGCAGATCAAGGTCTAATGGCCCATCCTCGGCTGGCGTGATTTTACTTTCTTCGTATATTTCTTGGACTGCTTTCTTTCCCTCTGCCCATGTGTTTGCTATATCCGTCAATGTAGTTTTCTCATGAATTTGAACATAGATTTGTGGCCTTTCGTATTTATGATTATCCTCCTTACTGGAAATGTAAAAAACTACAATCTTGTCTTCTGGAGAGTTAGTAGTAAAGAAATTGTCGGGATATTTTAAGGAATAGTTATATTTTGTATTTTTGTATGTTTTCCAATTAGCAGTTTCGTCTATTGTCGTAGTTGGAGTTAGTGGAACTTCCTGGTTTGGTGTAGTTTTTATCAACCCCTTCTGCCAGGAGTAGTAGTGAAGTCCGCCGATTCCAATAACAACCACAACAACAAGAAGAAAAAGATGTGCAAAACCTTTTGAATCTTTGCTCACGACATCATTGTAAGATCTTTTCTTTTGTTTGACAAATCGACAACTCAGTTATAACATTGTAATTACCCTTCGGTTTTACTCGGGGCAAGCCATGCAAATACAAACCGTTTTTAAAGCAGGTAATAGTAATGTTGTTGCGATTCCCAAGGGTGTTACCAAAGAATTAGGTATTAGACCGGGGAAAAAAGTCGCAGTTACGTATTCCTCAGACTCGATTACATTCTCTACGAAAATTCCTAAAACATCCAAGTACGGTACGATTGCCGACAAAAAATTTGTGAAGCTTATCAAAGAAGTTGAGTCGCGCTATGGTTCCGCTTTAGAAGAATTAGCCAATCTTTCGTGATGATAATTACTCTCCGGCAGACACTCGTCCTTCACGAGTATATGGTTAAAAAATACGGAGGATCTTCGGGTATAAGAGATATGGGAATGCTAAAATCAGCAGTGGCTAGGCCGTTCGCGACGTTCGGGGGAGAAGATTTATACCCAGATATTTACTTGAAATCAGCTGACCTAATTCAGTCGATAGTAAAAAACCATCCATTTTTAGACGCGAACAAACGAACAGCTTTCTCTTCAGCTTACATATTGTTAAAGAATAACAAGATCTTAATGACAGCTACACAAAAAGAAGTCGTAAAATTTATGGTGCAAGTTGCCAATAAAAATCTCTCGGTTGACGAAATTTCCAACTGGCTGAGGAAACGTACTAAAAAGATTGGTTAATGATTAATTAATCTAAAAATCTGAGAGTGGAGAGGATTTGGCTGAATAACTCATTTGACATACTGCTATTTAAATAACCTCCTATCATATAGATTAAATTATCTTTAGCGACTAACAATCTTCTTTCTGTAATATTTTCAGGAAATTCATCAGAATTTTCATCTATGAATTGTTTTGCCGTTAAGTTTCCGATTTTCGAATCTTCTACTCTTCGGCCCTGGAAAAATCTCGAATTAACTTTTTCACCAATTTCTAGTTTAATCATTTTTTGATATTCATCTGGAAAATAGTTGTATGCTCTTTCTTCAAATTGAGATTTTATTACCGATATATACAAAAACTCCGGTGGAGAACCAATTGTAATGCTATTTGGATCACTGAATATTGATTCAAGACCCGGGGGGTATTCGATGGAAAAACCCAACCCTTCATTTTTATATGTTTTCCAGTTTGCCAGGCTGCCATTTGATCTATCGGATGCCGGTGGGGTGAGAGAGGGGGTTGAAGACGGGGTTTTCAAAACGTAACCCGCCTTTTTAGACCGGGAAAGATATGCAATCAGAAGTGATGCGAAAAAGACTGATGCAAGTAAAATTACGGTCAGGAAATAGCGAAAAGCTTTTGTGTCCTTCACACCGATCTATTATGCAGCAGACCTTATTGTCCTTTCAACCCGGAAATGCTAAATTGGAAAAAGGATGGCGGATACAGGTCTTCTCAAAAGAATAGCCCAGGAATTAGTTGCCTCCGGAAAGGGAATTCTGGCGGCGGATGAGAGCACAGGAACTATAAAAAAACGATTTGACGCAATTGGGATTGAATCGACTCCTGAGAATCACAGGATTTACAGACGACTTCTTTTTGAAACCCCGGGGATTGAGGAATTTATTTCCGGAGTAATTATGTTTGACGAAACCCTTCGCCAGAAGGCTCAGGGCAAGCCCTTCGAAGGTAAAACACTTCCTGAAATATTGATGGAAAAGGGAATAGTTCCGGGAATAAAAGTTGATAAGGGAACGGCTGCCCTTGCTAATTTTCCCGGAGAGAAAATAACAGAAGGACTGGACGGATTAAGAGAAAGACTAGTCGAATATAAAAGTATGGGCGCGAAGTTTACAAAATGGCGGGCAGTGATAACAATCGGCGACGCCGTGCCTGGAATTCCGACCGATATTTGTATTAATTCAAATGCGGAAGCTTTAGCCCGTTTTGCGGCCTATTCACAGGAGGCAGACTTGGTGCCCATTGTTGAGCCTGAAGTTTTGATGGATGGGGCGCATACCTTTGAAAAAAGTGAGGAGGTAACTTATAAAACCCTAAAGAAAGTTTTTGCAAAATTAACTGACCACAGAATTTATTTTCCCGGAATGCTTTTAAAACCAAATTGGGTACACCCCGGGAAGGAGAGCGGGACTAAGGCCGGCGACGAGAAAGTAGCCAGGACGACATTAAAAGTTTTGAAAGAAACGGTACCGGCCGAGGTTCCGGGAATAGTATTCCTTTCAGGTGGAGATAGTCCGGGGGAGTCGACAAGTCATTTGGATGCCATGAATGAATTGGGTAAAGTTCCTTGGCAGTTTTCCTTTTCCTTCGGACGGGCACTCCAGGAACCCGTATTGAAAGTCTGGCAGGGAAAGACCGAAAATATTAAGCCGGCTCAGGAAGCATTTTACCAAAGAGCAAAACTCAATTACTTGGCAAGAACGGGGGCATACAGAAAGGAAATGGAAAATGGAAACTAAACCGGAACTTCTTTCAATAGGAGATGCTTCCTTGGACGTGTATCTTACTCCGTCCGAGTCTGAAGCCCTTTGCAATTTGGATCAAAAAAAATGCCTGATTTGCTTTTCTTACGGTGAAAAGATTACCGTAAAAACTCTGGATTATTCCGTCGGCGGAAATGCCGCAAATTTGGCGGTCGGGTCAAAAAGGTTGGGAATCAATGTCGGCTTGGTTTTAACATTGGGGGATGATTCGATAGGCAGACAAATTGTCGAAAAGTTAAGAAAAGAGGCGGTTGATTTAACTTACGTCATTCAACAGCCGTCGACTTCTTCAAATTACTCAACCGTTGTCAATTACGGCGGAGAAAGAACGATTTTTGTTTATCACGCCCCCAGAAGTTATGAATTTCCGGTTCAGCTTCCGGATGTGGGCTGGATTTATCTGACTTCGATGGGAGAAAGTTTTACCGCATTTTACAAACACTTTACCGATTGGATAGCCAAAAAAGACAATATCAAACTTGTATTTAACCCGGGGAGTTATCAGATGAAAGCCGGGGTAGAAGTACTTAAAAATGTGCTAGAGAAAACATATCTTATTTTTGTCAATCGTCAGGAGGCGGAGAAACTTGCCGGATTTGAAGAGTCATACGGCAGAGAAAAAGAGCTTCTTAAGGCAGTTTCAAATTTGGGACCGAAGAGCGTGGTGATAACCGACGGAAGTAACGGCTCTTATGCTTGGGACGGGGAAAGATTTTTTAAGGCGACGGTTTTGCCGATTGATCCTTACGAGAGAACCGGGGCGGGGGACGCATTCAGCACGGGAGCGCTCTCGGCACTCATTAAAGCAAAGAGTATTAAGGAAGCGCTTCTGTGGGGAACGGTGAATTCAGCCTCAGTTATCGGCTACACCGGTCCTCAGAAGGGACTTTTACGTGAGGAGGATATGGCGGTTTGGTTGGACCGTGCCAAAAGCAGCCAAGTTGAGGTGGGGGAGTTTTAGAATGAAAATTTTTGTTACTCGCAAAATTCCGGGAGACTATTTAGAAAAATTAAAGTCTGCCGGATACGAAGTTGGCGTCTCGGAATTCGATAGACCCTTGAGCCCCGATGAATTGGTTGAAAAAGGAATGGGGAGGGACGCTTTATTGACTCTTCTTACCGATAAAATTGATGGGAAAGTGATTGATGCTTTGGGACCGGACCTAAAAATAATTTCGAATTATGCGGTCGGCTTTGATAATATTAATGTTCCCGAGGTAAGTCAAAGGGGAGTTGTTGTCACAAATACCCCCTCCGACGAGGTAAACGAGGCGGTTGCTGAGCACACCTGGGCTCTGACTCTTTCCCTTTCCCGAAGAATTGTTGAGGCAGATGAAGCAACCAGAAGGGGGGGGTACAAAGGTTGGGAACCCGATATTTTTTTGGGGACAAATTTGATAGGCAAGACCCTTGGGATAATCGGTCTCGGGAGAATAGGAACCATGGTTGCCAGGCGGGCAAAAGGATGGAATATGAGAGCCCTATATAATAAGAGGTCGCGTGATGAAGCGGCCGAAAAAGAACTTGGCGTTGAATTTTCAGAGATTGATAATTTGCTTGCCGCCTCCGACGTTGTTTCTCTTCATGTTCCTTTAACTCCCGAAACAAGACACATGATCAATAAAGATTCATTGGCAAAAATGAAAAAAGGAGCCTTTCTTGTTAATACCGCCCGGGGCCCGATTGTCGATGAACACGCGCTTGTGGATGCCATAAGAAGCGGGCAGCTTGGGGGAGCGGCATTGGACGTGTTTGATAATGAGCCGAATATTCACCCCGAACTAATCGGAATGGAAAACGTAGTTCTCACTCCCCACATTGCATCGGCAACTTATGAAGCCCGGCAGAAAATGGGCGAACAGGCGGTTGATGCGATTTTGAAAGTTTTGTCGGGCGAAAAACCTGAAAATTTAGTCAATCCGGAAATTTGGGACAGCCGGAGGAAATAATTGACACAAAAGCACTTTGATGCTATGATGCAAACATGCAGATGATTAGGACAACGATTACTTTCCCCAAAGAGATGCATGACGACCTCAGAATAAGTGCGTTTAAGGAGGGTAAATCCTTAAGTAAACTCATCTTGGAAAAACTTTTGTCTGGCGCAAGACCGAAAGTTTCAGAAGACGTAGATAAAGAGATACAAAGTGGAATTTTGTTTTTTAGAAAAATAGCAAGATTGGGTAAGCAGATTGATGCTGCCCAGGCGGTTAGAGAAGAAAGAGATAGAGATAATGCTTGAAATAGTCGTTGACGCAAGTGTAGTTGTTAAGTGGTTTGCAAAAGAAAAAGAGGAGAAAATTGAGGAAGCTTTCAAAGTATTCAGACTTATAAAAAAAGGTAAAGTGAAAGCGTGGTCTCCGGTTTTTCTGCTGGTTGAAGTGTTAAACATTTCTTCAAGAAAAAAAGGTTTAGAGGAAAAGGACGTGGAGAATTTATTAGATGAGTTAATACAGTCTGGAATTTCTTTTCAGAATTTGAGTACCGATAAAGTTCGGGAGTTGCCAAAGATCGTGTCAAGGTACAAAATTACTGCTTACGATGCACTTTATTTTCTCTTGGCTAAAGAGAAAAAGTGTAAAATAATAACATTGGACAAAGAATTATTACGTGTAAAGGAGATGACGACAGACTTAGAACATTTATAGCCATAATACTAAACCTCCATCTTAAATCGAGAAATTACCAAAATGGCAAGTCTCGTATAATCAAGGAAAGTAACGAGTAAAGAGTAAATAAGTTGTACGGGAAAAATCAATGAACAACTTCTGTAACCGCATCCGAATATTATACGAATCATCGGTCGGCATCTTCAGAAAAGATCGCCGCTTTAACGTCTACTCCATCAGCGTTCGGAAAAAAACCCACAATAATTTTTCTTCCTCTGTAGTGTCCGATTCCAAAACAATTTTGCGGATTTTGGGGGTCGAATTTAACCTCGTTTCCCTGAAACGCTCCGCCGGAGGCGGGTTCGTCGGCGACCGCGGCGCATACGCCCTCCTCCTGGTTGTAATGGAAGGTTTGGGGGATAAAGGAAGGGAGATTGACACCGTCAAACCTGACTCGCGTTGCACGATCTTCATTCCACTTTCTTAAATAGATTTCTGAAGGCTCGCCCGGATTATAACTTATCTCTGCCTCGTTTTCCTCCGGTAATGTATTAAATTTAAGAAGAAATTCCGTTAATTCTATTTTAAATCTCGCTTCATCATTAACGTCCGTATTTTCCAGCACTTTAGTTTCTATCGGCCAACTATACTGGTATTTTTCAACAAGACCTCGCCACGTTTGGGCAGAAAGGCCTTCGGCCGATAGGGCGGCGGCCTCTTTAGTGGGACTAGGTGCAATTGTCCCCCGTGAACTTTCTGTCGGCGATTGTGTTGGCACCTGCCGGGGGTGTGGCTGTAGGAAAAAAGGATACAGGCTTTATGGGAAAACGGCACTCGAGGCGGTCATGAAAGGAAACACTTTACAAGCGGCTGATGTAACAGGCTTACTTGATGGAATGTTTAAGGAAGAAGAAGTCCAGACGGTTATAAAAGAATTGAGAATGCATGTTGGTGTTACTCCAGAAAATTTCGGACAAGTTGCTCTGAGGTTGATAATGAAAGGGGGTACGACTGATGAAGAAAAAAGCGAATGGAGGATGAAGGGCTTAGGTTTTGCGGAGGCAGTTTTTCTTCAAAGACCCACGGGATTTGGATCTGGTTCCGAAGAAGAAAGAAAATACGTAAAACAATCAATCGCTGCGGCGAGGACTATGGTTGAGACGGCAGGTGAAGAGAAAGTTTACGACGGAATCCTGAGAAGCGATAGCGAATATTCCAAGCAGTTTTCGAGGATAATGGAGCGTATTAGAAATACGGATGCGACGATGGTTTTTTCCGAGCATGATGTTGCAGTACACGATAGGCAAAAAGCAAAGACAAGTGCAGAAGCGGAAGCCCAAAAAGAGGCGGATGAAGCGAGAGTAGAAGTTTTAAAAGCAGAGATTGCAAAGTAAGGAGAAAACCTTCCCTATTTCTTCATAACCCAACCTTTATTAATTGATAAATTAAGCATAACTCTAAAACACCTCAAATTTAATTTGTCAAAAGGAAAATAGAATGTAAAATTAAGCATGGCGTTTTTTGGAAGAAGACAAAAGGAAGATATGGCCTCCCAAGAAGAAGGAGTTTTTGCCGGGAGAAGGGTTACCCCCCAAAACGCCGGCCAAGATAAAATCTTGAAAGATTTGTCTTTTGAAAAAAGAAAAAGGAAAAAAGAGCCTAAAAAGCCGTGGAGTAAAAAGGAAAGGCTTTTGGTTTTTGCGGTTTTTATTCTTACAATTGCCGCTTCTGGATTTTTGGCGCTTTACTCCCGTGCCTGGAAACTGCCGGGCCTTCCGCGTTTTAGAATTCCCGCCCTTCCCCTTGCCGATTTTTTTAAAGAAGAAAAGATAATTATTGAAAGAGAAACAGTTAATAAGGAAAACAAGGAAGTGGGGAAAAGGGCAGTTCAAGAATTTAAAGAAAAAACCGAAAATCTCTCGGGAGTTTACGGACTTTTTGTTGTCGATCTTAACGGTGGTTTGTCATACGGGGTAAACGAGGAAGAGGTTTTTCAGGCGGCTTCCTTAATTAAACTTCCGGTCATGGCGGGAATTTTTATGGAGGCTAATGCCGGTAATATCAACCTTGATCAAAAATATGTCTTGAAAAGTGAGGATAAGGTTGGGGGAGCGGGGAGCCTCTACGGGAGGCCTCCGGGGTATGAAATAACTTATAGAAATTTAGTCCGTCTGATGGGGAAAGAGTCCGACAATACCGCCTTCAACATAGTCAGAAAACTTTTGGGGGATGAAAAAATCGGGTTTTGCAAAAGGCGGGTATGGTCGATACCTCTTTGACGAAGAACGAAACCACCCCGTACGACATCGGAATATTTTTTGAAGAACTTTGGCGGGGGAATTTGCTTTCAGAAGAATCTAAAAAAGAGTTATTGGAAAGTTTAACGGACACGATTTATGAGGATTGGTTATCGGCCGGAGTTCCCGAGAGCATTCGTGTCGCCCATAAATTCGGGCGTGAGCTTCATGTTGTCAACGACGCCGGAATCGTATATTCGCAAAAGCCATTCATCGTTGTGTTATTGAGTAAAGGAATAGTCGAAGCCGAAGCGGATGCCATTTTTCCTGAACTGGCAAAGATGGTTTACGAAGCGGTGGTGAAATAGTTTCACTCCAGATTTTCCGTAACGGCCACCTCGTCCGTAATTTGCCCCTCGGGTTTCTCAAGTAAGGTCTTTATATACTCCGGATCGCATGAAGTTGTCGGCTGGTTTTCAGCAAGGAACCACTCCATTTTTGTGGGGCAGCCTTCACAGGTAAGGTTGCCGGTTAGAGTGCAGATGGGGAGTTGCATGAGCCCTTGGGGTATTTGCCACTCGTGATTTTCGCTTTCAGCCAGAAGAGTACTTATTATTCTATTCCAGATGGGAGTTGCGCCGGTTACTCCCGAGGCGATTCTTGCCATTTGCGAATTGTTGTTGTTTCCCACCCAGACTGCTACCACGTAATCCTCGGTATAGCCGATAGCCAGATTATCCCTGAGGTCATTACTTGTTCCCGTCTTAACCGCGACTTCTTTATGATTCGGGATAAGAAGTAGGGAATTACTTCCGAAGGCGGGGGAGCGCGCGGCGTTGTCGCGAAGAATGTCCGTGATGATATATGCGACTCTCGGATCAAGCACTTGCGGAAAGTTGCAACCGGTAGCTTCGGCTCCCAGCGCAACTCCCGAACCTGATGCGTGGATAAAACTGATATCATCTTCCCGGACAAACCCGGCGCATTTAGATTCTTCAAGAATTTTTCCTTCGCGGCTTGTTACCGAAAGCAGACTTTTTACATCCGGGCGCACTCCGTAATTTGCCAGTGTTGCATATACCCTTGACAAGTCAATTAGTTTGATTTCCCCTCCTCCCAACGTTAAGGAAAGGCCGTAATTGCTGGAATTGTCCCACGTGGTTATGCCCATTTTTTGGCCCTGCTCGACCATGTTTTTGACCCCGCTTTCGGCGAGAATTTTGACGGCGGGGATATTTCTTGATTCGGCCAGGGCACTTCTTAGGCTTAAATTTCCCCTGAACCTCCCGTCGTAATTTTTGGGCGTGTACGGGGGTTGGCCTTCGACGATAAATGTTACGGGAGAATCCTGAATAATTGCGGAGGCCGTGAGGCCATTCTCAAGGCCGTAGGCATAATTAACGACCTTTATCGATGAACCGGGCTGTCGGGGTCTAACCACCACATTTACATTACCGTCTTGTTCTGCGTCAAAAAAATCCTTCGAACCCACCATTGCCAGTATTTCTCCGCTTTTGGAATTCAAAACAAGGGCGGCGCCATTGCCGACATTAAGTTTTGCCAGTTTTTCAACCTCTTCCCGAACGGCCTCTTCTGCCATTTTTTGGATTCTGTAATCTAAGGTGGTTACAACCGTTAGCCCTCCGGATTCGACCACCTCCTTGCCGAATTTTTCCTCTAAACCCTCCCTTACAAAAAAGACAAAGTGCGGAGCTTTTATTTCGATTTTGTATTTATTGACGTTTATTTTTTCGCCTTCAGCCTTAAGCCTTTGTTCCTCAGATATAAACCCGTTGACCTGCATAAGTTTTAACACTTCTTTCTGGCGGACGAAGGCCGCTTCCGGGTTTGGTCCAAGAGGAGAATAGCGCGTCGGGCTTTTGGGAAGTCCCGCCAAAAGTGCGGCTTCGGCAAGGGTGAGATTTTTTGCGTCTTTGTCGAAATACATTCTGGCTGCTTCTTGGATTCCATAGGCAGTGCCGCCGTAGGCGACTTCGTTTAAGTACATTTCCAAAATTTCGTCTTTGGAGTAAGTCAATTCGACTTGAATTGCCAAGACAATCTCCCTGAGTTTTCTGACGAAGGTTTTTTCGGGAGTAAGAAGAGCATTTTTAACAAGCTGTTGGGTAATGGTAGAGCCGCCCGTCAATTCTTTGCGCTTAAGATTTCTCAAAATCGACCTGGTAATGCCTCTTAGCGAAAAGCCCGGATGAGAGTAAAACTCAGCGTCTTCAACCGCAATCGTTGCTGAACGTACGTCTTGGGGGGTATCCTTTAAAGATATCAGGGTTCTGTTTTGGTCTTTAAAGATAGTATACAAAAGGATTCCGTTTCGGTCGTAGATTTTGGTAGAAGTGGCTAGAGGCCTTTGCGTAAGTTTTTGTGCGGGTGGTAGGTCTTTAAGAATAAAATTCCAGAATAATAAGTAGATTATAGATACGAAATAAAAAAGCGAAATGGAAAAATAGCTTACCAGTTTTATTTTTCTGACCCGGCTCTTGGTGAAAATTGCCGAGATAGAAGCATTTTTTAATCTGAGTTTGAGATAGGCTAGGCCGATTTTGGTTTTAAGGTTAAGTAATAGTCTGGGTCTTAGGGGTTTGTATAAAATCCGTTTTAGGAACGTCGTCAACCTTCTTAAGCGATAGGTTTTTCTAACACCCCATTTGGCCTGGTAGATAATTTTCTCCCTGCGCCTTTTAAAGATTGACTTGGGCAATTTTATAAAGACAGCGATTTTAGCTAAAGACGTCCTTGCTGTATATCCTGTAATATAAAAGATAAAGAGAATAAAAAGAGTAAGGTATGAAAGGATCGAATAAAGGGGTTTGCCAATAAGGTAAATCAGCCTGAGAATAACCTTGAGGCCTTTTTCGATTATTTGTGGGGCAGATTTTTCATTTATTGAGTGTTTTCGTTTCGGCGCCACTTCAACCTATATTTTAACAAAGAAAACAAGAAGAGATAAGCAGCATTTAATTAATCCAGAAACTTGAAAGTGGAGAGACCTTTAAAAGTTCGGTCTGACCGCAAATCCAACTTTTTTAAATCCTTGGTCTAAGCGTCTCTGATGATCTGAGATCTTTTTATTTTAATTCCTTTGGCCATTTCGTCTACCACGGCGAGGTTGTCGAGTTCGACATAGACCTGAACTCGAGTGAGCTGATTTGTCATAGTGTATACACCATGACACGACAATCAAATACCGTCAAGAGCGCGTTATGCGGCTTTTTTTAAGGAACTTGAGTCTTAATGAGTCGGAGAGGTGAGAGCCTTTTTCAAAGGATAATTGATGGTTGCCGATTGAGAGGCGGCGCAGTCAAAACAGTAGGTTGTTCCCAGGGGGTCGGTCAGAACCTGTTTGTTTTGTACCTCGATATTTTCCGGCGCAGTTATATTGCTAGCTAGGCCTTGCGTTGTTTTGTCTATTTGAACATCCCTTCTTCCCGCGTCAACCTCGGCTCCGACTTTGTCTTTGAGGAAGTACTCAAAACGCAGTGGACAACCTGGATTAGCCTCATCCGAAGGTAAATTTCCTGAATCGGCACAGATTTTTGCTCCCACAACTCCTTCGGGTTGTCTCGGCCAGGAATGTCCCCCATCACTTTCAGAGTAACTGCCCTTTTCTGCCTTATCCAGAACTTTTTTGATTATTGAATTCCAAATGGGGGAGGCGCCGGAAACTCCGGAAACCGCTCTTGCCATCGGAGTGTTGTCGTTATTGCCGACCCAGGTGACGGCCAGAGCCTGGGCGGTATAACCTATTGTCCAGTTATCGCGAAGATCGTTGGTCGTTCCTGTTTTGACCGAAACCTCGGGATGGCCGCGTACATTAAGAAGCGATCTTTCGCCAAAGGCGCTTAAGCGGGCATTATTATCCAAAAGGACGTGGGAAATAAGAAAAGAAACTTCGGAGGGTAAAACTCTGTCTCCTTCGATTCCATCGGGGTCAACTTCTTCCAGCACTTTTCCTTTCCAGTCTTCTATCTTCAGAATTGAAATAAGAGGCTGTTTTATTCCCTGGTTGGCAAAAACTCCGAAAGATACAGCCATATCAAGAGGAATTACTTCTCCTCCCCCCAGGGTCAAAGAAAGACCATAGTTTGAAGGGTCGGTGAAAGTGGTTATTCCTATTAGTTTTGCAAACTCGATGAAGTTTTCGACTCCGTTTAATGCCAGGGTTCTGACGGCCGGGATATTATAAGAATTACCGAGCGCAAACCTAACCTGAGTTAATCCGTGGAAATTTCCGTCATAATTTCTCGGACAGTACTGCCTTTGGCCTTTGACGGAAAAGCAAGTAGGAATGTCGGCTAGGGGAGTTGAAAGAGTGACCCTTTTGTCTCTTAGCGCCAGGGCGTAGTTTAGGGGTTTTATAGCCGAGCCGGGTTGTCTTTTCGAGGTAATTATATTGACTTTACCGTCCTCATCGGTTGCAAAATAGTCCTTTGATCCGATCATGGCCAGGACTTCTCCTGTTTTTGGCCTGGTTACCAGCGCAGCTCCGTTTCTGACGCTAAACTTTTTGAGTTTGGCGACCTCGCTTGCGACGGCCTGTTCCGCAAATTCCTGAAGGTCAAGATCAAGAGTTGTCTTAACCCTTAATCCTCCTCGCTCAACAATTACCTCTCCATATTTTTCAGCCAATAACTCTTTTACCCAAAGAGCAAAATGGGGGGCAAGAAGTCTTTCAGGCTCGGCGAATTTAAGTCCTTCTGCGGCCGCCCGATCCGATTCTTCCTGGCTAATATATCCGTCTTCGACCATTCTTCTTAAGACCGTTTCCTGTCTGCCCTTGGCCAATTCCGGGTGTGACCCAAAGGGAGAGTAGCGGGAAGGTGCGGCCGGAAGACCGGCCAAAAGAACCGCCTCAGATAAAGTCAGATCCTTGGCGCTTTTGCCAAAATAAATTTCACTCGCCGCCCCGATTCCGTAGGCCGTTCCTCCGTAAGGAATTTGGTTTAAGTACATCTCGAGTATCTGGTTTTTGCTGTAGATTGTTTCGACTAACAAAGTTAAAACAAACTCTCTTATTTTTCTTTTTAGCGTTCGCTCGGGAGTTAAAAGGGAATTTTTGACGAGCTGTTGAGTCAGGGTCGAGCCTCCCTGGAGCTTCCCTCTAATAATAGTATTATAAGTTGCCCTCACGATTCCTGTAAAAGAAAGGCCCCAGTGTCTATAAAAGTCTTTGTCTTCGATTGCAATTGTTCCCTCCTTTATAAAGGCCGGCAACTCATCCAGCTTTACGGGACTTGATCTTTTGTCGGCGTAAATTTCGTAGATGAGTTTCCCGTTCCTGTCAAAAAGTTTGGTGGATACCGGAATTTCTTGGGAAGTTAGCTTTGTGGGAAGCGGAATTTGCCAAAAAAGCCATAATAATATACCAATTATGACCGTCAAAAAAACTACTCTTTTAATTTGACGCTCCCTTTTATTAAAGAAAGATTTTAACTTATGGCGGCGCACTTTTTTTCCCATATCAGGCTTTGATTATAATACAATATTTTTTGGAAACTTCTCTAAAAGGTGTTAAACTTTTAAAAAGTATATATTTTCCGGTTGGCGGTTAGATATGGAAAAATTGCGGTTGGAGGAAAAATCTTGGTGGCCGTTTATACACGAGGATTTAAGAGAGCTTCTCGGGCAGTCGGTTCTTCTTTTGCAAAAGACTCATGCCTGGGAGGAGAAATTCCACGACTATGCTTTTATAGTTTTCCCGGCCGCAAAGGCCTATGAGGGTTTCTTGAAAACCCTTTTTTATGACCTGGGTTTTATAACCGAGGAAGAATTTAATGGTAAGCGCTTCAGGGTCGGCAAAGCTTTAAATCCCGAACTTGATCCCCATTTGCGGCAAAAAGAGAGCGTCTACGATAAGCTGGTTGCCT
>Ga0209642_10000879_pt1 | contig 19817 bp, 17 predicted proteins | sample RifCSP19_2_FD_184025 | JGI IMG/M metagenome (GOLD analysis project Ga0209642, IMG submission 184025) | Soil microbial communities from Rifle, Colorado - Rifle CSP2_sed 19_2 (SPAdes) (version 2) | ecosystem: Environmental > Terrestrial > Deep subsurface > Rock core/Sediment | place: Rifle... | reverse complement strand
TCGGCCGGCGGATCAGCCGCCCGCCGGTGGCTGGGACGGACGACCCATTCTCGCACATCTTGCCCGGCAAGGCGCGCTGCTCTTGAATGGCAGCTAGGCGGGTCGGCTTCAGCGACTTGTTCGGCGGGTACCTTCCTTCTTGGCTGGCGGCCGCTGGCCGCGGCCTTGCACTTCAGCCCAAAACTGATCGTGCGGAATCCCCTTCCCGTCACGCAGCTGTTGCCTGGCAACTTCCAACACCGCCTGGAACCGCACAGAATTCGCCAGCACAATGCGCTCCACTTCATCCACGTCGCTCACAGCCAAGAGAACCGCCACCGCCTTCCCATTGCGGGTCACAACGATCGGGCCCTTCTCACTGGCCTTCAGATAGGCGCTGAACTTCGCTTTCACTTCCGCAACCGGCGCAATCTTCACAGCCCAACCTCCTCCCCTCCCATCCTTAGCTTACTTCCGCGCTTGACACCGATCCCGACAATCTCGACAACGCCGGCACGCATGTCGACCCGGTAGAAGACCCGCAAGCGATTGTTCGGACCACACCTGAGTTCCCAATCAGCTTCCACCTCGGTCGTTGGGCCCAATCGCTTCCTCTGCGCGGTTTCCTGCTCCGGCGCATCCAATAGATGAAGCTCGATCTGCTCCTTGAGCAGCGAGTAGTACTTGCGCTCGACAACGCGAAGATGCTCTTTGACGATCGGAGCATACGAGATCTGGAAGCGGCGACGCGGCGCCATATGACTATCATTATAGTCACCAATCCGGATCCGTCAAGGAATGTCCTTATGCAAGGGACGATGGGCTCTGGAGCTCCAGAGCGAAGGATCGATAGAAGCCGCCGAACGGCCTCGGGCTGCGAAGTCCCACCGAAGGTCCCGCCGAAGGTCCCGCCGCAGGTCCCGCGTTCTTTGCGGGGCGTTCTTTGCGGGGAGCCGCCCGGGCGAGTCCCGTTCACATGATCGCGCCGAGCTGGCCGGGTCCGTCGCGGAGCACGGTCCGTCCCGGATGCTCTTACCGGGATCCTGGTATACTTCCAGGGCTCCTACAAGAGCCCGTGTGAAAACTCCGCCGAAAGATTAATGGTGGGACGAAAAGGCCGACATTTCTTTGTTTTCGAAGGTCTCATCCCAAATTCGCACCGTCTTCAGGCCCCAAGTGGGGTGAGAATGCATTCCTCTAATCATTGAACCGACTTTTCACACAGTCTGGCGAGGGTTGGGCGGCTTTTCAATTGACCTCCGCTGCAATCCGCCAACCCCCACCAACTTCACCGAGCCGAAGACTTCCTCCTCAGCTTGGCTAACCCCATGGCTCCACCCATCGCAATCAGAAGCCCAATCCCAAAATAGAGAAGGTTCCCCAAGTACGGGATCGGGATCCTGAGGAACAGGATCATCCAACCATTCAGGCTGGCGACTGCGATGATGGCCGAAAGTAGGATCCCACCCACAAGGGTCGCGACCCCAACCAGCGCGAGAAGCGGCAACTGGCGTCGATCGATCTCATCCTGGCGGTTGGTTTCAACCTCTTCAACCAGACGTTGGGCGGCTTGCCACGCCATCCCGGTTTCTTCGCAAAGGGCTTTGACGATCTCATTCCGGCTGCGGTGGCGGGCCAGATCTCTCACCACCTGATTTTCGATCACTTCTCGATTCATCTTCAGACCTTGAGTCCTCAACCTCAAGAAAGCAGGCCGCTTACGCGATGAATTTCATCAACAACGATCGCCATGCTGCCCTTCGCGGTCGAGGAGGCGGTCACCCGCCTCCCTTGTCCTTCAAGAGCAGCCGAGGGCTTGAATTCGTCGGCTTACGACGCCCGTCACAGCCGGTTTTCACAAGGCCTGGCGAGGGGTTGGGCGATCCGTTTACCAAACACGCGGCTTCCGAAATTCACCCTTCTTGTCGCGGAGCGTCGTCGAGAACTGACTTGCCCTGAGAGCGCCAGCCCTAATCTGCTTAATAAACGCGGCATGTCTGGCCAGGACCCTACTGGCGGTTTGGCGGTGGGGATTAAGAATGCCAACCTCGAGGCCAAGTTCCTCTTGCACGATCCTGACTGGCTCTTGAAGATCCGAATCGTTCGTGATGAGAATGGCGGACTCGAAACTGGTCTGATACGCATCATGAACAAGATGTGTTGCGATGTTGACGTCGGATCCCTTCTCCTCGGTGCGGATCACCTTCACAAATCTCGAGCCCCTCGTAGGGAGCTCGGCCAGGGGCATCATCACCTCGTGAGAGAGGAACGATCCATAGATGATGTCCAAACCCGGAATGGTCTTGAGGGCGCGAAAGTAGATCTGCTGGCGTGTTGGTTTGTCCGGGTCGTCAGCACGGGCACTCACTCTAGCTGTGAAGTACTTGATCCTCTGAATTGAGTGGTTGGGGAGGAGTAGCTCGCACAAACGCCGGATGTTGAGCCACTTGTATGGGGTGTCCTTGACGGCACCATAATACAGATTGAAACCGTCAACATAGACCCATGTCTTCGGACGCACATCGCCCCCCACTAGCAGAAACCGTGCTCTCTCGAGCACGGTTTCGCGGCCAGCCCTCGAGAGGACTGGCGGGATACATAGATTCTAGCATCGCCAGGTAGGAAGTCAAGCACTGGATCGCCTTCATGATTGGGCGGTTCTCAAGGGGCCCGGTGGAAGGGGATACCCTGCCCCTCGGCCCACATGGTCCGGCCGCTGCGGTCTAGCTCCGTCCTGTTGATCGGGCCCTATGCACCAGGCTCCACACCTTCGACCTGGCTGGCGGCTTTGTTTGGCGTCGGGCGGACCTCCGCCCCGGACGACCTTCCCTGGCCTGCCTGCACTGGGCCGCCCTGGCCTAGTCCGCCACCGTTCGTGCCGCACGCACCGGCGGCACGCCGGCCGTTCGCCCCGGCGGGCCTAGCCCGCCAGGGCGCCGGCCCGAACGGGGTGCGAGACGGCAGGACAGGCAACTCCTTGTTGGGCAGCCGACAACCAGTACGGTGCACTGCGCTAGCTTGCCCCACCTGAGTTCCTCGCTTTGACCGCTTTCCAGAACTCCGCTTCGCTCAAGCCCTTGCCTTCCCGAAGGCTCTTGCGCGACCTCTCCAGCATGGCCAGAAACCGCGGTGATCGCCCAAGCACGAGGCTCTCGAGATCATTCTCGTCTTCCGGCGCGATCAGCACCGCCACAGGTCTGCCGTTACGAGTGATGATGACGGGTCCCTCGGTCTTGGATCGGTCGATATACGCGCTCAGCTTGGCTTTCACCTCAGCCAGGGGTGCAATCCTCATGTGTGGTATTCCTCTCCACCAATCAGCAGGCGGTTTGCGCTCTTGACTCCGATCGCAAGGACTCTGACCTCGTTGTTGATCTCGTCGACCTCGTAGAAGACGCGGAAGCGATTTCCAGGGCCAAAACGTAACTCCCAGGCAGCTGCAAACGGCGCCGGGGTATTGAGCGGTTTGCGATTGCGCGTCTCGCGCAGCGGCTCCACGGTCAGTCGTTGTCGGATGTTGGCCCGAATCAGGCCATGATACTTCCGCTCGATCGAATCCAAGTGCTCAACGGCTTCATGGGCAAAGCGAAGGGTGAAGCGGCGGCCGGGAGCCACGACTAGAATTATAGTCGGAATTCTGTCTTGGTCAAGTACGCTCCTAGGCTTGTGATGGCTGCCCTACGCGATCGAGGAGGCGGCCACCACGCCTCCCTTGTCCTTCCAAAAGCAGCCGAGTGCTTGAATTCGTCGTCCGTGCTGGCCCTCAGACCCGACTTGCAGGCGCCGGGCTAAGGCGCTCGCAACACCCCGTCTGAGATGCTGGATGCGACCCGCCGCGAAGACTCTCCGCGGTAGGGTGGCACGATGTTGCTCAATGCCGGGTATCACCTTCGACCAGAAACTGCCTCTTGACACCACAACTCATTGGTGGGCCGCAAACGGGCGTGCAGGCTATGGGCGTGTCGTCGGATCAGGTGAGGTGATGTTGTATGTGGACTTGAAAAGGTCCTCGAGGAAGAGGTCGACCGCTTCTGTAGGCGTGTGGGTGTCGGTGTAGAGCGCGGAGAGGGAAAGGAGCACCTCGGTTGGCGGGAGCGGGAGTGCGTGGATATCGTTGGCGTTCACCTGCGTGTGGCCGCTGAACTGGCGGAAGTAGAGGTCGAGAATGGTAGATGTGAAGTAGGCGACAAGGCCCTTGGCAATCTCCGGCTGGAGCTCGGATCCGTGACGATGGATGACGTTGAGGTGGTTCTCAAAGCCAACAAGACCATTGTGGGAGATGAGCGGTGAGAAGAGGGCGGGGTAGATTCGGCGGCGCTCCTCCTTGGAGGAGAACCTGCGGATGAGGGCGTAGTAGCCGTTTGGGAGAAGCCACTTGCGGGTAGTTGGGTTCACTCGAATGGCGTTGGGTTTACGGCTTCTCTGTCGTGGCCAGGTCACGCTGTTGCCTTCGATGTGGGCCGGGTACACGAGCGGCGCGGAATCTTCCGTGATGTCGGATAGGAGGAACTCCGCGAGACGGAAGTCAACCACCGGGCCCGTTGACACTGTGAGGCCTAAGTGATGCAGACGAGACTGGAAGCAAGAGAGGCGCTCAAGGACATGCGCGTCGAAGTCGTTTGTGGGGATTCGGATGATGAGGTCTGGGTCGGAGGGATTGACAAGGACTTCGTGGGGGATTGTCCGTTCGGAGATAGCGGCGAACGTGCGATCAGGGGAGGAAGAGATCCGGACTGGCCCCTTCAAGGGCGTCTTCTTTAGATGGAAGATGATGTTCTCTTGAAGAACCCGATCTTCCTGGAAAGCGCTCTCCCGGGAGTGGAAGACATGAATCCGTTGGAAAGCGGCCGTCGTATGGAGGAACCGTCTGAAGCGCCTGAAGTAAGGGCCGTTGCAGAAACTTCGTGGGGTGATCGCGACTAGCTCACCTTCGTCGTGGAGGAGGGCGAGAGTAAGTGCGACGAAGGCCGCGTACATGTTGGGGGTGTGAAGGCCGATGCTTGCGAGTCGGCGATGCTGGCTCGAAGAGGGAGATAGCTTTCGGTAGGGCGGGTTGAGAATTGCGTGCGTAAAGCGGGTTGGCGAGGAGGCCTGCGCGTGTAGCCGCGGAACGAGTTGGCCGGTACCGTATTCGATGAAGTCACTTTGAAGGATCGATACGTGCAATTGGGATCTGGCGGCGGGATCGGTGTCGAGGTGGTCCCGAACAGTCTGTTGGAGCAGTGACGCCAAGTAGGGGTCGGACTCGACTGCGATGAGGTGTATCGGAGGCGGAGGGTTGACACGGGTGGAGAGAACATCGATCAATGCGAGCGAAAGGGCTCCCGCGCCTGCACCAGGGTCCAGAAGGGCGATAGGACCGGAGGGAGGAGGTGAGAACATTAGGGCCATGAATTCCGCGACTGACGCAGGGGTGAGGAACTGGCCGTTAGCCGCACGGGAGTCGCGAGGGATATCGCGTATCACTTTGGCCCGGCGAGCCTCGGCAGTGGAGAGAAGAGAGTCGCTCACGGATCGTGGCCCACAGAGAACAGGGGTTCTAGAGGTCTGGGCGGATTATACATCCCGTTGGGATCTGGTCAATCCCCGTATTGTGAGTTGAGCGCCTATCTCGGAGACAAGGAAGTGCTTGGCGGGATCGTCGCGAATCCAGATATACGTCGCAGGGGGAATGTTCCTGTGTTGGGCTTGGCGTCGTGCCGCATCTCTCCATGAGTGGTAGGCGGTCGTGAAACCGGCGCCAGCTTTGTTTGACCTACGGACCAATTCGAGAGTCTGGCTAACTCTATGTTCCGAGACTTCCCCGTCGGTGGTGACGGCCTCGATGATCCATATGGTGTCGGTGTCTGGGTTCCAAAGGATGAGGTCCGGCATGGGGTCGTCGAGGGCAAGGACTATACCGGCGCGGGCAAGTTGGGACCGCTCCTGTTCAGACACTCGCTGGCCGTCCTCGTAGTCCGCGAATAGCATTGAATACCCTGGGAGAAAAGTGGGTGCGTAGGTTTCGGCGCAGGCGATTATCAGAGCGCGGTGGCTAGGCTGGACGATCGCTACCGAGCGCTCCTGGGCGAGGCCCTGAAGCCTGGCTCGCTCCCTTATCTTGTCGCCCTGTGCCCATTCTGTGAGGAGTCGGTCATGTTCCTCCTGGGCTGCGCGAAGGATGGCGACGAACTCCCTGTCAAGGGCGTAGGCTGAGTTCGGGGACTTGGGCTTGGGGTGTCCGGGAATGAATGACCGATTGACGGAGTCAAGGTAGACAGGGTTGACTGCGCCGAGCTCGCGCAATGGTTTGATCCAGTAGTCTCGACCTTCGCGATCGAGCTTGTTTTGGCGGCCGCGCTGAAGAATCCCCACGTGGGCGCCGATGTGCGCCGTTGAGGCACCGTCGCAGAACTTAGAGCCGGCGGGCGCCCTGGAGAACAGGGAAGGCGTTTCGTCGTCCAACAATGCGAAGGTCGCATCGACAATGTCGTCCCCTGTACAGCCGAGCTCGGCGAGGACATCGCGGATTCTCTCCTTGGTAACACCCTGGAGAGCGTGAGGGGTAGGCGGTCGGCCCGAGGCGTGCCTCGCGCTTCGGAGTTGCCTTACGGTAGCCTCGATTGGCATCGGTCTTCTCCTGGCTGCCGCGAAGCTCTAGAGTTTGCGGCCCAACGGCCTCGAGCTGCAGAGTCCCACCGCAGGTCCCGCGTACTGTGCGGGGCGTTCTATGTGGGTAGCCGCCCGGCCGGCCAAGGCTAGTATCGCATGGTTCGTAACGTCCGGCTGGCCGGGTCGGCTCCATCTAGTTGATTCTATGAAAGCGCTGGTGTGCCAGCGCTTTCATAGATATTCGGCTGCGCAGAACATCTGCTTGGGATTGTAGAGGCAGAGGGAGCGCCGTTGGTCAAGTTGAATTGCCTAGCGGGAAGAAAGTGGGTGCAGGACGGGATTACCGCGGGATGGAGGCGGCGACCATGTATTCGCGCCAGCGCCTTTCGCAGAAGCGGCGATAGAGGAGTTCTCTGATGGGTATGGCGATCCTCGCGAAGATTGGGCCATCCAAGATACTGAGGACAAGTGGGAACCGTTGGCCAGTAAGGGCATGGATAAAGGCTGCGATGCTCTTACGGACTTGATTCCATTGGCGCCGGGAAATGAGCCGGCGATCGACTTCGACAAGAGCGCGGAGTCCTTGGGTGAAGGACACGCAGACGAGGAGACGGGCAATTGCCTCGGCTGCACCCCACATGCACGAGTGTGTGGCTAGGTCGAAGAGTGCCTTGACTTCTGTGGCGTCGATGGGATCGGCAATTAGGTGGCGGATGTGGAAGAGCACAGCGCGAGTGAGGATGTCGGCCCCGATATCGACGGGGAGAATAGTGCGCAGGCGGGAGGTGATTTCGTCTACGCTCCTGGCAGCACAGAAAGCCTTCCTGGCGGTGATCGAGGGCAGAAGAAGTAGTCGGTCGCGCGTGATCTCGACGAAGAGCCGGAGGCCGTTCGCGAGCTCATCGAGCTCTGCTTCGCTGGTCGTGGAAAACGTGAGAGAGTGGAGTGGCGAAAGTGTGTCAAGGGCCTCATCGAGCTTGCCAAGGCGCCACTGGGTGAAGCCAATGGCGACGATGGCCCTGATCCTGTCGATCGGGCCGATGTCGGGGGACAGAGCGGCGTGCTGAAATGAGGCCATTGCTGAGTCATAAGCTGACACTTGCAGGCAGACGAGTCCGTGGTCAAAGGCGTGCCCAGATGTGAGGAGAGGGTACGGCGCAAATTGCATGACGTGTACGATTGGCCGGCCTAATTGGCCGTACATGGTGAGGAGAATGATGCGAGCCAAGGCCAATGCCGTTTGGTCGCGGCACCATTGGTTCAGCGTGGCATCTGTTTGATGGTCAATTCCATCGCTGTCTACGCCGCAACCCTCTGACAGCGCAAGAGCAACGAGCATGTTTCGGCTATCGACCTCGTCCAGGTTGCAGAGGAATCTGGCAGATGCGAACTCGGGGACATCCGAGTCCTTGGTTCTGACGCCCCACACAAACCTAGTGTGGTTCTCGGACAACCAAGCGAGGTGAGGAGCTATGTCGGTGTCGCCGAACCCGCTGTAGCCGGCGACAAGTATGGTCGTCCCGACGAGAATGCGTCTGAGATAGTTGTGGGTGGCGAGCATTCGGGCGAAGGAGAGTTGTTTTGATGTTGCTACGGACGTGCGCCTCTGGGCGTCCCCATGAAGTTTGAGTAGCATCGGGGGCTCGGAGTCCAAGGGCAACGCAAGGGGGATTGTGGGATGATCATATACGGCTAGCCTTGGAAAGCTGAGTTCGATGGAGTTGTCGAAGTTTGTGGTGAGGCAAGCGAGGCATTTCCTAGATTGAAGGAGGCAGGAGACTGCCCTTTGGTTTGGGCCGAATTGGTTGTGGCTGCACGCGTAGACGGCCTGAATGAGATTGTCGAGGGATTCCCTACCGGCGGCGACCTCCACCTGCCAAAGAAACTCCTCGAACTTGGTCGAATCTAGAATGGCCTTATATTGGCCGTAGCAGAGGGATCTTGCATATTTGGAAAGGAGCTGGTCGGCGTAGCTACCATTTGCGAGCCGATCCGCCGCCTGTAACAGAACGCGGGTGATTAGATCTCTGGCCATCGGGAGCCGGGGAGTTGACTTCCCGGAGAGCGCACTGCCGACAAGGAGGAGGTAGGGGTGGCTGAGGACTTGCTTCAGTTCGTCGAGATCCGTGATGAGCGGCTTGAATGTTCGCGATCGGTGTGGTGCCATCGGCTATGGAGATCTTCGTTCACTTGGTGACCGGAATGGTGAAGGGCCGTGATCAAGGGTTGGCCCGACCCTGCATATCCGGACAGTGTTCCCTTTGCGGGCTACGGCTGCCTGTCAGCCCCTTCCCCGTGTGAACGGCTCTCCCGTCTCAGAGTACTACGGGCTGATCCGACCCCCGGAAGGTTATCGGCTTCCCTAACTTGGTCTTTCGGCTCGGCCTACCTGTGCCCAGGCTGGTGGTGGACACACCCAATGCACCCGAATTGCGCAGGAGCTTTTCGGGTCTCCCAAGTTCCTGGCATCTCTCTCCACTCATGCCGCGCTCTTCGTAGACCCCGAAAGGCCCTCGGAGAGCTCACCAAAGCGCTCTCTCTGCATCGGCTTCTGGGGCCGCTAGACCATCGCTGCCTGCATTGTCCTCGATGACGGGGCTGTATCACCTGTGCCTGGGCCACAGGCGCTGGCAAGCATCAGGGATCGCTGTCTGCCTTACGGGCTAAGTGGTTCCCTGGGTACGCTTCACCTGTTTCGTTCGGTTCTCTCAAACCTCCTCGACAACTGCAACCCTCGGTATGGGTGGCTCGTTAAGCCATATCCCGCAAGGACTCCCACCCTGCAGTAAACGCCAGGTTTCTTGGCACGCAACGATGCGCATCAGCCGCCCGCTGAGCGCAGCGAAGCGTGTCCGCTGGATGCGCGGGTTAGGCGCGCGGGACCCTGCAACCCTTAAGCCTGACTTCGACTCGGCACATCTGGAACCCAGACATACCCCTCTCCATCCATCACACAGGCTTCGCGTAATCCCTGAGCGCTGTCTGTAGCCCCAACCAATACTGGATAACACCTCCGCCTCGCCGCTGCCTCCGCTTGGTCGGGGTCACAGCCATGGAGGCGCAACTCTATTCCTGCTCCGCGCCACCTCGCCTGGGTGAAGATGTCTTCCAGGGCATGACGTTGATAGGTATGGTCGGCACGGAGCATCCCTTCCGCCTCATAGCCTTGCCATATCGCAAAATCCGGATCAGCGTAAGGGACGCTTACGCCTATGACCTCTCATGGTGAAACACTTTGCATCAATCCGCAGCCTGTGATTGCCCATACCCCTTGCTGTGCGCAGTCTATCCACAGTGTCAGCCCGCCGTTGTTGGCATCCGCCAGTCCGCTTCTGGACACGTCAAGAAACCCGTCTTCTCAGGAAAAACGGGTTTCTGTGGACGTTCTCGGATAGGCTGCAAACACCCCGGTCAAGGCTGGTAATACACTTTCACCGCAACCCAGTCGAGCGAGAAATCTCGCGCGGTAGAGTTCGCCACATTGATCACCCGCACGCGGAAGTTCGCGTTGGTGAAATTCGCGTCGCTCCACGTGCGACCCCACGTGTCGGTTGCGGTGCCGAGGACGTAAGGTGCCTCCGACGTCGTCAGCGTCGTCGTGGACTTCGCCGTGGTCCAGGTCGCGCCGCCATCCCATGACAACTGGACACACATCTTAGGCGACCTCGAGACGCTGTCCACCCGCGCTTCCAGCCGGACTTCAATCCCGGTGATCGCCGCACCGACCGGGAGGCTGAACCCGTAATTGTAGAAGAGGTGCCTGTCCTTCTTGTTGCTGGTGCACGACGTTTGCGTATCCGTGCCACTGTTGGTGTCAATGGCAAACAGGCCGTCGTCGCCGTGGGCGTTGGCGGGGTTGGTCTGGAAACCGTTGCCATCACCGCCTGAAGCGGCGGCATTCGCGCCTGGGCTCCTGAAGCCCGTATCAGGCGGAACAGAAGTGGGGGTCCGTGTCGGCGTGGCTGTGGCCGTTGGCGCGCCGGTGTTGGTCGGCGTTGGGGTAAGCGTGCTTGTCGCCGTGGGGCCAGGCGTGCCCGTCGCCGTCGGCGTGGGCAGCGGTCCGCTCGTGTAGGTGACAACGAGTTTCGGCGCGGCGGGCGCTTCGCCGTCGAACGCTTCGGCTGTGCGCCGACCCGTGCCGCTGACGAAGATCACCAGCGAGTTGCCGGAGACCCAATTGGGGCGGTTCACGATCTCTTGAATGATCGTGGAGAGGTCAGGCGTCTGGTGCTTGGCATTCAGCGTATCCCAGGGGGGAATATTGTTCCAGGCCATCTGCGCGGTGGTCCTGGGTCGGGCGGACAGATTGCCCGTGGTGGAGGCAAACGTCAAGGCATGATCGGCTGCCTGACCCTGAATGGTGACGGACGTGGCGACGGTTCCGGTCTCATCTACTTCGAATTCGACATAGGCGGCGGTGATGGCAGAGCCCTGGGGAACGGTCACACTGTTGAATCGCATCCCGACGATCTGGCTGGTGGTGCCATCTGCGCCCAACTCCAGGTCGGAACTGGTCAACGACACGGCACCGCTGCTGATAGCCTCTTCCGCATCACCCGACGAAGCGTTGACCTGGGAGGTGACAGTGACTGGAGCGCCTAAGGTGGGCGTCGGTGTGTTGGTCGCCGTTGGCGTCGGTGTCCGACTCGCTGTTGGAGTGGATGTGTCGGTTGCCATCGGCGTTGACGTTGATGTCGGACTTGCCGTGTGGGAGGGTGTGATAGTAGCCGTCGGGGTAGGGACGCCTGTATCCGTCGGCGTCGGTGAAGATGTGTTTGTCGGTACCGCTGTTACCGTTGGCGTGCGGGTCGTAGTAGGCGTCGCGGTAGCGGTCGGCGTTGGCGGCATTGGTGTGCCCCATTGCGAGTGATAGACCTGGGCGTTCGCAATGTCAACGACGAACGGCCCGGAATACCAGAAGCGGGTGTGGAACGACCCAACAGGCGCATTGAGATCCAGGCCGGGGAAATCTGCCAGCGGGATATCGACTGTCTGTTCGCCATCCAGACCGTTCTGACCATAGTTGGACAGGCTGATGTAACGCCAACCAGTCTGGTCGAAGATGATGGCGGACGCGTCCCCACCGAGCGCTTGCAGACCATGGAGGTTATAGGTGATCCGCAGTGTATCTCTCCCCTGCAGCGCATCAGGCGGAATCTCCTGGTACGCTTCTGATGCCCCGTTATTCCCAACCAGTCGCCATGGCTGCGAGAGCAGTTCAACGCTACCCTGGGCGACGGTGGGCGTCGGCGACGGGGATGGGGTTGCCGTATGAGTCGCAGTGGCGGTCGCCGTCGGGTTTGAAGTCGGTGAGTCTGTAGGCGTATGTGTCGCCGTAGGCGATGGTGTGTTTGACGGCGTTGGGGTGAGAGACGGTGTACTGGACGGCGTGTCAGTGGCAGTGGGCGTAAGGCTGGACGTCGGTGTGCGTGTGGCGGTATTCGTCGGCGTCGGGGTGTTCGACGGCGTTGGGGTGAGAGTGGGTGTACTAGACGGCGTGTCAGTGGCCGTGGGCGTGTGGCTCGGCGTCAGCGTATTCGACGACGTTGGGGTGAGAGTAGGCGTGTTCGACGGCGTATAGGTCACAGTGGGGGTATGGCTCGGCGTAGGTGTGCGTGAGGCCGTGTTCGTCGGCGTTGGGGTGTTCGACGGCGTGTAGGTTGCCGTGGGCGTGTTGCTCGGCGTGGGTGTGTTCGTCGCTGTGCTCGTCGGCGTATTCGACGGTGTTGGGGTGAGAGTAGGCGTGTTGGACGGTGTGTAGGTAGCTGTGGGCGTATTGCTTGGCGTAGGCATTGGCGTGGGGGTCGCGCTAGGGGTCGCCGTCGGGGTCGGGCTTGGTGTGCGCGTCGCTGTGGGTGTAGGAGTAGGCGTCACCGTGGCCGTCGGAGTATGAGTATCGGTGGAAGTCGGGGTTTCGGTCTCCGTCGGGGTAGGTGAATAGGTGTCAGTCGCCGTTGGTGTTGGAGTGTGAGTGGCCGTTGGGGTTGGGGTATACGTAGCGGTCGGCGTCAGCGTTGAAGTTGGCGTATCTGTGGGCGTACTTGTCAGCGTCGGGGTTGGGCCAACGACGTGGAATGACATGCTCTGGCTGCTGGTGCGACCACCATAGGTGATAGAACCCGTGAAGATATAGTCACCTGTAGTAGCGTCGGCAGGTATGGTGGAGGACAGGAACCACCACACCCATCCTACGGGCGTCGTCAAATCACCCGACCATGAGAGAGCGGGCACAACCTGACCGGTTGGGTCGGTGACACGCCATTCAAAGCGGGCCGTTGCTTCTGGAGACACGTTGTTGTACGTGTCAATGTACAGTTGGACAGGCTCACCCGAGTTGAACAGCGTTTTGATGGCACTGGCGCTGGCTTGACCGGTGCTTTTCTGTGGCTCCCTACTCGCTGCGCTCGCTGTACCGTTTTGGTCTGTCGTGAACACGCTCAACACGTCAATGATCGGCGCCCCGGTGACTGTGAACGAGGTCATCGCACCAGTAGTTTGTCCGTTGTAGATGACCGAACCGATGAATTGGTACTCGCCTGTGAGTGCGTCAGACGGAATAGCGGAAGGCAGATACCACCATACACGCCCGACTGGTGTTGTCACGTCTCCTTCAAAGGAAAGCTCCGGCACTGCTCGGCCAATTGGGTCTGTTACTTGGAATACCAGTCTGGCAGTAGCGGGACCAGGCAGATTGTTAAAGGTGTCCAGGTATAGCCGAATCGGATCACCAGCGTTGAAAGCAGTCTTGTAGGCGTTGGCACCTACCTGTTCCGTCTGCAACCGGGGTCCAGCGCCAGCCTCGGTCGCAGTGCCGTTTTCGTCGGTTGTGAACACATCCACGGCCAAAACGGTTGTGACTCCTGTCACGTGAAAAGCCGTGCTGTAGGCCGTGGTCTGGCCGTTGTAGGTGATGGAGCCGACAAAGGTATAGTCGCCGGTCAACGCATCAGTCGGGATGGTCGAGCTCAGATACCACCAGCTTCGCCCAGGCGGCGAAGCTAGGTCCCCAGCGTATGACAAGGCTGAGACAACCCGTCCTACAGGATCAACAACCTTCCACTCGATCCTCGCCGTCGTATCCACCGTGAAGCTGTTGTAGGTGTCAATATACAGGCGGATCGCCTCGCCCGCGTTGAAGGCAGTCTTGTAGGCGCTGATGCTGACCGGACTCGGTTGTCGCTGAGGCCCGGCGGCTGCCGTATTCGTTGTGCCGTTCTCGTCAGTCGTGAACACGCCGACAGCTTGCACGGTTGAGACCCCCGTGACGTGGAAGGACGTGCTGTAAGATGTGGTCTGGCTGTCGTAGGTGATTGAGCCGACAAAGATGTAGTCACCAGTCAGGGCGTCAGTTGGAATGGTGGAAGTCAGATACCACCAACTCCGCCCCGGCGGCGAGGCGAGGTCCCCGTTATAGGACAAGGCGTGGACGATTCGCCCGACCGGATCGGTGACTTCCCACTCGAGCGTCGCCACAGTCTCAATAGCGAAATCGTTGCTCGTATCAATGTACAGCCGGATCGGATCCCCGGCGTTGAAATCAGTCTTGTAAGCGCTGATGCCGACTTGGTCGGTTTGCAAGCGCGGCTCGCCATCGGCCGTACTGGTCGGGCCGTTTTCGTCAGTCGTGAATACCCCGACGACCGAGACTGTCGGCGGGCGGACATAGAAGCTGCCGTCGGCCCAACCACCCTCGCCGAAGCTATTCCAGGCCATGGCACGCCAGTAATAGGGGTTGGGCGACTCGGGCAGTAGGCCCACGTTCCACTGAGAGTCGCCGGACCAACCGAATTGGCGTGTGCCGCTGATCCCACCGCCCCACAGTTCCACGTAATACGCCGCGCCATCGCCCATCCATGCCAGAACCACATCTTGATTGGACGGGGCAGAACCGCCTACGGCCGGATAGACGAGCACTGGCGGATTGGGCGGCGGGGGGCAGGCGCCGTCACAAACCTGGACTGATGAAACGCCTCTTCGCAAGCCCTGGGCGAGCGCGTTGATATCCGCGAAATCGGCCGGACCTGTGGCGCGCCCACAGCGCCCGTGGAAGTTGTCGTGTTCACACGCGACTACGCCTTTCCCCGAGGCGACGCGCATTGACTCAGCCCAGTCATTCTTACCCCAATGATTCAGATCATAGATTGTCCGATCACTCTCCCAAGTCTCGCCGTTGAAGTCGCCTCGCTCGTAAAGCGTAAATGCCCAGCCATCGCGATTGCGAATGCGGATGGAGTCGGCACGATTACGCCACGAACCCAAGTCAGGGGATCCAGATCCGTACAGATACGCGCCACTGTAGTTCTCATTCTCGTACAGGACGTAGGAATATGATCCGACGATCTGGATTGACTCAATGTTGTCGTGCCAGAACCCACTGCTGGCTGCGCCCAAGTCGGGATAGTCAGGGATGAGCGGCCCGGAGTAGGATCCGCCATAGCCGGTATCTGAATAAATGTAGACGCCGCCATCACCACCCCCTGGTGGTTGGGGGTCGGTCTGCACCGTGAAGCGGATCACCGCTTCTGGCCCGATATGGTTCCCGCCGACCCTCAACCGCCAGTGGCTTTCAAAATTGCCAATTTGCTGGGGCGCAGTCAGGTTGAAACTGAAGGTATATCTCTCTCCGGCATAATGACTGCCAGTGACAGCCTGAACAGGCCATGCGCCAAACGTATTACTGGCATCTTCAGGTACCGCGTGTAGGTGGTCGCCTCGCGACTGGAGAAGATTGCCGCTGACGATCTCATAGGTGACGTTGACGCCGAAAGTCTGTCCGGGCTGCACTACAGGGGACGAGACCGAGACCAAACGCAGACCGTCGATTACATCCGGCGGAGGCGGAGGTGTGGGTGTTGCTGTTGAGCAGTCGAGGGGCGTCACACCCTCTGAGCCCATGAGAACCTCGGCGGAGCACGCAATTTGGGTCAGGTAAATGACGGGTGCCTGATTGCTTGTAAAGGCGAAGACGAAGACCTCGGCAGAACCGTTCGTGTAACCCGACTTGTAGGCAGACAACGTGGCAAAGCCAGAGGGGATGGCGCCAAAACCATAAAACCCTTCTCCATCCGTCGCAGAACTTCTCGTGTCGAATCCATATGAAAGCACTACGGTCGCACCTGCAATACCCACACCAGTCGTAGAGTTCTTGACGTAGCCGATCAGGTTACTCCCCAGCCCAGCTTGGTTAGTCGAATACAGCATACTCCCGCCCGGCTTTTGTTCGTCGCTCCCGCGCCGCCATGTGCCATCTGGTGATATCGTCCAACCATCGACGGTGAGTGATGTGGGGAGTCCCCAATGCACATGTGCGCTGTCGTCCTCTTGGCCTACCGTATAGCCACAGGGCAAGTCACTCCAGGGCCCTGGCAGCAGCGTTCCTAATATTGTCCCGCGTGGAATCGAAATTCCCATGCGGATGTTTGGACCGATCTTGGTCTTGTCTAGGTGCAAGTACTGTAGAATCACTCCGTCGGAGTCGCGGATGTTCATCCATGTACTTAGGGAGCAACTGCGTATGTACGTTACCGTGCCCCCCGCCGCCGCCAGAAGACGCTTGTCGGTGCCTGTCGTTCCAATATCCAAGCCCCACGGAGTGCCGTGCCACTCATAGCCGGGGGAACCCCGGTATTCCCAGTCCCCCTCATTCCAGGGGAACTTGTACTCCACGGAGTTGACCGTGGCAGGCGTGTAAAGAGGGTCCAGCAAGAGCTTGGCCTGTGAATCAGCCAACTCGTCTGGTGACGATCTGATCAAAGTCGAAAATGCGGCCGTACCCGCCAGGGCGACATGCCAGCCGTTTTCGGCATCTAGGAATGCCACCAACCCCCCAGCAGCATCGTCTGCCTCAATTGCTTCTCCGGGCGCAGCAGGAACGATCAAGGGGCCGATTGAAATCAGCAGCCAGTTCCCGTAGCGATACTGAGATGTAATTGCGAATGCGGTGCCCTCTAGAAGCCCGTCCGGGCGGCTTTCCATTGCAGCGTAGATGGCTGCCTGGAGTTCCGACTCCAAAGGCTCGTTGCCGAAATCAATCTGAATTCCTGGGCTTGGCGATGGTGTCAAATCCTGTGTGGGTGGAATCGGTGTCTCGGTTGCTGTCGCAAGCGTGGGCGTCATCGAGGGCGTGGCAGTAGCCTGGCCTCCGACGTATTGCAGTGCAGCATCAGGTTGTACTAATCCGTAGCCGAATGCATTGTCCTTTCCCGAGGTGCCTAAATCATGCGCGGAATTCTCGAGCGCCACTCGCGCATCAGCAGCGGTTCCGAACCGCCCCGAACCGAACAGCAGTGCCGCCACACCTGTCACAAAGGGTGCTGCCATCGAGGTTCCCTTCATGACCTTGTAGCTGCTGCCTAGGTATGTGGAATAGATGTCGACGCCTGGCGCGGCAACGTCCACCTCGGGGCCTTGTGAAGAGAAGGATGCCACAGCAAGATTGGAGTCAACAGCGGCCACCGCGATGGTATTGGCATAGCGTGCCGGGTAAATGACGCCTGACGTGCCGAGGTTTCCGGCGGCGGCAACAACGACCACACCGTGGTTGAAGGCATAACTGATAGCCTCTTCAAGTGTTGCCGAGGGGGCTGTGCCGCCCAAGCTCAAATTGATGACCTGCGCGCCGTGCTCAACGGCATAGACGATGCCATCGGCCACGTCGGCATAGGAGCCGGAGCCGCTGGCGTTGAGTACCTTCACCGGCAGGATGCGCGCGCCCCAGGCGACGCCCGCGATGCCGATCCCGTTGTTCGTTGCAGCCCCGGCGATGCCGGCCACATGCGTACCGTGACCATTATCGTCCTGAGGCTCGCCATCGTTGTTCACAAAGTCCCATCCAGGTACTACCTTGTCACGCAGGTCGGGATGGCCGATATCAATGCCAGTGTCCACGACGGCAATTGTGACATGGGTGCCACCTGTCTGCACGTCCCAGGCGGCTGGCGCGCCAATTGCCTGCAACCCCCACTGCTGGCTGAAATCCGGGTCATCTGGCACGGTGTCCTGCAGCGTGGCCAGGTAGTTGGGCTCGGCAAACTCGACCAGCGGGGACTGCTGCAGAGCGGATAAAACCTGCTGGAGCGTATGGGGCGGGACGTAGAGCACGGCGACACGCAGCCCAAGGATCTCTTTCTTTGTGGATGCGCCACCCTGGTTCAACAACGCAGCACGTTGGGAGACCGTAGCTGTGGCAGAGAAACGCACCAAAAGCTCACCCTGTACGGCCGAATTGGGCTGAGGCACCACTGAAGGTGCAGCGGAGATCGGAGCAAGGACCCCACTGAAGATGAAGCTAGCCAGCAGCAGGAAACTCACGATGGGGGACAGAACAGTCCGCCGGTTGATATTCACCAGGTAACGCATACCCCTCTCCTTCATCAGCCTCCGCGTAGGCAAGCTCGTATCTCAAAGCAAGCATCAAATGCCATGACATTAGCCTCTTAACGGTCGCCTAACTGACGTCCAGTGCATGAGAATACGATGGCATTGCTCTGGAAAGGTGTTGTCGCCATTGTCGGTGAGGATATTGAAGATGCCAGCAGACGAAGCCCAGCCCGCGAGCGACGACCAGGCGTAGCGGTCCAACCGCCCGTCAGCCATGCGAACCACGATTGATGTAGACGACTCGACAGTCAGCGACAAAATGTGGGAATGGGTCCAGCCGCGCCCAAGCGGGCCTTCGGCCGAACTGGCCGAGCTATAGGTGCGCAGGAAGGCAAAGCCCGGCCCCCGGCCCGGCACGGTCAGATCAAGTTCCGGCCAGGCGAAGTTGCCAAAGATGACACTCACACCTGGCCCGGCGAAGGTCGTCCAGCCAGTCGATAGTGAACCATGAAGAAGGAAGTCGTAATTGGTGGGAACTGGGGGCGGAGCGGGGAGGGTCGGGAGGGGAAGGTGCGCTTCCGAGGCAGCCTGAGATGGCCGGTGCGCCTCGGGCGGCTGGAACAGCCTATTGAGCCATCCGCCAAAGGCGTCCAGCTGATACTGGACACCGGCCGCGTCGGCTGGTGTTATCTCCACCAGCGCGGATGATGCCACCAGTGGAACGATTGTTAGCCACGACACGATCGAGAGAGCAAGGCGTGCCCCCAACATAGTCTCTCCTGTGCCTTGCGTATGTCGGCTACATTGGCTGTATTCGATTGTAAATTCGGCGAGTCTTTGCGTGTACCCCCCTAGGGGTGGCAAAGCCTGACCTGATTGTATGACCAAACTCGGTTCAAAGTAAAGAGGCAATTGGCGCACGGAGTGCATTCCGCGCTGGTAATCATACTGCTCTTCGCCATTGAAGATGAGCATGAACGTCAAGCGCCCGATTCACAGGCTCTACAGGAGGATGTGTTGCGTCAAATACGCGAGCGCTAGACCCATTCATGTCGTCTGGATCAACCAGACTCATAACTACGGCGATAGCGTGGAAGAGAGGATCACCGGGCAAAGCAGGCTCAATCTTGGTGCCAAGGTATTGATGGCAGGTCTTACGAACGATCCCGGTCAGAAGGATCTGCTGTCGTTCATTTCCCACGCATTCTGGCAGTACATGGCTTACATCAAACGACACTTCAGGCGCTTGCCGTTGACACTATATACAGCGATTAGGAACCGTAAACTTGGCATTGGATTTCTCGCACATCTTCTTCGGTGCGCCTTCTATAGATTGGGCGGTTGTCAAGAGCTTGGGCAGCAAGGAAAGCCCTGCTTCTCGGCCCGGTTGGTCAGCCTTTGTGCCAGGATAGGCTTGGACACTGCCGCCTATAGTTCACTGTAGGGCGACAGGAGCAAACTATGACCGATATCACCAACCCCACCACTTCGCCTGACGCCCCCGCGGGGGAGTCCGGCGAAGTGCGCGCCAAACGCCGGGCCTTCAGCGTCGCGGACAAACTCCGCATCCTGCGCGAGGCCGAGCGCTGCCCGAAAGGCGAACTGGGTGCGCTGCTGCGCCGCGAAGGGATCTACTCCAGCCATCTGAGCACCTGGCGCCGCGAACGCGACCGCGGCCAACTGAGCGGCTCGGCCTCGCGCAAACGCGGCCCGAAGGTCGATGAGCAGGCACGGCGGCTGGCTGAACTGGAACGCGCGAACGCGCGCCTGACCGCCAAGCTCGGCAAGGCTGAGTTGATCATCGACGCCCAAAAAAAGCTATTGCAGGTGCTCGGCTTGCCGGAGCCGGAGCTCCCCGCGCTGAACGAGCGCAACTGATGCACACCGCGCAGGCTCTGGCCACGGAAGTTGGCACGCAGGCTGCGTGC
>Ga0209642_10000877_pt1 | contig 19827 bp, 16 predicted proteins | sample RifCSP19_2_FD_184025 | JGI IMG/M metagenome (GOLD analysis project Ga0209642, IMG submission 184025) | Soil microbial communities from Rifle, Colorado - Rifle CSP2_sed 19_2 (SPAdes) (version 2) | ecosystem: Environmental > Terrestrial > Deep subsurface > Rock core/Sediment | place: Rifle... | reverse complement strand
CAGCCCTTGTCGTGTCGATGGCCGCCTACGGGGCCGTGAGGATGAAGATGGTCGACGGTGAGTTGCCCCAATGGCGCACCCTGAGGGTCGCCCTGGCCCAGGGCTCTATCGACCAGGGGGTCAAATGGGACGGCAGGTACCAGCAGGAGACCATCAACATATACAGGAAGCTCACTGAAGATGCTTCGAACAGGCAAGCAAGGCTCGTAATATGGCCCGAGACTGCCATACCTTATTATTACGACGCTGAAGAGATAAAAGATGGGCAGATAGGCGCTCTCGCGCGGTCGGCCTCCACTTACATATTGACCGGAAGCCCCTCATATAATTATAATCCACAGTCTAATAAAGTGACCTACTTCAACAGCGCCTTTCTCATTGACCCGAAAGGCGAGACCATCGGGAGGTATGACAAGTACCACCTCGTGCCCTTCGGAGAGTATCTGCCGCTCCGTGGCATACTCCCGTTTGAGAAGCTGACCGCAGGGATAGGGGACTTCACCGAAGGGCAGGGTCCGGTGCCGATAACTTTCGGGGAGGCCAGCATAGGGACCCTGGTGTGCTTTGAATCCATCTTCCCGGAGATAGCCCGGGGACATGTTAAAAACGGCGCAACCCTGCTGGCCACAATTACGAACGACGCGTGGTTCGGCCGCACTTCGGCCCCGTCACAGCATTTTCAGATGGCCATATTCAGGGCCGTTGAGAATAAGTCTTTCCTCGTACGCTCAGCCAATACCGGGGTAAGCGGGATAATCGACCCTGTCGGCAGGGTGAGGAACGCGACAGGCCTTTACGAGCGCACGGCAATAGTAGACGATGTCGGGCTCAGGCAGGGGCCGCTTACTTTTTACACTATTTACGGCGATGTCTTTGCCTGGGGCTGCTCAATCATATCCGCCGCCTTTTTGGCTTTGAGAAAAAGGCGTGTGGGCTGAAATAGAAATTGTCATTCTGAGCGGAGCGAAGAATCTGCTTTTTTAATATTCTGCCGCAATCAGTTGAAAAAGAAATAAGAAGCGCACGGAGGAATTTTTACGATGTTCGAGGAAACAAAAGAGAACCTTCAGACCGTAAAGACCAAATTCCAGGATTTACGGAGCTATCTTTGACCAGGCTACAAAGGTCGACGAACTGAACGAATTAGAGGCGAGGCTTTCAGAGCCGACGCTCTGGAACAACCCGGAAGAAGCCCAGAAGCTCACGAAAAGAAAATCCGAGCTGACTTTCGGAATCGACGCCCTGGGCAGGATAGGCTCTCTCGTTGAAGACGCAGAGGTGCTCATAGAGCTTGCCGAAGAGGCTCATGATGCCTCAGTGGCAAAAGAGGCTGAGGAGAAGCTCAATGAGGCCAGTGAAGCGATAAGGAAAGCCGAAGTAAGAAGGATGCTCTCCGGCGAGCACGACCGCTTGAACGCCATAGTCTCCATCCACCCGGGCGCGGGCGGCACCGAGGCCCAGGACTGGGCTGACATACTCATGAGGATGTACCTTCGCTGGGTCGAGCTGAAGGGTTTCAAGGCCGAGGTAGTGGACTTTCTGCCCGGAGACGAGGCCGGGGTCAAGAGCGTTACCTTCACGGTCACTGGCGAGTACGCCTACGGGTACCTGAAGGCTGAGGTCGGAGTCCACAGGCTTGTGAGGATATCTCCTTTCGACTCCAACAAGAGGAGGCACACCTCATTCGCGTCCGTCTTCGTCTACCCTGAAATAGAGGACGACATAGAGGTAGAGATAAACGAGGCTGACCTCAGGGTCGATACCTACCGTTCAAGCGGCGCGGGCGGCCAGCATGTGAACAAGACCGATTCCGCCGTCAGGCTAACGCACATGCCCACCGGCATTGTGGTCGCCTGCCAGAACGAGAGGAGCCAGCACAAGAACAAGGCCACGGCAATGAAGCTCCTGCGGGCCAGGATCTACGAGCTCAAGCTCGAAGAGCAGGAAGCCAAGATGCAGGAGTTCAGCAAGGACAAACGCGACATAGCCTGGGGCAGCCAGATAAGGTCTTATGTCATGCAGCCGTACAGGCTCATAAAAGACCACCGGACTGGTTTTGAGACCGGCAACATAGACCCGGTGCTCGACGGTGCGCTCGATGGCTTCATAGAGGCTTATCTGCAGATGCGTTCGGGTGGGGGCAAGGCCAAAGAAGCTTAAGCGGGCACGCGCTGAAAAAGCTATGAAGAGTACGCCTCATTCCTCGCTCTCTTCGCAGCCCAGCAGCGGCACTTTTTGAGCGGCCTTTTGCCGTTGGGAGCTTCAAGCGCCCATCTGTTTTTGCAGTATACTGGCACTTTTTTTAAGCGGCCTTAATTGAGATGAACTATTTCAGTTGCCTGCCTGGTTTTCCGTACCGAAAAGCGACATCTCTCTGGCTGGGGCAGGAGATTTACCTCCGGATAATGAAAGACTTTTTCTTGCCTTCCAGCTAAAAAAGCCTTGACATTGGTTGGCTAGTGATTTATATATTTAAATTCAGTTTCCGCCAGACTTTTCGTTGGTGGGGTCTGCCGTTTTTCTATTTTGAGGGTTTTCCCAGGTATTTCGCTGGCGTAGCTCAACGGTAGAGCAGCTGATTTGTAATCAGCAGGTTGCGGGTTCGAATCCCATCGCCAGCTCCAGAGGTTTACAGGCGTTACTTGCCGGCTCACGCAATCCGGAGGGATCCACAGGGCGTTCTCGCCAGCTTCATTCTCCCGGGGTTTGAGAGCTGATGTGACCTTAACCTGCGCCGTAAGCTTAAAGGCCGGTAAAGGGCTTTTGATATAATCAAGCGGTAGTTTGGCACGGAGAGGTACCCGAGGGGCCAAAGGGGGCAGACTGTAAATCTGCTGGCTATGCCTACGGAGGTTCGAATCCTCCCCTCTCCACCAGTTTTGCTGATTATAGCAGGAATTCCCGCGGGTGTAGTTCAATGGTAGAACTCCAGCCTTCCAAGCTGGATGCGTGGGTTCGATTCCCATCACCCGCTCCATATTCATAAGCATACACGATTTTGAGGGCGCGTGGTGATGGCGCGTATAAAAACAAGGCCCATGTAGCTCAGTTGGCAGAGCACGTCCTTGGTAAGGACGAGGTCAGCGGTTCGATCCCGCTCATGGGCTCCATTTTACCCCAACAGTATAAAATTAATTGCCCGGAGGACAAAATGAGCAAGGCTAAATTTGAGAGGGGAAAAGCGCATCTTAACGTCGGCACCATAGGGCACGTCGACCACGGCAAGACATCCTTGACCGCGGCGATAACGAAGGTGTTGGCATCGAAGGGATACGCGGATTTCCTCGCATATGAGAATATAGACAAGGCTCCTGAGGAAAGGGAGAGAGGCGTTACGATATCCATCTCCCATGTCGAGTACCAGACCGACAAGAGGCATTACGCCCACATCGACTGCCCGGGTCATGCCGACTACATAAAGAACATGATCACCGGAGCCGCGCAGATGGACGGAGCGATACTCGTCGTGTCCGCCGCTGACGGCCCGATGCCGCAGACCAGGGAGCATATCCTTCTTTCCAGGCAGGTCGGCGTCCCTTATGTGGTAGTGTTCCTCAATAAGATAGACATGGTAGACGACAAGGAGCTTCTCGAACTGGTCGAGCTCGAAGTCAGGGAACTTCTGTCCCTGTACAAGTTCCCCGGCGATGAAATCCCGTTCATAAAGGGCTCTGCCCTCAAGATACTGGAGTGCGGCTGCGGCAAGAAGGAATGCCAGTGGTGCGGCGCGATACACGAGTTGACCGACGCCCTTGACACCTACATCCCGGACCCCAAGAGGGAGATAGACAAGCCTTTCCTCATGCCTGTTGAAGACGTGTTCTCGATATCGGGCCGCGGTACTGTCGTAACCGGCAGGGTCGAGAGGGGCGTGATCAAGGTGGGCGAGGAAATTGAGATAGTCGGCATTCGCGACACGCAGAAGACGATCGTCACCGGAGTCGAGATGTTCAGGAAGCTTCTGGACGAGGGACGCGCCGGAGACAACATCGGAGCGCTGCTCCGCGGAACCAAGAAGGAAGATGTCGAGAGGGGCCAGGTGCTCGCGAAGCCCGGTTCAGTTACCCCGCACACGAAGTTCAAGGGCGAGGTGTACATCCTCACGAAGGAAGAGGGAGGCCGCCATACCCCGTTCTTCAACGGGTACAGGCCGCAGTTCTACTTCAGGACGACCGACGTCACCGGAGTCTCCAAGCTGCCCGAGGGCACGGAGATGGTCATGCCTGGAGACAATGTTAGCATAGAAGTCGAGCTTATAAACCCGATAGCCATGGAAGAAGGCCTCAGGTTCGCCATCCGCGAGGGCGGCAGGACTGTAGGCGCGGGCGTCGTAACCAAGATAATAGCGTAAGAAAGAAAGAGCGGGTCCGGCAAGGTCCGCGGAGGATGAGATGAGAGACATAATTACCCTTGCCTGCACCGAGTGCAAGCGCAGGAACTATTCGACGACCAAGAACAAGAAGACTACGCCCGACAGGCTGGAACTGAAGAAGTATTGCAAGTTCTGCCAGAAGCACACGCCACACAGAGAGACCAAGTAAAAGCGTAAAGCGCGCCCGGCCCAAAGGCCGGGCTTGCTTCGTTTGTCTCCGGCTTTTCGGACGACAGGGCAGTAGCTCCAACGGTAGAGCGGCGGTCTCCAAAACCGCATGTTGGGGGTTCGAATCCCTCCTGCCCTGCCATTTTTTTTACCGTGCCTTGAAGGCCGGGAAAGAGGTTGAACGGCATGGAGAAGATCGACAGGGCAAAAGAATTTTTTGGAGAGGCCAGACAGGAACTTAAAAAAGTCACCTGGCCCACCAAGCAGCAGACGAAAACCTCGACCTGGGTCGTATTGGCGGTTACTTTCATACTGGCCATATTCCTGGGGCTGGTTGACCTGCTTTTTTCGAAAATGGTCGGCTTAATACTGAAATGAGGCAGGTATTTTAATGGGGAAAAAATGGTATGTCGTGCATACCTATTCGGGTTATGAGAACAAGGTTAAGTCCGCGCTCGAAGAGAAGATAAAGCAGACCGGCAAGGAAGGTCTCTTCGGCGAAGTCCTCGTCCCATCCGAAAAAGTGGTGGACATGGTCAAGGGAGTGAAGAGGACCACCTCGCGCAAGTTCTTCCCCGGCTACATCCTTATAAATATGGAACTGAACGACGAGACCTGGCACATCGTAAAGGGCGTGCCCAAGGTAACGGGCTTTGTCGGCGGACAGGAAACCCCCCCTACCATTTCCGAGGAAGAGGTCTTCAAGATAACCCGGCAGATGGAAGAAGGGGCTGTGAAGCCCAAGCCCAAGGTCAGCTTTGAAAGAGGCGAGAATGTAAGGGTCGTAGACGGGCCTTTCACCAACTTCGCCGGCGTAGTCGAGGAAGTCAAGCCGGAAAAGGGCAAGCTCAGGGTCCTGGTGAGCATATTCGGCAGGGCAACGCCCGTTGAGCTCGATTTCGTCCAGGTCGAGAAGGCTTAAAAAGTTTTCATGCCGGCATCGGCCGGTTTCATAAAGATGATATCAACTACACCGGTTTAAAAGCCGGTGATGACGCGACCGGAGGCCTGAACAGCCGCTCGCACGGTCCGGAAATCGAGAGGATGTATGGCAAAAAAGGTAACAGGACAGATTAAGCTGCAGATACCTGCCGGAAAGGCGAACCCTTCACCCCCGGTAGGCCCTGCGCTCGGTCAGCACGGCGTGAACATCATGGAGTTCTGCAAGACCTTCAACGCCAGGACCCAGGCCCAGGAGGGGATGATAACCCCGGTCGTAATCACCGTTTATTCGGACAGGTCTTTTTCATTCATAACCAAGACCCCTCCAGCCTCAGTGCTTCTTCTGAAGGCCGCCGGAATCGAGAAGGGCTCGAAGGAGCCCAACAAGACCAAGGTCGGCAAGGTAACGAAGAAGCAGGTAGAGGATATCGCGAAACTCAAGCTGCCTGATCTCTCGGCCGTAACCCTCGACGCCGCAATAAAGACCGTCGAAGGCACTGCCCGGAGCATGGGCATCACGGTGGAGGGCTGAGGAAAATGGGCAAGAAATTTGAAGCCGCTAAGGCTAAAATAGATTCCGCAAAGACTTACGAACTTGCAGAGGGCTTTAATCTCGTCCCCGAGACGGTATGCGCCAAGTTCGACGAGACAGTAGAAATATCCGGCAGGCTCGGCGTAGACCCGAAGCACCCTGAGCAGATGGTCAGGGGCACCGTGGTTCTCCCTCACGGCACCGGCAAGACCGTACGCGTCCTCGTGTTCGCCAAGGGCGAAAAAGAGGTCGAGGCAAAGGACGCTGGCGCTGACTTTATCGGCGCTGAGGACATGATAGAGAAGGTCTCAAAGGGCTGGCTCGATTTCGACGCTATCGTTGCCACCCCCGACATGATGGGCGCCGTCGGCAAGCTCGGCAAGGTGCTTGGCCCCAGGGGCCTCATGCCGAACCCCAAGCTCGGGACCGTCACCTTCGATGTCAAGAAGGCCGTTTCCGACCTTAAGGCCGGTAAGGTCGAGTTCAGGGTCGACAAGCAGGGCAATATCCATGTCCCGGTTGGCAAGGCTTCGTTCGGCGGCCAGAAGCTCAGGGAGAACTTCATGTCTCTCATGGACGCTATAATAAAGGCAAAGCCAGCTTCCAGCAAGGGCACCTATGTGAGAAGCCTGTTCGTTTGCACGACGATGGGCCCGTCCATAAGGCTCGACGCGATGGAAATCAGGAACATATTCAAGTAATCGTTTTGGCGGAGGCGGCCGTGGAAGATTCCATGGCCGCTTTAAGCTGAGGGCGATTTTTTACAACTGACGGTCAAAGACAGTAGGGGCGCGAGCTTAATAATCCTACCGAGGCCAGAGAAGGCGATTCGGGAGGCCGGGGTAAACCGGGCTCCGCGGTGCGGGGGGAAGTATTCCTTCGCGCCGGTCACTATTTTTAGCCTTGGCAACTCTCTGTCTTTTGATTGATAAAAAAAAGACAGAAAGGAGGAAAAGTTTTGGAAAAATCACAAAAGGTCAATCTTGTTGAAGAAGTCCAGGACAAGTTCAAGAGGGCCAACGCGACCTTTATCGCCGAGTACCAGGGCATAAAGGCTCAGGACATGAACGAGTTCAGGGCGAACCTCAGGAACGCCTCGATGGATTTCAAGGTGGTCCGGAACACGCTCGCCAGGCGCGCGGTAAAGGGAACCCCGATCGAATCGCTGGCTTCTGAACTGAAGGGCCCCACGGCTATCGCGTTCAGCTACAGCGACGCGGCGCTGGCCGCGAAGACTCTCGTGCAGTTCGCCAAGGAACAGCCGAAGCTCAAGCTCAGAATCGGCACCCTGGGCAACAGGGTCATCTCCGTGCAGGAGATAAAGGGCCTTGCTGAACTTCCGTCGAGGGATGTACTTCTCGCCAGAATGCTTGGCTCGATGAAGGCCCCGATGACAGGTATCGCCGGCGTTCTTGCGGGCGTGCCCAGAAAGTTCCTGTACGCGCTCAACGCGGTAAAGGACCAGAAGGCCGCCGCGGCAGGCGCGTAAAAGGTAAAGCTTTAACCAACTTACATTAATTGATAAAATACAAAATTCGGAGGACTACGATGGCTGACATAAAGAAGGAAGATGTAATCAAGTATATAGAGAGCATGAGCGTACTGGAACTGGCCGATCTCGTAAAGGAGCTTGAGGAGAAGTTTGGCGTCTCCGCCTCAGCCCCCGTAGCGATGGCAGCAGCCCCGGCTGGAGCAGCAGCTCCCGCGGCAGCTGAGCAGACCGAGTTCAATGTCGTCCTGAAGGACGCCGGAGCCGAGAAGATAAAGGTCATCAAGGAAGTCCGCGCCATAACCGGATTGGGCCTCAAGGAAGCGAAGGACCTCGTCGAGGGCGCGCCCAAGACCCTGAAGGAAGGCGTCTCGAAGGATGAGGCCGAGAAGATAAAGAAGCAGGTCGAGAGCGCCGGCGCCAAGGTCGAGATCCAGTAAGCTCTGAGAAAACCGAATATAACCGCAAGGGCGCTTAACCGCGCCGGTATTTACGGGTTGAACCGTAAAATGGTTGTGAACTGCCCGCCGGGAGAGTCCGGCGGGCAGATTCCACTGTAGGATTTCAAAAAGGAGTTAACGAAAATATGGCTTCCTCTACCCATATAACCGCACAAGCCTTGAGGAAGGATTACTCCCGCATAGGTAAAGTCGTCAGCATGCCGAACCTCATAGAGGTTCAGAAGAATTCCTTCGTGCAGTTCCTCCAGACAGACGCGAAAGCCGAGGCCAGGACTGATACCGGTCTCCAGGCTGTTTTCAAAAGCGCTTTTCCAATAAAGGATTTCAGCGGCAACGCCTCATTGGAGTTCGTGAGGTATTCGCTCCTCGAGCCAAAGTATACCACTGAGGAGTGCCATCAGAAGGGCATGACTTACGCCGCTCCGATAAAGCTCATGGTGCGCCTGATAATGTGGGACAAGGACCTCGACACCGGGGCCCAGTCCATAAGGGACATCAAGGAGCAGGAGGTATATTTCGGCGAAATACCCCTGATGACCGAGAACGGCAGCTTTATTATTAACGGGACCGAGAGGGTCATCGTAAGCCAGCTGCACAGGTCCCCCGGCGTCTTCTTCGAATTCGAGAAGCCCAAGGGCTTCACCGGCAAGGTCCTGTATACCGCGAGGGTCATTCCCTACCACGGCAGCTGGCTCGATTTCGAGTTCGACCAGAAGGACTGGCTCTATGTGCGCATAGACAAAAGGCGCAAAATGCCTGTCAGCATCCTCCTGAAGGCCCTCGGCTATTCTGTCGAGGAGATGCTCAATTATTTCTACCCCAGCGAGGAGATAATCCTCGAGAACAAGAAGATCTTAAAGAGCGTTGAGCCCGACTTCCTCGTGGGCCAGAAGGTCAGCCGCGACATAAAAGACCCCAAGACCGGCGAAGTCATCGTAAAGAAAGACAGAAAGTTCACCAGGCTCGTCCTGAAGAAGCTCGTGGCGGCTGGCGTTAAATATATTCCGGTAGAGGTCGAGGACATCGTAGGCAGAATAGCCTCGACGGACATAGTCGACCCCAAGACCGGCGAAGTCGTGCTCGAGTGCAACCAGATACTCTCGCGCGACAAGCTCGACGAAATATCCAGGAGAGAGATATCCTCTTTCAAGCTCCTCCTTATAGAGGCGATGGGTAACTTCTTCAGGGAGACGCTCCTCAACGACAAGATAGAGCACGGCGACAGCAGGACCATAAACGAGTTCCGCAAAGAGAACCCGGACGACCCGATCACCAATATGACCCTGAACGCCAGGATTGAGATATACAAGAGGCTCAAGCCAGGCGATCTGCCGACTGTCGATACGGCCAACGCCTTTTTCCAGGACCTGTTCTTCAATTCCGAAAGGTACGACCTGTCAAAGGTCGGCCGCCTGAAGCTCAACAGGAAGCTCGGCTTCGACACTTCCCTTGATGTCACCACGCTGCGCAAGGAAGACATCCTCGAAGTCGTCCGCTACCTGATACTCCTCAGGAACGGCCAGGGCACGGTTGACGATATCGACCACCTCGGCAACAGAAGGGTCCGTTCAGTCGGCGAGCTCCTGGAAAACCAGTACAGGATAGGGCTCCTGCGCATGGAGAGGGCCGTCAAGGAAAGAATGAGCCTGGGCGAGCTTGAAACGCTCATGCCGCACGACCTTATAAACCCGAAGCCGGTCTCCGCCGTCATAAAGGAGTTCTTCGGCTCTTCGCAGCTTTCGCAGTTCATGGACCAGACCAACCCGCTTTCAGAGGTCACCCACAAAAGGAGGCTTTCGGCCCTTGGGCCTGGAGGTCTCACGAGGGAAAGGGCGGGTTTCGAGGTCAGGGACGTTCACGCGACCCATTACGGGCGCATATGCCCGATCGAGACGCCTGAGGGACCGAACATCGGCCTCATAGTCTCTCTTTCGACCTACGCGCGCGTAAACGATTTCGGCTTCATAGAGACCCCTTACAGGGAAGTCCGCGAAGGCAGGGTCACGGTCAGTATAAACTACCTGTCCGCCCTCGACGAGGAAGACCATGTGATAGCGCAGGCAAACGCGGCTCTTGACAAGGACGGCAGGTTCACCAGCGAGTTCGTCTCCCCGAATCAGCTCGTCTCGGTGGCCGCGGCCCTCATACCGTTCCTCGAAAACGACGACGCTAACAGGGCGCTCATGGGCTCGAACATGCAGAGGCAGGCAGTGCCGCTCATCCAGACCGAGAGCCCGCTCGTTGGCACCGGCATGGAGTCGATCGTCGCGATGGACTCGGGCGTAACCATACTCGCCAGGGCTCCCGGCGTGGTCGAGGGCGTGGACTCCACGAGGATAGTCGTAAGAAACAACGCCGGCGGCGTTGACATATACAACCTGACGAAGTTCAGAAGGTCGAACCAGAACACTTGCCTCAACCAGAAGCCCATAGTCGTAAGGGGCGATGTGCTTGAGGCCGGCCAGGTCATAGCCGACGGCCCGTCCACTGACATGGGCGAGCTCGCGCTCGGCAAGAATGTGCTTGTCGCCTTCATGCCCTGGGGCGGCTACAACTTCGAAGACTCCATACTCCTTTCCGAGAGGCTTCTCAAGGACGACGTGTTCACCTCCGTTCACATCGAAGAGTTCGAAGTCGTCGCCCGCGACATAAAGCTCGGCAAGGAAGAGATAACCAGGGACATCCCGAATGTCGGCGAGGACGCGCTGCGTAACCTCGACGACAGCGGCATCATAAGGATAGGCGCCGAGGTAGCCCCCGGCGACATACTCGTGGGAAAGGTGACTCCGAAGGGAGAAACACAGCTTTCGCCAGAAGAAAAGCTCCTGCGCGCGATATTCGGAGAGAAGGCCGAAGATGTGAAGGACACATCCCTGCGCGTGCCCCCGGGAATCGAAGGCGTTGTCATCGATGCCAAGGTCTTCTCCAGAAAGGGCGCCGAGAAGGACGAGAGAAGCAAGTCCATCGAGGATAAGGAAGTCGCGAGGCTCATAAAGGACCGCGAGGACGAGATAAGCATCGTGAAGGAGTCCACCTACTCAAGGGTGAGGAAGCTCCTTTTGAACAAGAAGTCCCAGGTCCGCATAGCCGACAGGAAGGGCAACACGGTCCTCAGCAAGGGCAAGCCCATCACCGACGAGGTGCTGGAAGCCATCCCTCAGTCCAGGTGGAGCGAGATAGTCCCGGCCGAAGAGAAGGCCGAGCAGGAAGTGAACGAGTACCTTACCCTCCTCAGCGAGCAGGTCGACCTCATAAGGACCGTATTTGACGAGAGGATAAACAGGCTCAAGAGGGGAGATGAGCTCCCGCCCGGCGTCATAAAGATGGTCAAGGTCTATATCGCCATGAAGAGGAAGATCTCTGTCGGCGACAAGATGGCCGGACGCCATGGCAACAAGGGCGTCATCTCGAGGATACTGCCTGAAGAGGATATGCCGTATCTGTCGGAAGGCACCCCGGTGGACATAGTCTTGAACCCCCTGGGCGTTCCCTCCCGTATGAACATAGGGCAGATACTGGAGACCCATATAGGATGGGCCGCCAGGAATCTCGGCGCGTCCGTGAGAAACCTGATCGAGAAGAACGCCAGCCCCAGCGCGTACAGGGAGCGGATAAAGAAGATATACGCCAATGCTGAATTCAGCAAGTTCCTTAACGGACTGTCTGATGAAGAAGTGATAGAAGTCGCGAAAAGGCTCAAAGGCGGCGTGCGCATAGCGAGCCCGGTCTTTGACGGAGCTACGGAAGGCGATGTAAAGGACGCCCTCGACCTGTCCAACATGCCCAAGAACGGCAAGATGGTACTGTACGACGGCAAGAGCGGCGAGCCCTTTGACCAGGAAGTGACGGTAGGCGTCATGTACATGATGAAGCTCCATCACCTGGTCGACGACAAGATACACGCCCGTTCAACCGGCCCGTACTCGCTGGTCACACAGCAGCCCCTTGGCGGTAAGGCGCAGTTCGGAGGCCAGAGGCTTGGAGAGATGGAAGTTTGGGCGATGGAAGCCTACGGCGCGGCCCACACCCTCCAGGAGTTCCTGACCGTGAAGTCTGACGATGTGCCCGGAAGGACCAGGATGTACGAGTCGATCGTGACAGGCAACTACACGCTTGAACCCACGCTGCCTGAGTCGTTCAGCGTCCTTATAAAAGAGCTCCAGAGCCTGGGGCTCGATGTAAACCTGATGGAAGAAGAGAAGGAATAGCAAGGTATTATAGGCGGCCCGCTTATGGGCCGCATAAACCTGCTTAAGAAGGAGGTTGCCCTTTGGAAAGCCTTGTGGCACTTTTTGAGAAACATAAAAGACCTATGGATTTTCACGCCATAAGGATATCTGTCGCTTCGCCCGAGAGGATCAGGGAATGGTCCCACGGCGAGGTGAAGAAGCCTGAAACCATAAACTACAGGACATTCAAGCCCGAGAGGGATGGACTTTTCTGCGCCAAGATATTCGGCCCGGTAAAGGACTTCGAGTGCAACTGCGGCAAGTACAAGAGGATGAAGCACCGCGGGGTCGTGTGCGAGAAGTGCGGCGTCGAGGTAATACCCTCGAATGTAAGGCGCGAAAGGCTCGGACACATCGAGCTCGCTACCCCTGTCGCGCACATCTGGTTCCTCCGCAGCCTTCCCTCCAGGATCGGCGCCATGATGGACATGACGCTGAAAGAGTTGGAAAGGGTCCTGTATTACGAGAATTACATTGTCCTCGACCCCAAGGAGACCGACTTCAAGGAAGGCGAGGTCATTAACGAGGAAAAGTATCAGAAGGCCATGGAGAAGTGGGGCTTTGACGGCTTCACCGTTGGCATGGGCGCAGAGGCCATCCGCGAGATGCTCCGCAGGATCGACCTCGAGAAGGTCTCCGGGATACTTCGCGCGGAGATGAAAAAGACCGCCTCCGACGCCAAGAAAAAGAGGATAGCCAAGAGGCTCAAGGTCGTCGAGGCTTTCCTTCACTCCGGCAACAAGCCCGAGTGGATGATCCTTGAAGTGATACCCGTTCTCCCGCCAGACCTGCGTCCCCTTGTGCCCCTGGACGGCGGCAGGTTCGCCACGAGCGACCTGAACGACCTGTACAGAAGGGTCATAAACAGGAACAACAGGCTCAAAAGGCTCATGGAGCTCAACGCCCCTGATATCATCATCAGGAACGAGAAGAGGATGCTCCAGGAGGCCGTTGACGCCCTGTTCGATAACGGCAGGAGAGGCCGCATAATAACCGGTCAGAACAAGAGGCCGCTGAAGTCCCTTTCCGACATGATCAAAGGCAAGGGCGGCCGTTTCAGGCAGAACCTTCTCGGTAAGAGAGTCGACTACTCAGGCCGCTCGGTCATCGTCATTGGCCCTGACCTGAGGCTTCACCAGTGCGGCCTTCCCAAGAAGATGGCCCTTGAGCTCTTTAAGCCCTTCATCTATCAGAAGCTCGAAGAGCACGGTTACGCAACCACAATAAAGAGCGCCAAGAAGATGCTCGAGAAGGAACGCCCCGAGGTCTGGGATGTCCTTGACGAGGTCATAAGGGAACATCCGGTAATGCTCAACAGGGCGCCGACCCTTCACAGGCTCGGCATCCAGGCCTTCGAGCCCATACTCATAGAGGGCAAGGCCATACAGCTCCATCCGCTCGTTTGTACCGCCTTTAACGCGGACTTCGACGGAGACCAGATGGCCGTGCATGTGCCTCTTTCCATCGAGGCGCAGGTCGAGGCGAGAGTACTGATGATGTCGACCAACAACATCCTCTCCCCGGCGCACGGAAAGCCGATTATCGTCCCAACCCAGGACATCGTGCTGGGGCTTTACTACCTCACGAGAAACCGCCCGGGCGTCAAGGGCGAGGGCAAGTCGTTCGGCTCCACCGACGAGGTGAGGGCAGCGTACGACTCGACCGTGGTGCATCTGCAGGCCGCCATCAAGGTCAAGATGGACGGCAAGCTCGTTGACACGACAGTCGGAAGGATCATCGTCAAGGAGATACTTCCGCCCTCGATCAAGTTCGAGGAAATAAACAAGGTCATGGACAAGAAGCGTCTTGCCGACCTTATAGACATCTGCTACAGGCGCTCTGGCTCCAAGGAGACCGTAATACTCGCGGACAGATTGAAGGACCTTGGCTACCAGTACGCGACCAAGGCCGGCATCTCGATCTGTATCGATGACATGAAGATACCGTCCCGCAAGGGCGTGCTGCTTGACTCGGCCTATGAAGAGGTCAAGGAGATACAGAAGCAGTACAACGAGGGTCTCATAACCGACGGCGAGCGCTACAACAAGGTCATAGACATCTGGGCGCAGGCCACGGAAGAGATAGCCGAGGAAATGCTCAGAGAGCTTTCGACCGACGCCGTCACGGACGAGGACGGCACTGAGAGAAGGGCGCCGAGCTTCAACCCCATATTCATCATGGCCGACTCCGGCGCCAGGGGTTCCGCGCAGCAGATAAGACAGCTGGCCGGAATGAGGGGCTTGATGGCAAAGCCTTCGGGCGAGATCATCGAAACGCCGATTACGGCTAACTTCAGGGAGGGCCTGACGGTTCTCCAGTACTTCATATCGACTCACGGAGCCAGGAAGGGTCTGGCCGACACGGCCTTGAAGACCGCCAACTCCGGTTACCTCACCAGGAGGCTTGTCGATGTCGCTCAGGACGCTATCATAGCTGAGCAGGACTGCGGCACACTGGACGGCATCTACATGAGCTCCCTTGTTGAAGGCGGCGAGATAATCGAGCCTATCGGCGAGAGGATACTCGGAAGAGTCGCCCTCGAGGAAGTGCTCGAGCCGTTCAGCAAAGAGATCCTCGTTCACGCTAACGAAGAAATAGACGAGGCAAAGGTCGACAGGATAGAAGAGGCCGGAGTTGACAGGGTAAAGATAAGGTCCGTGCTCACATGCAGGTCGACCAGGGGCATTTGCATAAAGTGCTACGGAAGAGACCTGACGCGCGGCAGGATGGTCGAGTTGGGCGAGGCTGTCGGAGTCATAGCGGCCCAGTCGATCGGAGAGCCCGGCACGCAGCTTACGATGAGGACCTTCCATATAGGCGGAACCGCATCCAGGCGCGCCGAGCAGACGACCTTAGAGGCCCGTCACGAAGGCTTCGTCAAGTACCACAACCTGAATGTTTCGATGAACTCCAGGGGCGAGTCCATCGTCATGAACAGGAACGGAGACATCTCCATTCAGGACGAGCAGGGCAGGGACCGCGAGAAGGACGGCGTGATATACGGAGCGAGGCTCCGCGTGCCTGAGGGGCAGAAGGTCGCCCAGGGCACTGTCATTGCCGACTGGGACCCTTATACCATCCCCATCATCACCGAGGTCAGCGGTATCATCAGGTTCGGCGATATCGAAGACGGCAAGACGATGAGGGAGCAGGTCGACGAGGTAACAGGCCTTTCCAGCAAGGTCATCGTGACCTATAAGGAATCGGACCTCAGGCCCAGAATATCCATCAAGGACGAGTCCGGAAGGACTCAGAAGATAGCCAACTCGAATATCGAGGCCAGATACCTCCTGCCCGTCAGCGCCATTCTGACGATAGGCGAGGGAGATGTGGTCAAGGCCGGCGACATAATCGCCAAGATACCGAGGGAGACGACAAAGACCAAGGACATCACCGGAGGTCTCCCGAGGGTCGCTGAGCTCTTCGAGGCCAGAAAGCCCAAGGAAACGGCGGTCATAAGCGAAATCGACGGCCTCGTTTCATTCGGCAAGGACACAAAAGGCAAGAGGAAGGTCGTCGTGACGCCTGAGACCGGCGAGCCCAAGGAGTATCTCATACCCAAGGGCAAGCACATAAGCGTAAGGGAAGGCGACCGCGTAAGGGCCGGAGAGCCTCTGATGGACGGCAGCGCGAACCCGCACGACATCCTGCGCGTTCTCGGCGTCAAGGAACTCGCGAAGTACCTCGTGGACGAGGTACAGGAGGTCTACAGGCTCCAGGGCGTCAAGATAAACGACAAGCACATAGAGACAATCGTCAGGCAGATGCTGAGGAGAGTCAAGATAAAGGATGCCGGAGACACCAACCTCCTCATAGGCGAGCAGGTCGAGCGTTATTTGTTCGACGATGAGAACGACAGGGTAATACAGAAGGGCAAGAAGCCTGCTGTGGCTGAACCGCTCCTGCAGGGCATCACCAAGGCGTCGCTGTCGACCGAGTCCTTCATATCCGCAGCCTCTTTCCAGGAGACCACGAAGGTGTTGACGGGCGCCGCGATCGAAGGCAAGATAGATTACCTGCGCGGCCTCAAGGAGAATGTCATAATGGGCCGCCTCATACCGGCAGGCTCGGGCTTCAGGCAGTACACGAAGTTCGTGGCCGGGGCTGAGACGACCCTTGAAAAGACCGAAGTTGAGAAGGAAGAAGACGGGGTACAGGAGACCGCTTAAAAAAAAGCGGTCTTACCCCAATTCTATTCTTGATTACGGCCAGAAAAAAGAGTAAGATACCTTTCTTCTGTTTTTCAGGAAAAAAGTTTCAACAACCAGCGATGTCAAGGTATTTAGTCCTTGACAAGGTACCTGGAAGCTGGTAGATTGCTTTGATTTACGCCACCAGGCAAACGAATTTTGGAAAGGTAATGTTTTATGCCTACGATTAATCAGCTAGTTCGCAAGGGCAGGCAGAAGCCCAATGTCAAGACGGCGTCTCCGGCCCTGGGTAGCTGCCCCCAGAAAAGGGGAGTGTGCGTAAGGGTCTACACCACCACGCCCAAGAAGCCGAACTCGGCGCTCCGTAAGGTAGCCAGAGTAAGGCTCACAAACAGCATGGAGGTCACCTCCTACATACCGGGAGTCGGCCACAACCTGCAGGAGCACTCGGTTGTGCTCATCAGGGGCGGCAGGGTAAAGGACCTTCCGGGAGTCAGGTATCATATCGTCAGAGGAACTCTTGACGCGATGGGTGTCGCCGACAGGAAGCAGTCTCGCTCGAAATACGGGGCCAAGAGGCCTAAGTAATATTGCTGAGTTGTTTTTAAGGAGGAAGGTCAATGCCTCGTAAGGGGAATGTTCCAAAAAGAGATGTGCTGCCGGATCCTAAGTTCGGTGATAAGGTCCTGATGAAGCTTATAAACAAGCTGACCGAGGACGGCAAGAAAAGCAAGGCTGAAGGCATCCTGTATGGAGCTTTCGGACTTGTCGAAGAAAAGACCAAGACCGAAGCCATAAAGGTGTTCAAGAAGGCTATCGAGAATGTTAAGCCCATACTGGAAGTAAAGTCCAGGAGAGTCGGCGGCGCAACATATCAGGTCCCGGTCGAGGTCAGGCCTGAGAGGAAGATGTCTCTTGCGCTCAGGTGGCTGGTGAACTACTCCAGGGCCCGCGGCGAAAAGTCGATGATGGAAAGACTCGCCGGAGAGATAATCGACGCCTCGAACAACAAGGGCGGTTCTGTTAAGAAGAGGGAAGATGTACACAAGATGGCAGAGGCCAACAAGGCTTTCGCTCATTACCGCTGGTAACCCCGGCTCGTGCTCCGCGGCTTGACCGCGGCGCATGGAAGCGTTACACCCCTTTTTGTGTTAAACAAGCAGGTTTAAAATCAGATAGTGCAGGAGCAGGTCTCGCGCTTCAGGGGCCAGCTTTATTAACGGAAGCGCAGAGTTTCTTATCGAGGAGTTGTCGCTTTGGCAAGGCAGATACCGTTAGACAGACAGAGAAATATCGGGATTATGGCCCACATAGATGCGGGCAAGACCACGACCACGGAGAGGATCCTGTACTACACCGGTGTGACTTACAAAATCGGTGAAGTCCATGAGGGTACCGCTACGATGGACTGGATGGAGCAGGAGAAGGAGAGGGGAATCACCATTACCTCTGCCGCGACGACCTGTTCCTGGAGAGACACCCGCATCAATATAATAGACACTCCGGGCCATGTCGACTTCACCATTGAAGTCGAGAGATCGCTTCGCGTACTTGACGGCGCAGTTGCCGTGTTCTGCTCGGTTGGCGGCGTAGAGCCCCAGAGCGAAACCGTCTGGAGACAGGCGAACAAGTACCATGTGCCCAGGATAGCCTTCATAAACAAGATGGACCGCATCGGTTCCGACTTCTTCAGGGTCGTATCGATGATAGTGGACAGGCTCAAGGCCCGCCCGGTCCTGCTACAGCTCCCCATAGGCAAGGAAGACACCTTCAAGGGTGTTGTCGACCTCGTCCTCAATAAGGGCATAGTATGGGACGAAGAGACCCTGGGCGCCAAGTACAGGATGATCGATGTTCCCGCTGAAATGGCCGAGCAGGTCGCCGAGTACAGGGAAAAGCTGATCGAGGCCGCTGCTGACTTCGATGAGTCTATCATGGAGAAGTATCTCGCGGGCGAGGCAGTAGCCCCTGAGGCTATAATGAGCGCCATTCGTAAAGGCACCATAGCGATGGAGCTTACGCCTGTAATATGCGGTTCGTCCTTCAAGAACAAGGGCGTTCAGCTCCTCTTGGACACCGTCGTTGATTACCTGCCTTCCCCGATCGACATCCCGGATGTTAAGGGCATCGACCCGGAAACGGACGAGGAAACCACCAGACCTACTGAAGACAACGCGCCTTTGTCCGCGCTGGCTTTCAAGATAATGACCGACCCCTTCGTGGGACAGCTTACCTTCTTCAGAGTGTATTCCGGCTGTATGACCGCCGGCTCTTATGTCTTGAACTCCAAGAAGGACTCCAAGGAGAGAATCGGCAGGATCGTCAAGATGCACGCCAACAAGCGTGAAGAAGTCAAGGAAGTCTACGCTGGCGACATAGCCGCGGCCGTGGGCCTCAAGAACACGACCACCGGCGACACCATCTGCGATGTAGAAAAGCCAATCGTGCTCGAGGCAATGGAATTCCCCGAGCCGGTTATATCGATCGCCATAGAACCCAAGACGAAGTCTGACCAGGAAAAGCTCGGCATCGCGCTCCAGAAGCTCGCTGTCGAGGACCCTTCCTTCCGCGTAAAGACGGATGAAGAGACAGGTCAGACCATTATCGCCGGAATGGGCGAGCTCCATCTCGAGATCATCGTCGACAGGATGCTGAGGGAGTTCAAGGTCGAGGCGTCGGTCGGCAAGCCCCAGGTCGCCTACAGGGAGACCATCACCAGGAAGGCGAGGACCGAAGGCAAGTACATCAGGCAGACGGGCGGACGCGGCCAGTACGGCCATGTCGTAATAGAGATAGAGCCTGGCGAAAAGGGCAAAAGCTTCGAGTTTGTCAATAAGACAGTCGGCGGTTCCATCCCGAAAGAATATATTAACCCGGTTGAAAACGGCATGAGAGAGGCTTCTGAATCAGGCCCCATGGCAGGCTTCCCGGTCGTCGATGTGAAGGTTACGCTCGTTGACGGTTCGTACCATGATGTCGACTCATCTGAGATGGCCTTCAAGATTGCCGGTTCGATGGCCTTCAAGGACGCGGTCAAGTCCGCTGGCCCCATTCTCCTTGAGCCTATCATGTCCGTAGAGGTCGTCGTTCCCGAGCAGTTCATGGGCGATGTCATAGGCGACCTCAACTCGAGAAGAGGCAAGATACAGGGCATGGAATCAAGGGGCGGCTTTCAGGTTGTCGCCGCCCATGTCCCGCTCGCGAACATGTTCGGGTATTCGACCGACCTGAGGTCCAAGACGCAGGGCAGGGCAACTTACACGATGCAGTTCTCGCATTACGAGCAGGTGCCCAACTCGGTCACGGAAGTGCTGACCGCGAAGGTCCAGGGCAAATAAAAATTTTTAAAAGGGAATCCGGAGGACAAAATGAGCAAGGCTAAATTTGAGAGGGGAAAAGCGCATCTTAACGTCGGCACCATAGGGCACGTCGACCACGGCAAGACATCCTTGACCGCGGCGATAACGAAGGTGTTGGCATCGA
>Ga0209642_10000875_pt1 | contig 19885 bp, 16 predicted proteins | sample RifCSP19_2_FD_184025 | JGI IMG/M metagenome (GOLD analysis project Ga0209642, IMG submission 184025) | Soil microbial communities from Rifle, Colorado - Rifle CSP2_sed 19_2 (SPAdes) (version 2) | ecosystem: Environmental > Terrestrial > Deep subsurface > Rock core/Sediment | place: Rifle... | reverse complement strand
TCAGGAGATGTACCGGTTCCGCCACCTGCTGATCCGTGACGCGGCATACGAGGGCATGCCGAAAGAGCTCCGGGCCGAGCTGCATGAGCGCTTCGCGAACTGGCTTGAAGAGGTCGCGGGCGAACGGATCGACGAGCAGCAGGAGATCCTCGCCTATCACCTCGAGCAGACCGTGGAGCTCCGGCGCCAGCTCGGACCGGTCGGGGAGCGCGAGATCGAGATCTCACGGCGCGCCGCGCTCCACCTGCGCGCTTCGGGTGACCGAGCACGAGACCGAGGAGATCTGCGGGCTGCGACGCATCTGTATGGGCGGGCCGCCGACCTGCTGCCCGAGGACGACACAACGCTGCCCGATCTGCTGTACGAGCTCGCCCGTGCCATGGCCGAGACCGAGCGTGGCAAGGAATCGGTCGAGATCTTCCGGCGAGCGCGGGACCTTGCACGGGAACGAGGGGATCTGCGAACGGACTGGCTGTCCCGGCTCTCGCTGTCGCACACCCTGATGTCCGTCGATCCACACGCCGTGGTCACCGCCCGGTTCCGCGAGGAGATCCAGGAAGCGCTCGGCATCTTCGAGTCGCTCGGGGACGAGCGGGCGCAGGCACGAGCCTGGGCGCAATTGGCAGAGACCGAGTGGATGCCATGCCGGTACGGGGAGGCGATCTCGTGCCTGACCCATGCGCGCGAGATCGCTGGACGAGCCGAGGACCTACGCACGTTCGATGAGGTCACCACGATGATCGCCGTAGCCACGTATTTCGGCCCGACGCCGGCCGGAGAGGCGCTCGATCGGACCACGGAGATCCTGGCCGATGCGCGGTTGACACCGCTCGCCAGGGGTGTGGTCACGAGCTTGCGAGGAGGTTGCCGAGCCATGCTGGGTGAGCTCGACCAGGCGCTCGCGGACCATGAAGCTGCCGATCGGATCGTCCGGGACTTCGGGCTCCCCGTCTGGCATTCAGTCATCTACATGATCCGAGGCGCAATTGCCGACATGTATGGCGACCCAATCGCTGCGGAGTCCGCTCATCGCCGGAGCTACGAGATCCTTGACGAGTGGGGCGACCAGGGCTACCTGTCAACCGCCGCCGCCAACCTCGCGGCTTCGCTCGCGGAGCTCGGACGCCTCGAAGAGGCTGAACGCTTCGCGCAGATCGGCCGGGAGGCAGCCGCGGGGGACGACGTGGCATCACAGTCCGGAGCGGATGCGGCGTGGGCCATGGTGCTCTCGGCGAGAGGCGACCTCGATGGAGCACTCGTCGCGGCTCGACGATCGATCTCGGCCGCTGCCGATAGCGACATGTACTGGGGTCTCGGTGAGCTCCACCTCAACTTCGCCCGGATCCGGGCGAAGGCAGGCCAGGCCGACGAGGCCATCGAAGCGACTCGGGAGGCGCTCTCGTTCTTCGACCGCAAGGGAGTCGTCCCCGCCATAGCTAGGACCGAAGCGTTCCTCGCCGAGCTAGGGACTGGGCGTGACTCAGCGTGATGTTGCTTTCGCTCCAAAGCGACATCCTGAACGAGAAGAGCCCCAACACCGGCAAGGGGTGCGGACAGCTCGCACCGACGTACCGGTCTAGAGATCTCGTTGCTCAAACGGATGCTTCCCAGGGCAGGAGTCTCCACTCCGGGTGGCACTTTGGGGACTTCGGCCCTCCGACACCGATCCGGGACACGGCCGAGGGGTCGCGGCGGCGCTACTGGATCTGCGCGTGAGTTGGGGGGACCTTCCGGCCCGCGAGGCGCCATCCCGGCGCCGGTGCGATGTCCCTCACCCGCAGGAGGTCGCTCCCGATGCTCACCGATCCCAACCCCGCTCCGTGGAGCAGCTCCCGATGAGTGTGCTCCAGACCCGAGACCTGGCCGTCGAGGTCGCCGGCCTATCCGTCCTCGAGCACCTCACGCTGTCGCTCCGCCCCGGCGACAAGGTCGGCGTCGTCGGTCGCAACGGCGCCGGGAAGACGAGCCTGCTCAAGGTGCTCGCCGCGGAGTCCCCGCCGCTCGCGGGGTCCGTCGTCCTGCGCGGCAGGCTCGGCTACCTCAGACAGGACCCACGGCGACACCGAGCCGAGGAGGAGCACACCGGCCTGACGCACGTCCTCGAGGCGCGCGGGTTGCAGGAGATGACCCAGCGCCTGGAGAAGGCGCGCCTGTCGGTCGAGGAGCGGCCGACCGAGTCGCGGATCCGGCGTTTCTCCCGCCTGGAAGAGCGATTCCGAGCGGCCGGCGGGTACTCGGGGGAAGCCGAGGCCCGACGCATCGCCGCGGGGCTGGGACTCGCGTCGGACCGGCTGGACCTCCCGGTGCCTGCCCTCTCCGGAGGAGAGCGTCGGCGGCTCGAGCTCGCTCGGATCCTGTTCGGCGGTACGGACGTGCTGCTCCTCGACGAGCCGACGAACCACCTCGACGGCGACGCCAAGCGCTGGCTGATGCGGTTCCTCGAGGGTTATCGCGGAGTGCTCGTCGTCGTGAGCCACGACCTCGCCCTCCTCGACGCGGCGATCTCGCGGATCCTGCACCTGGATCGCCGCGGGCTCGTGCTGTACCGCGGGACCTACTCCCAGTACCGGGAGGCCCGGCGCCTTGACGAACAGCGCCTGGCGGCGCTCGCCGAGCGTCAGCGGGCCGAGATCAAGCGCTTCTCGACGCTGGCGGATTCGATGCGCGGGCAGACGGCCAAGCGCGCGCGCAAGGCGAAGACCCTCGACACGCGGGCAGAGCGCCTCCGAGACAGCGTGGTGGAGGCACCCCCGTACGAGCGCGTCGCGCGCTACCGGTTCCCCGAACCGCCGCACAGCGGGAAGCTCGTGCTCGAGGCCATCGGGCTCGCGAAGGGCTACGGTGGCCCTCCCGTCTTCGAGGAGGTGAGCTTCGACGTGGAGCGCGGGGAGCGGCTCCTCGTCATGGGCCTGAACGGAGCGGGGAAGACCAGCCTCCTCAGGATCCTGGCCGGGGTCGTGGCGCCGGACGCGGGGGCGTTCCGCCTGGGGAGCGGCGTCTCGCTCGGCTACTACGCGCAGGAGCACGAGGGGATCCGGGACGGCGTCCCGGTGCTCGCCCACCTACGCCGGGAGTCGACGGGCGTCTCGGACCAGGACCTCCGGGCGCTCCTGGGGTCGTTCGGCCTGACGGGGGAGATCGCCTTCCAGGACGCGGGAACGCTCTCCGGCGGCGAGAAGACCAAGCTCGCGCTGGCGCAGCTGGTCGCGGGGCGGCGGAACCTGATCCTGCTGGACGAGCCGACGAACAACCTCGATCCGCCGTCGTGCTCGACCGTCGCCCAGACGCTCGCCGCATGGACGGGGTCGATGGTGCTCGTGAGCCACGACGTCGGGTTCGTCGACGCGCTCGCTCCACACCGCGTCCTCATGATGCCCGACGGGGCTCTGTCCTACTGGGACGAGGAGCTGCTCGAGCTGGTCGCCCTGGCCTGATCCGGCTCAGGCGCCGACCCAGGTCCCGCGCAGGTGGATCACCAGCGCCTGGGTCCCGTCCACGTACGTCAGGCGAGCCGGCGTGAACGCCGGACTGCCGTCGAAGGCCACGAAGCGCTTGATCCGGGAATCGGGGCCGAGATCGACGTGCTCCGGGAAGTAGTGCTCGCGCGCCGCGTCGGCCGCCTCCACGTCCAGGGCCTGCAGGGTCGCTCCCTCCGTCGTCCCGATCTCGAAGTTCGAGAGGGCGATCGGTTGCGCCGCGTCGGAGTGGTTCACGATCCGCACGAGGAAGAAGTAGACGTCCGTGCCTGGGTCGACGTCCTTGCCGCACAGGTGGTGGTACACGGTTCGTTGGTCGTCGCCCACGATGAAGCCGACGGCCTTGCACCGCTGAGGCTTGTCGCCGAGCCCGAGGATCTTGAACTCGAGCCGCGTTCCGAGCGCCGGGAGCGGGAAGTCGGCGGCGATCTCCGCGGTGCTCGCCGGAACCCCGGTCTCTCCGTCATCCGTGGGGGTCGGGGTGCCCGTGACCGCGGCACCCGACGGCAGTTTCCGGCTCGCCGCCTCGACCACGGCCGAGACCACCCGCCAGGCCACGAGAGCCCCGATCAGCACCGCGCCCGCGACGATCCACCTGCTGGTCACGGCCGGCGCCCTGCTCGGCGCGGTCGCTCCCGACCCACGGCGGGACGGGGCGCGGCGCGGAGGAGGCCGCCGTCGTTTCTGCTTGGGAGGCATCGGCACGAAGGTAGCAGGGGAGGGAGCGGAGGAGAAGACAGGTCCGGCCGGCGAACGGGCGCCCGGCCACCGAGGATATGCTGGCGGTCCCCCGCGACCCCCGGAGGAGACCGGTGAGCGTGCGCTCCGCAGACCTCGTGTTCGTCAACGGTGCCGTGTACACGGTCGACGCTGCCCGACGTTGGGCCAGCGGCATCGCCGTTAAGGGTGGCCGCATCATCGCTGTCGGGTCCGCCGACGACATCCGAGATCTCGTCGGCTCAGGGACCGAGGTGATCGACCTGAAGGGACGCATGCTCGTGCCAGGGTTCCAGGACGCCCATGTCCACCCGCCGAGCGGTGGCCTGGAGATGTTGCAGTGCAACCTATCGGCCGCGTTCTCCCTCCCCGACTACGAACGGATCATCGCCGGATACGCTGGCGAGCATCCCGACGCCGAGTGGATCCTGGGCGGCGGCTGGTCGATGAGCGTCTTCCCCGGCGGCAACCCGCTGAAGGAGGTGCTCGACCGCCTGGTGCCGGACCGCCCGGCGTTCCTCCCGAGCCGCGACGGCCACACGGCCTGGGTCAACTCGAGGGCCCTCGAGATCGCCGGGCTCACGGAGGAGACGCTCGATCCCGTGGACGGCGTGATCGTCCGGGACCACGAGCGTCGCCCGGCCGGAGCCCTCCACGAGGGCGCCATGTCGCTGGTCGAGAAGTTCGTGCCCGAGGACACGCTCGAGGACTGGATCGCGGGCCTGCGCGTGGCGCAGGAGTACCTCCATTCGCTCGGCATCACGGCCTGGAACGACGCGATCGTCGGCGGCCCGTACCCGACGCTCGAGGCCTACCTCGACTTCGCGGAGCGCGGTGAGCTGACCGCGCGCGTGATCGGGTCACTCTGGTGGGACCGCCATCGGGGGGACGAGCAGATAGAGGATCTGCTCGCAGCGCGCGAGCGCGGTCGCCTCGGGCGCTTCGCGGCAACGAACGTGAAGATCATGCAGGACGGCATCGTCGAGAACTTCACCGCCGCCACGCTCACGCCGTACCTCGACGAGCACGGCGACCCGACCGGCAACGCGGGGAAGTCCTTCGTGGACCCGGACGCTCTCAAGGGGTACGTGACCCGGCTGGACGCGGAGGGGTTCCAGGTGCACTTCCACGCGCTCGCCGACCGTGCGGTGCGCGAAGCGCTCGACGCGATCGAGGCGGCCCGCGAGGCGAACGGGCCCACCGACCACCGTCACCACCTGGCGCACATCCAGATCGTGCACCCGGAGGACATCCCGCGGTTCCGAGAGCTCGGCGCGGTGGCGAACGCGCAGCCGCTCTGGGCGGTGAACGAGCCGCAGATGCTCGAGCTCACGATCCCGTTCCTCGGCCCCGAGCGCTCCCGCTGGCAGTACCCGTTCGCGAGCCTCGTCCGTGCCGGGGCGACGCTCGCGATGGGGAGCGACTGGTCGGTCTCGAGCCCGAACCCGTTGGAGGAGATCCACGTAGCGGTGAACCGAGCCGTGTTCCCCGACGCGCTCTACGCGCCCGACGAGCGCGCCATCGTCGACATGTTCCTCCCGCAGGAGCGGCTCGACCTGCCGACGGCGATCGCCGCCTTCACGATGGGTTCGGCGTACGTGAACCACCTCGACGAGGTCACGGGCTCGATCGAGGTGGGCAAGCTGGCGGATCTCGTCGTGTTGGACCGGAACCTGTTCGAGCACCCCACGGACGAGATCTACGCGGCCCGGGTCGCACTCACGTTCGTCGAGGGCGAGCGCGTCTACTCCGCAGACGACGCCGAGGGCTGAGCCCACCCCTGACCTCAGGTCAGGGCGGCTCCTTGCCACCTCGAACGACCCACGGCGACGATACGCGCGTCCACCCGACCGGACCGAGCGCGACCGACCGTCCCCGGCCCGGACGAGCTCGAGGAGGTCCGCATGGCGTTCGACATGAGCTTGGTGCAACGTGGGGCCCGCAACCGTCGCACCCCGTACCACGAGGCCACCCAGAGGTACGATCCCAAGGGCTTCACGGTCTACAACCACATGTACTTCCCGATCCGCTTCGACACGTTCGAAGCGGAGTTCGACGCGCTACTGAACGGCGTCACGCTCTGGGACGTCTCGGTCGAGCGGTGCCTGGAGATCTCAGGGCCCGACGGTTTCCGCTTCGCGCAGCTGCTGACCCCACGGGACCTTTCGAGGTGCGCGGTGGGACAGGGCAAGTACGTCTTGATCTGCGACAGCGACGGCGGCATCGTCAACGACCCGGTGCTCACCCGGATGGACGAGAGCACGTTCTGGTTCGCCCTCGCATCCTCCGACGCGCTCCTGTTCGCCCGGGGACTGAAGAACGCCTACCCGGACCTCGACGTGACGATCGCGGAGGCCGACGTGGCGCCGCTCCAGATCCAAGGGCCGAGGTCCAAGCAACTCATGGCCAAGCTGCTCGGGCCCGAGATCCTGGATCTCAGGTACTACTTCTGGACGGAGGCGAAGATCGCCGGCGCGTCCGTCGTCGTCACGCGGACCGGTTGGACCTCCGAGGTGGGCTACGAGGTCTACCTCACCGACACGACGAAAGGCATCGAGGTCTACGAGGCGATCATGGAGGCGGGACGGGAGCTCGACATCAAGCCCACCGGCCCCAGCGACATCCGCCGGATCGAGGGCGCCATCTTCAACTGGGGCGCCGACATGACCTACGAGAACAACCCGCTCGAGATGGGCCTGGAGCGTCTCGTGGACTGGGACCTCCCGGACGACGCGGCGATCTCGCTGAGCGCGCTCCGGAAGATCAAGGAAGAGGGGGTCACGCGCCGGATCAACGGCGTCGAGCTCGACGGCGACCCGTTCCCCGGCCTGAACAACGTGAAGTGGCCGATCGTCGAGGACGGCATCCGGATCGGGAAGGTGACATCGGCGATCTACTCGCCGAGGCTCGAGCGGAACATCGGGTTCGCCTGGCTCCCCGCGGAACGGTCCGAGACGGGCGCGACCCTCACCGTGGAGTCGGAGTGGGGCACCCGAACGGCGACGGTCGTCCCGATGCCCTTCGTGGATCCGAGCAAGCAGATCCCGATCTCCTAGCTGCCCGTCGCGCGTTCGTGCCCTGATAGGCGGTTCAGCCCGGAACGCGGTGGGGAGGTTCGAAGCGCTCTTGCACGGAGGGGGCCGTTTGAACGAAGATTCAAGTTCGGACGGATGCCGGCCCGCCGGACTCGAAGGGAGCGATCGATGGTGAACGAGCGTCAGGAGATGCTCGAGAAGAGCGCGACGATCTACTTCGGCCCCTGGTACCGGCGCTCCCCGTACTTCGAGGCGACGCGACGGGCCGGTTGCACGGCGTACGACGTCTACAACCACATGCTCCTTCCCGCGTACTTCGACGACCCGGTCACTGAGTACTGGGCGCTCCTGAGCGACGTCACGGTGTGGGACGTCGCCGTCGAGCGCACGGTGGAGATCAGCGGGAAGGACGCCGACCGCTTCGTCGACTCCCTCACCTGCCGGGACCTCACGAAGTGCCAGGTGAGGCAGGGCAAGTACATGATCGTGACGGCCCCCGACGGAGGGATCTTGAACGACCCGGTCATGCTCCACGTGGGTGAGGACCGGTGGTGGATGCAGCTCGCGGACTCCGACGCCGGGCTGTACGCGTTGGGCGTCGCCTCAGGGTCGAACCTGGAGGTCGAGGTCAGCTACCCGCACGCCTACCCGATGCAGGTCCAGGGCGCGAAGGCGGCGAAGACGCTGGAGAAGCTGGTCGGACCCGCGATCTACGATCTGAAGTACTACTGGTGCGACTGGTTCGACGTCGAGGATATCCCCGTGCTGATCAGCAGGACCGGATGGACCGCGGTGCAGGGATTCGAGATCAACCTCCTGGACCCAGGTCGCGGGGACGACCTGTGGAACGCCGTCTTCGCGGCCGGGGAAGAGTTCGCCATCCGCCCGGTCGCACCCGTCGAGGCTCGTCGCATCGAGGCCGGCATCATGAACTACAACTCGGACATGACGCACGAGGACACGCCGCTGCACATCATGGGACTCGAGCACCTCGTGGAGGACCAGCCCCAGGACTACATCGGCAAGGCCGCGCTGGAGGCGCTGAAGACCGAGGGGGTGGACCGCAAGCTCGTCGGTATCGAGTGGTCCGGCGACGAGCTGCGAGCCGAGCTCACGTGGTTCTGGCCCGTCGTGCGCGACGGGAGGCGGATCGGCAGGGTGACCGACGCCGTCTGGTCCCCGAGGCTCGAGAAGAACATCGGGTACGCCTGGGTGCCGATCGACCTCGCCGGCCCGGGGAACCGGCTCGAGGTCGAATCCGAGCACGGACCGCTCACGGTCACGACGGCTGCGATCCCGTTCGTCGACCCTCGGAAGGAGGTGCCGGCGCGGTCGCTGAAGGCCGGGTAGCGACGCGCCGGGTGCCCTCGGACATGGCTCGAACGCTGGACCGCAGACCGCCGGCCACCGCCCCGGCGCCCACGGGCTTCCGCAGGGCGCTCCTCCTCGTGGAGAAGGGCACGAAGGAGTCCCTCTGGGATTGCCGGATGTGCGGCCAGTGCATCCTGCACTCGACCGGCCTCGCGTGTCCGATGCGGTGCCCGAAGAACCTCCGGAACGGACCCTGCGGCGGGGTGCTCCAGGACGGTAACTGCGAGGTGGTACCCGAGATGCGCTGCGTCTGGGTCCAGGCGTGGGAGGGCTCGCGTCGGCTCCCGCTGTGGCGCGGGCACATGGCCCACATCCAGCGCCCGATCGACTGGCGGCTCCAGGAGACCTCGTCGTGGGAGAACCTGCTGACGGGGCGCGACCGCGCCGTGCCCGCCGGGTGGGGCACCGCGGGTCGATGAAGACCACCTCGGCCCCCCGGAGCGGTCTCCACCGCCTGCTCCTCGCGGGGGAGTTCGTCGTCACCGCCGAGCTCCAGGCGACCGACTCCGCGGACCCGGCGTCCGTGCTCGAGCTCGCGGACCTGCTGCGGGGCAAGGCCGATGCGGTGAACTGCACCGACAACAGCGCAGCGCATCCGCACATCGCGCCGTTGGCCTCCGCCCGTCTCCTGGTCGAACACGGGATCGAGCCGATCATGCAGCTCACGTGCCGCGACCGGAACCGCTTGGCGCTGCAGGCCGACCTGCTCGGGGCGGGGGCCCTCGAGATCCCGAACGTCTTGTGCATGACGGGCGACGACGTCTCGACGGGCGACCACCCCGAGGCGAGCCCGATCTACGACATCGACTCGATCCATCTCCTCCGGATCGCCCGGATCATGCGCGACGAGGGGCGGTACCTGTCCGGGCGGGCGCTCGCGGTCCCCCCGAGCTTCCTGGTGGGGGCCGTCGAGAACCCGTTCGCGCCTCCGCTCGAGTTCCGGCCGATGCGCCTGGGCAAGAAGATCGAGGCGGGGGCCGAGTTCATCCAGACGCAGATCTGCTTCAACGTCGACAAGCTCCGCCTGTTCATGGCCAGGTGCGGAGAGCTCGGGCTGCTCGACCACGCGTGGATACTCGCTGGGGTGTTCGTCCCGCGCTCGGCCCGGGCCGCCCGCTACCTGCGCGACGAGGTACCCGGGCTCGACGTGCCGGACCGCGTGATCGAACGCATGGATGCGGCCCCGTCCGAGCGCCAACCGGATGAGGGCGTGAAGATCGCGCTCGAGATCGTCGATCAGGTCCGGGGGATCCCCGGGATCAGCGGCGTTCACCTCATGTCGATCAAGAACGAGCACGCGATCGCCCGCGTCGTCGAGGAGGCAGGCCTGCTCCCGCGGCCGACGGTCGTCCCTGCGCCCGTCGCCTGACCGCCTCGCACCGAACCGGAAGACTCAGCCATTCATCAGGTCCCCGCGCGAACGTGTGTCCGACGGGGTGTCAGATGCACCGAGAGGCTGGAGACTGGAGGACGAGATCATGAGACGAACCCTCGTGCTGCTCGCCGCCGCCGCGCTGACGCTGGGAGCCTGCACCTCGACGCTCACCCAGGACCGTGCCGAACCTCAGGTGTCGTTCCCGTCGAGCTCCCCGTCCTTCGCGACGGGCCAGCACGCCGTCGTCGAGGTGGTCGACCGCGTCCTGCCGGCGGTCGTGAACGTGGTGAGCGAGGGCGGCGGCGGCCGTGGCGAGGGTACGGGGTTCCTCGTCCGTTCGGACGGCATCGTGGTCACGAACTACCACGTCGTCGAGCGCGCCACGAGGGTCACCATCATCACCTCCGAGGAGGAGCCGAGGGAGCTGCCCGCGCGGGTGATCGGGGGCGACATCCAGGCGGACCTCGCGGTGCTGGACGTCGAGGCGCAGGGCCTGCCCACGGTGCCGTTGGGCAGCTCTGCGGCGCTCCAGCTCGGCCAGCAGGTCGTTGCGATCGGGTACGCGCTCGGCCTCGAGGGTGGACCCTCGGTCACGACCGGGATCGTCTCGTCGCTCACCCGGCGGATCACGATCCCCGATCCGAACTGCCAGGAGTGCGAGGGCGGCCAGCGCGTCTACACCGATGTGATCCAGACCGATGCGGCCATCAACCCGGGGAACTCCGGCGGACCCCTCGTCGACCTGGCGGGCCGTGTCGTGGGCATCAACTCGGCCGGCACCACCTCTGCCGAGAACATAGGGTTCGCGATCCAGATCGACTCCGTGAAGCCAACCATCTTCCAGGCGGCCGACGACCCGGACGAGCCGGTCGCCTTCATGGGGATCGGGTCGTCCGATGCGGACGACCCGCAGGTGCAGTTCCAGCTCGACCCGCAGGTCGACCAGGGAGCGGCGATCGTCAACGTCGTCCAGGATGGGCCCGCGGACCGCGCGGGGATCCGGGTCGGCGACGTCGTCGTCTCCTTCGACGGGGAACCCATCGTGACCGCGGATGCGCTCGGAGCGGCGATCCGTGCGCGCAGCCCGGGAGACCGGGTCGAGGTCGTGGTGGTCCGTGGGACCGGCGACCGGGTCGTGCTCACCCTCACGCTCGGTGTGAACCCCGTGCCGACGGGCTAGCGCCGGTTCGCTCGCCGGGGGCGGTGCGCTAGCCTTGACCTCCATGAAGGTGAGGCTCCGCAACCCGGACCGGGAGGTCGAGGTCGCCGGTGGACGCAAGGTCCACCAGGTGCTCGGCGAGCTCGGTATCAACCCCGACACCGTGCTCGTGATCCGCGAGCGCGAGCTCCTCACGCGCGAGGAGCGGCTCGACGAGGCCGACGAGATCGAGATCCGGCCCGTGATCAGCGGCGGATCCGGCATGAAGTGCCGCCGCTGCAAGGCTCCTGCGGTGGTCGAGCTGCGCCGGCACAACGCAGCCTTCTGCCACGACTGCTTCGTTCGACACGTGCGCGAACAGGTCAAGCGGGCGATCGCCGCCTTCCAGATGTTCGGGCCCGAGGACCGGGTCCTGGTCGCGGTCTCGGGCGGGAAGGACTCGCTCGCCCTGTGGGACATCCTCCTGGAGCTCGGCTACCGGGCCGACGGCCTGTACCTGGGCCTGGGGATCGGCGGGTACTCCTCGCGGTCCCGGGACCTGGCCCGCACCTTCGTCGAGGGCCGCGACACGCACCTCGTCGAGGTGGACCTCGCCGAGGAGTACGGGTTCGACGTGCCGACCGCGGGCAGGAAGGGATCTCGGTCCACCTGTGCGGTCTGCGGGCTCTCGAAGCGCTACGTCTTCAACCGCGCGGCCGGGGATCGCGGTTACGACGTCGTCGCGACGGGTCACAACCTCGACGACGAGGCCGCCACGCTGCTCGGCAACACGCTCCGCTGGCAGACGGAGTACATCGCCCGCCAGTTCCCGGTGCTCCCCGCCGAGGAGGGACTCGTGCGCAAGGTCAAGCCTTTGTACCGCCTGTCCGAGCACGAGACGGCCGCGTACGCGTTCCTGCGGAGCATCGACTACGTCGTCGAGGAGTGTCCGCTGGTCGCCGGGAACACGCAGCTCCGCTACAAGGAGGCGATGAACCAGCTCGAGGCCGGCTCGCCCGGCACGAAGGCCCAGTTCTTCCTCAACTACCTCGACCGCGGCGCCCCCCTGTTCGCTACCCAAGACGCGGCGGAGCTCCACCCGTGCGAGCGCTGCGGTCAGCCGACCACCGGACGGTTCTGCGCCTTCTGCCGAGCCCGGGAGCAGATCCTCGGGGAGCAGCTGGAGGGGCCGTCGACGGGCGACCGCCCGGGTGAGGGACCGGGCGACCGCGAGCTCGTGGAGAGCATGTCCGAGGAGGTCCTGCCCGAGGAGATCTACCGGAGGGTGCGGGGGTGAGCGGCCCATTCGAGCCGGGGGAGCGCGTGCTGCTCGTCGACCAGCGCGGACGCCGCTACCTCCTGCGGCTCCGGGCTGGGGAGACATGGCACTCACACGGAGGGGGCCTGCCCCACGACCTGCTGATCGGGTCCGAGGAGGGGACCCTCGTGCACTCCGCGACCGGGATGGCGTTCCAGGCCTTCCGGCCCCGCATGGCCGACTTCATCCTCAAGATGCCGCGCGGCGCCCAGGTCGTGTACCCGAAGGACATCGGGGCGATCCTGGTCGAGACCGACGTGTTCCCCGGCGCCCGGGTCCTCGAGGCCGGCACCGGGTCCGGGTCCCTGACCATGGCGCTGTGCCGGGCGACGGGGCCCGACGGCCGCGTCGTCTCCTACGAGCTCCGGCCCGAGTTCCGAGAACGGGCGGCCCAGAACCTCGAGTCGTTCTTCGGCAAGCTCCCCGCGTGGCTCGAGTTGCGGGACGGCGACCTACATGAGGTCGCCGTGACCGGAGAGACGTACGACCGCATCGTGCTCGACCTGCCCGAGCCGTGGGAGGCGCTCGACGCGATCTCGACCGTCCTGGCCCCGGGCGGCATCGTGTGCGGGTACCTGCCGACCACCGTCCAGGTGCAGCGGTTCGTCCTCCGTCTCGAGCATCGGGGGTTCGAGCACGTGGAGACCTTCGAGGTCCTTCACCGCTCCTGGCACGTGACCGAGCGGAGCGTGCGCCCGGACCACCGCATGGTCGCGCACACGGGGTTCATCACGGTCGCCCGGCGGATCCAGAGCGCCTGAAGTGAACCGCGGTGGCCGTCGATACCGTATGCATCAGTCAGAAGCCCCTTTCCGGCTGGGCGGCCGGAGAGGGGACCCGGTGTAGACTTCCGCTCACGCGGGAGGTGACGGACTTGCCCGAGCCGGATCCACGCGAGCAGCAGGAGCAAGCCGAGAAGCAGATCCACGAGCTCCAGACCCAGGTTCGGTTCCTGGAGGACGAGATCGCCCTGCTGCGTCGCCGGCTCACGAGCGCGCCTCGACAGGTCAAGATCCTCGAGGAGAAGCTGATCGAGACCAAGGCCGACCTCGCGCGCGCTCTCACGCAGAACGAGAAGCTCGCCTCCACGCTGCAGACGGAGAAGGAGCGGATCGAGGGCCTCCGCGAAGAGGTCGAGAAGCTCAGCCAGCCGCCGGCCTCGTTCGGGGTGTATCTAGCCGAGAACGACGACGGATCGGTGGACGTGTTCACCGGCGGCCGGAAGATGCGCGTGAACGTCTCCCCGGAGGTCGACCGCCGCTCGTTCCACCGGGGCGCCGAGGTCATCTTGAACGAGGCTCTGAACGTCGTCGCCGTGCTCGAGCCCGACCGCAGCGGCGAGGTCATGAAGGTGAAGGATCGGCTCGGCGAGGATCGCGTCGTCGTGGTCGGGCACGGGGACGAGGAGTTGGTCGCCACGCTGTCCACCGGGTTGCGCGGAGGGCTCATCCGGGCCGGCGATCCGCTGCTGATCGACCGCAGATCCGGCGTCGCCTTGGAGAAGCTACCGAAGGAGGAGGTCGAGGAGCTCGTCCTGGAGGAGATCCCCGACGTGAGCTACGAGGACATCGGGGGGCTCGAGGACCAGATCGAGGCGATCCGCGACGCCGTGGAGCTCCCGTTCCTGTACGCGGAGCTGTTCCAGGAGCACCAGCTCGAAGCGCCCAAGGGCGTGCTGCTCTACGGCCCGCCGGGTTGCGGAAAGACGCTCATCGCCAAGGCCGTCGCGAAGTCGCTCGCGGACAAGGTACGCGAGCGCACCGGGCGCCAGGACGCGCATTCGTACTTCCTCAACATCAAGGGCCCGGAGCTCCTGAACAAGTACGTGGGCGAGACGGAGCGACAGATCCGCCAGATCTTCCAGCGGGCCAAGGAGCGGAGCGAGGAGGGCCTTCCCGTCATCGTGTTCTTCGACGAGATGGACTCGATATTCCGCACACGCGGCACGGGCATCTCGAGCGACGTCGAGTCCACGATCGTGCCGCAGCTGCTGTCGGAGCTCGACGGCGTCGAGACGTTGAAGAACGTGATCGTGATCGGCGCCTCGAACCGCGAGGATCTCATCGACCCGGCGATCCTCCGGCCGGGACGCCTGGACGTAAAGATCAAGATCGAGCGCCCCGACGCAGCGCAGACCCATGACATCATGGGCAAGTACCTGAACGAGAGCGTCCCGATCCACCCGGAGGAGCTCCGCCGCACAGACGGCGACGTGAAGGCGACCGTCGTCCGCATGGTGCAGCTCACCGTCGATCGCATGTACGCGTCGAGCGACGAGAACAGGTTCCTGGAGGTCACCTACGCCAGCGGCGACAAGGAGATCCTGTACTTCAAGGACTTCAACTCGGGCGCGATGATCGAGAACATCGTCCGGCGGGCGAAGAAGGAAGCGATCAAGCGCTTCCTTTCGACAGGAGAGAAAGGCATCAAGGTCGAAGATCTGTCCAACGCGATCCGCGAGGAGTTCAAAGAGAACGAGGACCTGCCGAACACCACGAACCCCGACGACTGGGCGCGCATCTCCGGCAAGAAGGGCGAGCGCATCGTCTACGTCCGCACGCTGCTCGGCGACGGGGTCGGGGGCGAGGGCCGACAGGTCGAACGCGTCAGCGCTGGCCAGTACCTGTAGGCTGCCCGGATGGCGATCCCCAAGGTCATCGGGACCGAGACCGAGTACGGGATCGCCGCGGTCGGCTCGCCCGAGTTCAACCCAGTCATCTCTTCGTCCCTGCTGATCAGCACGTTCGCGGGTGCCCTGCGGCGGATACGCTGGGACTACGAGCAGGAGTCGCCGCTCCGCGACGCCAGGGGCTTCGAGCCGGTGCAGGTTCGCGAACCGGCCGAAGAAGACCTCGGCCTGGCAAACGTGATCTTGCCCAACGGTGCCCGCTACTACGTGGACCACGCCCACCCCGAGTACTCGACGCCCGAGTGCGCCTCCCCGCGGGAGCTGGTGATCCACGACAAGGCGGGGGAGCGCGTACTGGAACGCTCGCTCCAAGAGCTCGAACGAGCGATGCCCGGGGGACAGCGGCTGGCCGTGTACAAGAACAACACCGACGGCAAGGGCAACTCGTACGGGACCCACGAGAACTACCTCGTCGATCGAGCGATCCCGTTCGCGAACATCGTCCGCGATCTCACTCCGTTCCTCGTGTCCCGCCAGATCTTCTGCGGCGCCGGCAAGCTCGGGGCCGAGGCGCCCTGGGACGAGCAGGACCGCTTCCGATACCAGCTCACGCAGCGGGCCGACTTCTTCGAGGCCGAGGTAGGGCTGGAGACCACCTTGAAGCGCCCGATCATCAACACGCGCGACGAGCCCCACGCCGACCCCGACAAGTATCGCCGGCTCCACGTGATCGTCGGCGACGCGAACCTGTGCGAAGTCGCCACGTTCCTCAAGGTCGGTTCCACCGCGTTGGTCCTCAAGATGATCGAGGAGGACTTCCTTCCCGACCTCACGCTCGTGAACCCGGTGGCCTCGCTGCACGAAGTGTCCCGTGACCTCTCGTGCACGGCCGAGGTCCGCCTTGCCGACGGGCGCCGCCTCACGGCTGTCCAACTCCAATGGGAGTACCTGGAACGGGCGAAGAAGTACGTGGAACAAGAGGAAGCCACGGCCGATAACCAGGAGGTCCTCGAGCGGTGGGAGGAGATCCTCGCCGCGCTGGAGGAGGAGCCGATGCAGCTGCATCGTGAGCTGGACTGGGTCGCGAAGTTCCGGCTCCTCGAGGGCTATCGGACCCGGGACGGTCTGGGCTGGGACGACCCGAAGCTCCGCTTGGTCGACCTCCAGTATCACGACGTCCGACGTGAACGCGGTCTGTTCCACCGTCTGGCGGCGACCGGGAAGGTCGAGCGCCTGGTCACCGACGAGGAGATCGAGCGCGCCGTCCTTGAGCCCCCGGAGGACACGCGGGCGTACTTCCGGGGCAGATGCATCGCTCGGTTCCCCGAGGCGATCACGGCGGCGAGCTGGGACTCGCTGATCTTCGACACGGGGCACGACACCCTCCAGCGCGTGCCGATGAGAGAGCCGCTCCGCGGCACCAGGGCGCACGTCGAGGACCTCCTGGCTCGCGCCGAGGATCCGGCGACCCTCGTCGAGCTGCTCCGGTCCTAGGCGAGGCGCGCGGTAGGATTCCATCCTGCCGAGGAGCGAGGAGCGGCCGTGTCCCAGGAGCAGGAGCAGAGGAAGGCCCAGCGCCGCAGCGGTGGAGGCGCCGAGGACGATGCCGGGCAGGCCCAGCGCGCCTCCAAGGGCGAGAAGCTCAAGGAGGAGATGGACGAGATCCTCGACGAGATCGACTCCGTCTTGGAGGAGAACGCCGAGGAGTTCGTCAAGAGCTACGTGCAGAAGGGCGGGGAATGAGGGACGGTTCCCTCACACCCCCGGTCGCCGGCGGCGGCCCTTTCGGCGCCAACCCGAGCTTCGTCGACCTCCTGGCAGCCGCTCGGCCTGACGCCGTGCCTCGATCGTCCCAGCCGAACCCCGACGAGCTCCGCCTCCCGCACGGCACGACCGTCGTGGGCCTGAAGTTCGCGGACGGCGTCGTCTTCGCCGGCGACCGGCGAGCCACCGAGGGCTACGCGATCGCCGACGACAAGATGGAGAAGGTCTTCGCGGCGGACGACCTGTCCGCGATCGCCATCGCCGGAGCGGCTGGGCAGGCCGCCGAGATCGTGAAGCTCTTCCAGCTCGAGCTCGAGCACTACGAGAAGATCACGGGCGATCGCCTCTCCCTCGAAGGCAAGGCGAACCGGCTCGCCCAGATGATCCGCGGCAACTTCCCGCTCGCCCTCCAGGGCCTGGTCGTGGTGCCGCTGTTCGGCGGCTTCGACGAACGCAAGCAGGAGGGCCGGATCTTCTACTACGACGCCACCGGTGGCCGGTGGGAGGAGGAGGACTTCCACGCCACGGGTTCGGGCGGACGGCCCGCGAAGAGCTCCCTGAAGAAGCGATGGCGCCCGGGCTTGGACCGATCCGAGGCCCTACGCGTGGCCGTCGAGGCGCTCGTGGATGCGTCGCAGGAGGACGCGGCGACGGGCGGCCCAGACCCCGCGCGAGGGATCTACCCGACCGTCGTCATCGTCTCCGGCGGGGGCGCCGAGACCGCCGGAGTCGACGAGATCGGGGCCGCCTACCAGCAGATCGTCGGAACGGGGCAGACGGGCTCGGAGCCCGGGGGTGCGGCGTGACCTTCATGCCCTACGTCCCGCCCGAGCAGCTCATGAAGGATCGCTCGGACTTCGCGCACAAGGGCATCGCGCGGGGGAAGTCCGTGGTCGGTCTCGAGTACGCCGACGGCATCCTGTTCATCGCGGAGAACCCCAGCGCGACGCTCCACAAGATCAGCGAGATCTACGACCGGATCGCGTTCGCGGGCGTGGGGAAGTACAGCGAGTTCGAGGACCTGCGGATCAGCGGCGTGCGCCTCGCCGACGTCCGAGGCTACTCCTACGACCGTGAGGACGTTCGGGCGAAGGACCTGGCGAACGCCTACTCGCAGGCCCTCTCCACGATCTTCACCCAGCAGATGAAGCCCTACGAGGTCGAGATCCTCGTGGGCGAGGTGGCCGACGACGGGGGCCGCAACGAGATCTACCACCTCCTGTTCGACGGGACCGTCACCGACGAGCATGGGTTCGTCGCCATCGGCGGCCACGCCGAGGAGCTCACGAACGCCGTGAAGGCGGCCTTCCAGGAGGGCTGGGACCTGACCACGGCCGTCCGGGAGTGCGTGAAGGCCCTGGGCTCGGCCGAGGGGCGCGAGATCGCGCCGGGCTCGGTGGAGGCCGGCGTCCTGGATCGGACCCGGTCGGCCCGCCGCAAGTTCCGCCGCCTCGGTGAGGACGAGGTGGCCGCGATCCTCGGGGGCTGAGCCCAGCTCCCCGCTCCGGCCGCCGCCGGTCCTACACTCGTTCCCGTGGAACGTCGGATCTTCGGGCTGGAGAACGAGTACGGCGTCACCTGCACGTTCCGCGGGCAGCGGCGCCTGTCTCCGGACGAGGTGGCCCGGTACCTGTTCCGTCGGGTCGTCCACTGGGGTCGTTCGTCGAACGTGTTCCTCGAGAACGGCTCGCGCCTGTACCTGGACGTCGGTTCACATCCCGAGTACGCGACACCTGAGTGCGACGCGATCCCCGATGTCGTGGCCCACGACAAGGCGGGGGAGCGGATCCTCGAGGCACTGCTCGCCGCCGCCGAGGTCCGACTGCACGAGGAGGGCATCAGCGGCCAGGTCTACCTGTTCAAGAACAACACGGACTCGGCCGGCAACTCCTACGGCTGCCACGAGAACTACCTGGTCGCTCGCCAGGGGGAGTTCGCGCGGATGGCCGACCTGTTGATCCCCTTCTTCGTCACCCGGCAGATCTACTGCGGCGCCGGGAAGGTGCTCCACGGGCCACGCGGCGCGCAGTTCTCCATCGCCCAGCGTGCCGAGCACATCTGGGAGGGCGTCTCCAGCGCGACGACCCGCTCCAGGCCCATCATCAACACGCGCGATGAGCCGCACGCGGACGCCGAGCGATTCCGTCGACTTCACGTGATCGTCGGCGACTCGAACATGAACGAGTGGACGACGTTCATGAAGGTCGGCATCACCGATCTCGTGCTCCGGATGGTCGAGGCGAACACGGTGATGCGCGACCTCTCCCTGGAGAACCCGATCCGCGCGATCCGCGAGATCAGCCACGACACCGCCTGCCGGAAGAAGGTGCGTCTGGCGAACGGCCGTGAGCTCTCCGCGATCGAGGTGCAGGAGGAGTACTTCGAGCGCACGGCCCGCTTCCTCGAGCGGCGGGGCACCGACCCGCAGTCCAAGCAGCTGCTCGAGGAGTGGCGGGAGGCGCTCGACGCCCTGGCGGCCGGCGAGCCCGAGCGACTCGTCCGCAAGGTCGACTGGGTCGCCAAGCAGCTGATGATCGACCGCTACCGCGTCAAGCACGATCTCCAGCTCTCGCACCCACGGGTCGCCCTGCTGGACCTCGCGTACCACGACGTGAACCGCAGCCGCGGCCTGTACTACCTGATGGAGCGAGCGGACCGGGTCGAGCGAGCCGTCTCGGAGAAGGACATCTCCCGGGCGATGCGGGAGCCGCCGCAGACGACGCGGGCGAAGCTGCGCGGGGACTTCATCAAGCACGCGAAGCAGAGGCGGCGCGACTACACGGTCGACTGGGTACACCTGAAGCTGAACGACCAGGCCCAGCGGACCGTCCTCTGCAAGGACCCCTTCCGCAGCGTCGACGAGCGCGTCGAGCAGCTCATCGCGCACATGTGAGACCGGCCCGCGGGCCTGCTCAACCCGGCTGCGGCCGGTACCGGCGGGAAGCGACCGCCATGCGGGCGGCCAGCACGCCGGCGGCGCTCGCGGCCAGGAAGAACGCCGGGTCGTCCGAGGGCCTGCGCCCCATCGACTCGATCTCGACCCCCGAGGTGGCGAGTAGGTC
>Ga0209642_10000869_pt1 | contig 19923 bp, 19 predicted proteins | sample RifCSP19_2_FD_184025 | JGI IMG/M metagenome (GOLD analysis project Ga0209642, IMG submission 184025) | Soil microbial communities from Rifle, Colorado - Rifle CSP2_sed 19_2 (SPAdes) (version 2) | ecosystem: Environmental > Terrestrial > Deep subsurface > Rock core/Sediment | place: Rifle... | reverse complement strand
GGCGGTCAGGATCATGCCCGGGATGCAGAAGCCGCACTGCACGGCGCCCGTCTCCACGAAGGCCCGCTGCAGGGGATGCGGGCGCTCGGGCGAGCCGAGGCCCTCGATAGTGAGCACGGCCGCGCCGCCCACCTTCCCGACGGGAGTCCGGCAGGCGCGGGCCACGCGCCCGTTCACCAGCACCATGCAGCTTCCGCAGCGGCCGTCGTCGCAGCCCACCTTGGTGCCCGTCAGCTTCAGCTCGTCCCGCAGCACGGTGACGAGCGGCGTCGCGGGCGCCGCGGCGGTCCGCGCGGGACCGCCGTTGAGCGTGAGCTCGATCATGGAGGGCCTCCCCCGGGCCGTGGCGCGGCCGCCGGGGCGATCCTAGCACGCGCCTCGCGCGCGGGCCTCGCCTTGACAGGCCGCGCGCGCGGGCCCTAGGATGCGCGCGGTGCTCGAGGGCCCGCGACCGAGTGTTCGCCCCGTGGATGAGCTGGCGATCCTGAAGACCCAGCTGACGGCGTTCTGCCGCGCCCATCTCGACGATGCGCAGGCGAGCGTCCTCTCCGTCGAGCGGACGCCGGGGCACGCCGGGTTCTCCTTCTTCGTCGCCGTGGAGAGCCGGGGCGCGCGGCGGGACTACGTCCTCCGCGTCCCCCCGCCGAGCGTGAAGCGCGAGGGCACCGCCGACGTCCTGCGGCAGGCGCGCGTGATCGCCGCGCTCCGGGGCACCGGCGTGCCCGTCGTCGCCGTCGCCTGGTCGGGCGACGATCCGCGGTGGTTCGGGCGGCCGTACTTCATCGTGCCGCGCCTGCGCGGCGACGGGCTCCGCACGGGCCCGGGCGAGTGGGCGGGGGCGTTGTCCGCCGAGCGCCTGCGTCCCATGGCGCGGCAGGCCATGGAGACCCTGGCGCGGCTCCACCGCCTGGACTGGCGGCGGTACGTCCCGGACGACGGGCCGCCGCTCGACCTCGTCGTGGACGTGCAGCGCTGGGACCGGTTCCGGGAGCGCGCCGCGGAGCCCGCCATGGTCGGCCTCGGCCCCGAGGTGAAGCGCCGCCTGCTCGAGCGCCTGCCGGCGGCCCCTCGGATCGGCATCTGCCACGGCGACTACCAGTGGGCCAACCTCTTCTACACGGACGAGCGGCTCGTCGCGATCGTCGACTGGGAGCTGTGGGGCGTGGGCGCCGTGCTGACCGACCTGGGCTGGATCCTGCTCTTCGCCGACGACGCCGCCTGGGCGCACGAGGGCCGCGGCCCCGCGCGCCTGCCCGCGCCGGCCGCGCTCCAGGCGATGTACGCGGACGCCTTCGGCGCGGCCGTCGGCGACGTCGCCTGGTACCGCGCGCTCGCCGCCTACAAGTTCTCGATCATCACCGGCTTCAACCTGATGCTGCACCGACGGGGCAAGCGACACGACCCCTACTGGGAGGTCCTGCGACCCTCGGCGAGCCGCCTGCTGGAGCGGGCGCTCGAGCTGCTCGCCGGACGGTCGTAGCCCGGGATCGACAGGAGGAGAGCACGTGAGGGCACGGGCGCTGGTGCACGAGTTCGGCATGGGTGTCGACGTCCACGGGCGCGACAGCACGAAGGCGGCGTGCCGGGCGGTGGCGGACGCCATCCGGCACTCGAGCCTGCCGCTGCTGCGCCCGTACCTCGAAGGCGGCGGCCGGATCCTCGTCGACGTGACGGTGGGCGTGCCGGACCCCGACGCCGTCGACGTCGAGCGGGTGCAGCGCGAGCTGCCCGTCGGCGAGGTCACCGTGTGCGCCGTGGAGGGCGGCCTGCGCGTCCCGGGCGCCGACACGCTGCTCGCGTGCGCCGCGATCACCGTGTGCGTGGAGGACGCGCGCGACTAGCCACGGCGAAGCGCCGCGCGCGGGACCGGCTTTCCCCGCGCTCGACGATGCCCCATAATCGCGTGGGATGACGCCGGCATCCGCGTCAAGGACGACGGGCACGCCTGACCTCCGACGGCAGCGAGCGAGGGTGGTGGGCGGGGGCCTCATCGTGCTCGGGAGCCTGTCGCTCGGCGAGGGATGGCGGCTGTACGGCCTCAGGACGCAGATGGTGGCCGGGGCCGTCGTGGGCGACGACACCTTCCCGCTGATCGTCGGCGCCTCGATGGTCGCGCTCGGGGTCCTGGCGGCCTTCGTCACGGCGCCTGCGACGCTGAGGGTCGTCTTCCCGTACGGCGAGCCGCGCGGCCGGATGCTCGTGACCGGCGCCCTCCTGGTCGTCTACTGGCTCGTCCTGCCCTACGCGGGCTACACGGCGAGCACCGCCCTCGTCTCGATCGGGCTGTTCGGCGCGATGGGCGGCTACCGGTGGCCGATCTCGGTCCTCCTGGGCGCCGCCACGACGGGCCTGCTCTACCTTATGTTCCGCGTGTGGCTCGTCGAGCCGCTCCCGACCGGCTGGCTGGGGTTCTGACGGGGGCGCGTGGACGTCCTGCCCCAGCTCGCGCACGGCTTCGGCGCGGCGCTCTCGCCCACCAACCTCCTGATGGCCGTCGTGGGCTCGCTCCTCGGCACGCTCGTGGGCGTCCTCCCCGGGCTCGGCCCGACCGCCGCCATCGCGATCCTCTTCCCGCTCACGACGGTGCTGCCGCCCGTCCCGGCCATCATCATGCTGGCCGCGATCTACTACGGGGCGATGTACGGCGGCTCGACCACGGCCATCCTGCTCAACATCCCCGGGGAGGTGGCGTCGGTGCCGACGTGCCTGGACGGCTACCCGATGGCCCGGCAGGGCCGGGGCGGCGTCGCGCTCGGCATCTCGGCGATCGGCTCCTTCTTCGCCGGGATGCTGGGCGTGACCGCGCTGACGTTCTTCGCGCCGTTCCTCGCGGATCAGGCGCTCAGGTTCGGCCCGCCGGAGTACTTCGGCCTCATGGTCCTCGCCTTCACCGTCGTGGCCTCGCTCTCGAGCGCCTCGCTGGTCAAAGGCTTCGCCATGGCGGCGCTCGGCTACTTCCTGTCCCTGATCGGCCTGGGCCCGTCCACCGCGGAGCCCCGCTTCACCTTCGGCTGGACGCCCCTCATGAGCGGCGTGGAGCTGATCGCGCTGGTCGTCGGCCTCTTCGCGCTCTCCGAGGTCTTCCTCGGGCTCGAGCAGTCGCGCGTGGCGATCGCGGAGAAGATCACGAACGTCTTCCCGCGCTGGGCCGACCTGAAGGAAGCCTTCCCCGCGATTCTGCGGGGCACGGGCATCGGCTTCTTCCTCGGGCTCCTGCCCGGCTGCGCCCCGGGCGTGACGGTCTTCATGGCCTACGACGCCGAGCGGCGGATCGCCAAGCACCCGGAGCGCTTCGGCCGGGGCGCCATCGAGGGCGTCGCCTCCCCCGAGTCGGCCAACAACGCGACCTCCTCGGCGGGGTTCATCCCGCTCCTGGCGCTCGGCATCCCGGCCTCCGCCCCGCTCGCGGTGCTCCTGGGCGGGCTCCTGGTGTACGGCCTGCAGCCGGGCCCGCTCCTCTTCCAGAAGAATCCGGACTTCGTCTGGACCGTCATCGCGAGCCTGTACATCGGGAACATCGTCCTGCTGATCCTCAACCTGCCCCTGATCGGCATGTGGGTCTGGCTCACGCGCATCCCCTACGGCATCCTGGGGCCGCTGATCCTGCTGCTGTCGGTCCTCGGAGCCTACTCGGTGCGCAACAGCATGTTCGACGTGGCGGTGAGCCTGGTCTTCGGCGCGATCGGCTACTTCCTCAGGAAGTACCAGTGGCCGCTGGCCCCGCTGCTCCTGGCCTTCATCCTGGGCCCGCTCCTCGAGAAGTACATGATCCAGTCGCTGTCCATGAGCGGCGGGAGCCCGCTGATCTTCTTCCAGCGGTGGCTCTCGCTCGTGCTGATCGTGGGCGCGGCGCTCCTCTTCCTCGCGTCGCTCGTGCTCGTGCGCTACACGGGCCGGCGGGTGAAGGAGGAGACGGCGGAAGAGCTGGCGCTGTAGTGCATCCCCGGACAAGGAGGACCAAGGCATGAGCTGCCCTCGGATCCGGACCCTCGTGTGCGCGCTGCTGGCCGCGCTGCTGCTCGTCCCGCCCGCCGTGGCCCGGGCGCAGGACTACCCGACCAAGGCGATCGAGCTCGTCGTGCCGTTCGTCCCCGGCGGCGGGACCGACCTGATCGCCCGCCTCGTCGCCGACTACATGGGCAAGAAGTGGGGGAAGCCGATGCTGGTCGTGAACAAGCCGGGCGGCGGCGGGATCGTCGGCGCGCGGGCGGCGCTCAAGGACGCGCGGCCCGACGGCTACACGATCCTCGTCGACATCCACACGACCTCGTCCATGCACATCGGCGCGTGGAAGACCCCCCGGCTGGTCCTGGCCGACCGGACCTACGCGGCGCGGATCGTCCGCGACCCCATGGTCTTCGCGGTGAAGGCCGACGCCCCGTGGAAGAACTTCAAGGAGCTCTCCGACTGGGTGAAGGCGAATCCCGGGGAGCTCATCTGGTCGAGCGTCGGCCCCTCCGGCCCGTCCCGCTACACCGCCTACGATTGGTTCACCCAGATCGGCGTGGACGCGACCAGGACCAGGATGGTGATCACCGAGGGCGCGGGCGACTCGTTCGCCAAGCTCGCGGGCGGCCACGTGGCGCTGGCCATCCACTCCGTGGCCGAGGCCAACGCCATGCTGAAGGCCGGCAAGATCAGGCTCCTGGCCGTGCTCTCGCCCACGCGCATCAAGTACATTCCCGACGTGCCGACGGCCGAGGAGCAGGGCGTGATGAAGGGCGTGCGCGTCCAGTGGTGGGGGGCCATCGCCTTCCCGGCCGGGACGCCCGACCCCATCGTGAAGAAGTGGGAGGCCGCCGCCGCCGCGATGACGAAGGACCCGGCGTTCCTGGCCGGCGCCGAGCGGATCAGCATGAACATCGACTATCTCGACGCGGAGCGGACGCGGGCCTTCGTCGAGCAGGAGGTCGCCGGCTACACCGACATGGCCGCCAAGATCGGCATCCGCCGGTAGCCCCTCGCGGCACGCGCGAGACCCCGGCTCACACCCGGAGCGACATCAGCTCGTCGGCGAAGATGATCTGGCCGTCGTAGATCTTCCGCACGTCGCCGATGCCCTGCTCCATGGGGCCGTGGGCGGCGAGGTGCGGCCCGATGTGGACCAGGACGAGCTTCTTCACCCCTGCCTCCTGGGCCATCCGGGCCGCCCCCGTCGTCCCGCACTGGCCGGGCGCCTCCCCCAGGGTCTGCATCCGCCCCTGGTCGTCCCAGCACATGCAGAGCAGCATGTCGGCGCCCCGCGCCAGGTCCACCACCGTCTGGCAAGGCTGGGTGTCGCCGGTGAACACGATGCTCCCGTCGGCGGAGTCGAGCCGGTAGGCGAGGGAGTCGAGCCAGGGCTGGACGTGCTCGGCCGGCGCGGCGCTGACGCTCCACTCGCGCCCACGGTGCACCGGGCCCGGGCCCACGTCCTTGGCCAGGACGCGCGGGGGCTTGCGCGGGAGTGTCCCGCCGCGGTTCACGAAGACCCGCTGGCTCAGGGGGTGGTTGACGCGCGCCTTCCAGTCGTGGACGAACGCGCCGCCCTCGCCCAGGATCCGCTCGGTGAGGGTCTCCGTGAGGGTGGGGCCGTAGACCTGGAGCGTGTTCTCCGTGCCGATCGACTGGTCCCACCGGCAGAGGAGGAAGCAGGGGTAGTCCACGTCGTGGTCGAAGTGGTGGTGGGTGAAGAAGAGATAGTCGACCTGGGTGGGGAAGATCCCGGCCTGGACGAGCTTGTAGGTGGCGGCGGGGCCGCAGTCGAACATGAGGAACTCGCCTCCCACCTGGACCGCGAAGGCCGAGCCGAACCGGTGGGGCGTCGGCGTCGGCGTGCCGGCGCCGAGGATGAAGACCTGGGCCACGGGGCACCTCCACGAGGATGGCGTCGGGCTCTCTTCTACCAGCCCGGGCCCGGCTTGACAATTCCCGAGCGCGCGACCACAGTCCGCCGGGATGAGACTCACGGCGGAGGAACAGGAGATCCTGGCGGGGCGGTGGGGCGCGCCGGCGCGGCGCGCGCTCGAGATGCAGGTCGCCACGGGCGGGTTCTTCGGCGCCGAGGCGATGGTGCGCATCAGCGCCGCCCATCTGACGGGCGATCCGGAGTCCATGGGGGACGCCGGCCTCGGCTTCGTCGAGGATCTCGTCCGCCAGGGCGCGCGCTTCGTCGTCCCCACGACGACGAACTCCTGCAACGTGGACCTGGACCTCTACCGTCAGCTCGGCCAACCCGAGGAGGCCGCGCAGCAGGAGCGGCGGCTCCGCGAGCTGATCGGCGCGATGGGCGGTATCCTCCTCACCTCCTGCACCAACTACCAGACCATCTACCAGCCGCGCTTCGGCGAGCATCTCGGCTGGGGCGACACCGGGACCGTCATCTACGCCAACGCGGTCTGCGGCGCCCGCTCCAACTTCGAGGGCGGCCCGGCCTCCTACGCCGCGGCCCTCACCGGGCGCGTCCCCGCGTACGGGATGCATCTGCCCGCGTGCCGCCGGGGCACCCACCTCGTGGAGGTGCGCGACCAGCCCCGGGGCGTCAGCGACTGGGGCGCCCTCGGGGTCCTCGTGGGCCGCCGGCTCACCAATTACTGGCTCGTCCCCGTCTTCACGGGGCTCGAGGTGGAGCCGGACGCCGACGGCCTGAAGCAGCTCGGCGCGACCCTCGCCAGCTACGGCTCCCTCGCCATGTTCCACATCGTCGGGATGACGCCCGAGGCGCGGACCCTCGAGGACGCCTTCGGCGGGCGCGCGCCGCGCGGCCGGATCGTGGTGGAGCCCGGCGACCTGGAGCGCGCCTATCGCTCCTTCGTCCCGGAGCAGGCGGAGGTGGACCTGGTCGTCTCGGGCACCCCCCACCTCTCGCTCTTCGAGGTCCGGCGCCTGGCCGGGCTCCTCCAGGGGAAGACAATCCACCCGAAGACGATGCTCCTCCTGACGACCAACGCCGAGGTCAAGGCGATGGCCGACCGGTTCGGCTACACGCAGGGCATCGAGGCCGCCGGCGGGAGGATCGTGGTGGGGGTCTGCTACTACATCATGACACCGCGGGAGATGGCGCGACGGCACTCGCTGCGGACGATCGTCACGGACTCGGCCAAGCTCGCCAACATCATCGCCGCGTACGGCTACAACCCGATCTTCCGCCCGACCGCCGAGTGCGTCGAGGCGGCGGTCAGCGGGCGGATCGCGCGATGACGGCGCCCCTCGTGCTCACGGCCCACCCGGGAGTCGGCGACGTGGTGGAGGGCGACGCCCTCGTCTCGCCGGACGGCTTCAGCGCGCGCTATGACCTCGACCGGACGACGGGCGTCATCGCGCGGGAGTCCCATGCCCTCCACGGCCAGTCCATCGCGGGGAAGGTGTTCGTCTGCCCCCTGGCCAAGGGCGGCTTCGCCACGTCCTGGGCGCTCTACGATCTGCGCGCGCGCGGCCTCGCGCCCCTGGCGATGCTCTTCGGCTGGGCCAACCCCGTGATGGTCCAGGGCGCCGTCCTCGCGGGGGTGGCGCTCATGGACCAGCTCGCGCCCGATCCCATGGAGGTCATCGAGACCGGCGACCGGGTGCGCGTGGACCCGAAGGCCGGGCGTGTCGAGGTCTGGCCTCGTGCTACCATGCGGCTCCACCCAACCCCGGACGGAGGTGCGCCATGTCGCTGGCCCGGTTGACCGTGACGCTCCTGCTGCTCGCCCTCGCCACGCCGGCCCTCGCCGAGTACCCCGAGCGGCCGGTCACGCTGATCTGCGTGTTCCCGCCCGGGGGCGCCATGGACATCGTCGCGCGGGGTCTCAGCGAGGCGATGAAGAAGACGTTCCCGAAGCCCGTCGCCGTCGTGAACCGCGCCGGCGCCGCGGGCACCATCGGCAACGCCGAGGTCGTGCAGGCGAAACCCGACGGCTACACGCTCGGCATCAGCGCGGTGGCCGTGCTCACGGTGCAGCCCCACCTGACCGACCTGCCGTACAAGGGCCCCGACACCTACACGCCCATCGCGAAGCTCGTCAACCTCGCCATCGTGCTCGCCGTCCGCGCCGACGCGCCGTGGAAGACGGCGCAGGAGTTCCTGGCGGCGGCGGGCCAGGCGCCGGGTACGCTGCGGGTGTCGAGCCCGGGCGTGGGGACCATCCTGCATCTCGTCCTGGAGGACCTGAAGGGCCGCACGAAGGTCGACCTCACGCACGTGCCGTTCCGGGGCAACGGCGAGGCGATCCCCGCGCTCCTCGGCGGCCACGTCGAGGCCTCGATCGTCCATCCCGGCGAGATCGTGCCGCACGTGCAGGCCGGCCGCGCGCGCGTGCTCATGGTGTTCGAGGGCAAGCGCGACCCGCTCTTCCCGGACGCGCCGACGGCGCGCGAGCAGGGCCACGACATCACGCTCGGCGTCTACTACCTGCTCATCGCCCCCCGGGGCACGCCCCCCGCGGTCGTCCAGCGGGTGAGCCGGGCGGCGCAGGGCGCGCTCGCGGACCCGGCGTTCGCGACGCTGGCGAAGAACCGCGGGTTCGACGTGGACTACCAGCGGCCGGAGGAGATCACGAAGGAGCTCTGGGACTCGTACAGGATCTTCGGGCCGCTCATCAAGCAGCTCGGACTCCGGAAGTAACCGCCGCGAGGGCGGCGGATGGGCGCGCGCGGGGCGGCGCTCGTGGCGCTCGCGGCGAGCGGCGCGTACCTGGCGCTGGCCGCCGGCTTTCCGCTCGGGACGGCGGCGAGCCCGGGCGCGGGCCTCTTCCCCGTCGCGGTCGGCGCCTACCTGGTCCTCGTCGCCGGGGCGCTCACGCTGGCCGCGTTCCGCCGTGAGCGCGCCGCGGCGGTGACGCCGGGCGTGGCGGTGCCCGCCGGGGCTCGCCGGCGGGTCGCGGTCACGATCGCCGCGCTGGCCGGCTTCTGCCTCGCCCTGCCGTGGGCCGGCTACCCGGTGGTCGCCTTCGCGTTCGTGACGCTGCTGCTCGGGCGTCTGGGCGGCGGCGGGTGGGCCGGGGCCGCGGCCGCCGGGCTGCTCGTGGCCGGCGCGTCCTACTATCTCTTCGCCGTGCTCCTGGGCGTGCCGCTGCCCCTCGGGCTCCTCGGCTGATGGGCCCCGTCGAGGGCCTCGTCTACGGCTTCGGCGTGGCCCTCGCGCCGGCGAACCTGCTCGCGTGCTTCGTCGGCGTGCTGATCGGGACGGTCGTCGGCGTGCTCCCGGGCATCGGGCCCATCGGCGCGATGGCGCTCCTCATCCCCTCGACCTTCGCGCTCTCGCCCGCCACCGCCCTCATCATGCTCGCCGGCATCTACTACGGCGCCATGTACGGCGGCTCGACGACGTCCATCCTCGTGAACGTGCCGGGCGAGGCCGCGTCCGTGGTCACCGCGCTCGACGGCTACCAGATGGCGCGCCGGGGCCGGGCGGGCGCCGCGCTCACGGTGGCGGCGATGGGATCGTTCGTGGCCGGCTCGCTCGGCGTCGTGGGCATCGTGCTCTCCGCCTCGTGGCTCGCCGACCAGGCGCTCCGGTTCGGGCCGCCCGAGTACTTCGCGCTGAGCGCGATGGGGCTCGCGATCCTCTCGCGCCTCTCCGGCGGGGCGGTACGCATGTCGCTGCTGATGGTCGGGCTCGGGCTCGCGCTCGGCACGGTGGGCATGGAGCCGATCTCGGGGGTGCGCCGGTTCACGTTCGGCGTGCTCCAGCTCGCGCAGGGGATCGAGCTGGTGCCCGTGATCATGGGGCTCTACGGTGTGGCCGAGGTGATCGTCCTCGCCGAGGAGGGGCTCCGGAAAGCCGACCTCGCGCGCGTGCGGCTGCGCGAGCTGTTCCCGACGCGCGAGGAGTGGGGGCGCTCCGCGATGCCCATCGCGCGGGGTTCCGTCGTCGGGTTCGTCGCCGGGCTCGTCCCGGGCCCCGCCGCCGTGCTGTCCACGTTCGTGTCGTACGCGCTCGAGCGGCGCGTGTCGAAGACGCCGGAGCGCTTCGGGCACGGCGCGATCGAGGGCGTGGCCGGCCCGGAGGCCGCGAACAACGGCGCGACCGCGGGCGCCATGGTGCCGCTGCTCTCGCTCGGGATCCCGTTCGCGCCGGCCACCGCGATCCTCCTGGGCGCGCTGGTCATCCACGGCGTCCAGCCCGGACCGCTCCTGATGGTGCAGCGCCCGGAGGTCTTCTGGGGCGTCGTGGCGAGCATGTACATCGGCAACCTCTTCCTGCTCGTCCTGAACGTCCCGCTCGTCGGCGTGTTCGTGAGCATCCTCCGGCTCCCGCAGCACGTCCTCTCGACCCTCGTGCTGCTCCTGTGCCTCGTCGGCGCGTACAGCCTGAACAACAGCCCGCTCGACCTGTGGGTGCTCGTGGGCATGGGGATCGTCGGCTGGGCGTTCCGGAAGCTCGCGATCGACCCCGCGCCGCTGATCGTGGCGCTGGTGCTGGGGCCCTTCATGGAGAACACGCTGCGACAGACGCTGTTCATGGCGCACGGGGACTGGAGGCTCCTCGTGTTCCGGCCGCTGAGCCTCGCGCTCCTCCTCGTCGGCGTGCTGGTGCTCGCCGCGCCGCCCCTGGTCGCGGCGCTCCGGCGGACGCGCCGGGCGGCGTGAGCGCGCGTCCCGCGAGGCGGCGTCAGAACCGCACTTTCACGTCCGGCCGCGAGTCCACGTGGATGCTGTCGATGAAGCGCACCCGATGCGGGCGGGTCTGCATGACGAGCGAGCTCGTGCGGATGCCGTCGCCGAAGAACCGCACGCCGCGCATCAGCGCCCCGTCGGTCACGCCGGACGCCGCGAAGATGATCGAGTCGCCCGACGCCAGGTCCGTGGAGCGATAGACGCGCCGGGTGTCGCGGATCCCCATCGCGTGACACCGTTCCTCGTGCTCGGGCTTGCTGACGACCAGCCGGGCGAGGATCTCGCCGTTGAGGCACCGCATCGCCGCGGCCGCCAGCACGCCTTCGGGCGCGCCGCCCGTCCCCATGACCGCATGGACGCCGCTGCCCGCCACGGCGGCGGCGATGCCGGCCGACAGGTCGCCGTCCGAGATGAGCCGGATCCGGGCGCCCGTGGCGCGGATGTCGGCGATCAGCTGCGCGTGGCGCTCACGGTCCAGGACGATGACGACCAGGTCCTGGACTCGCCGATCGAGCCGGCGGGCGATGGCCTGCAGGTTGTCGGCCACGGGGGCGTCGAGCTCGACGACGTCCTTCGAGCTCGGCCCCACGACCAGCTTCTCCATGTACAGGTCGGGGGCGTGCAGCAGCCCGTTCCGCGTCGAGGCCGCCAGCACGGCGATCGCATCCGGAGACCCGGTCGCGCAGAGGTTGGTGCCCTCGAGCGGATCCACCGCGATGTCGACCTGCGGGAACCCCCGGTCGGCGCCGCCGCCGGCGCGTGCATTGGCGAGCCCCACCTTCTCGCCGATGTAGAGCATCGGCGCCTCGTCGCGCTCCCCTTCGCCGATGACGATCGTGCCGTCGATGGCCACCGAGTCCATCTCGCGCCGCATGGCCTCGACGGCGACCTGGTCGGACCGGTGGCGGTCGCCCTGCCCCATCGTGTGGGCGCAGGCGATGGCCGCCTGCTCGACGACGCGCAGGAACTCGAGGGAGAGGTCGGAGTCCACGCTCCGGGCATTCTATCCCGAATCGAGTCGTCGACGTCGAGCGGGTGCACAGGGTCCGTCATGCCGTCGTGGGCCTCGTTCTTCGGCGCCGGGGGCGGCGCCACGAAAACCGCTTGCATTTCCAGTCGACTGGAAGACGTACATTGTTTGCCGTCGGTGAGGAACCTCATCCACGGGAGGCAGTCCATGCGGATCGGCGAGCTGGCCCGAGACTGCGGCGTCAACCCCAAGACGATCCGGTACTACGAGGAGTTTGGCCTTCTGCCCAGGGCGGCCCGGGCGCCCTCGGGGCACCGGACGTACTCAGCGCACGATCGTCAGCGCCTTCAGTTCATCCGTCGCGCCAAAGGGATCGGCCTGCCGCTGACCAGCATCCGGCAGATCGCGACCTACGCGGACACCGGGACTTGCCAGCATCTGCGCCCCCGCCTCAAGGAGCTGGTCGCTGCGCAGATCGCCGAGATCGAGGCCCGGGTCAAAGACCTCCGGGCCCTACAGCGAGACCTGCGTGGACACTACGCGTCCCTCTGCCGGCCTCACACACCGCGGCCAGGGGAGACAGGCTGCTCGTGCCTGGACGGGGGCTCACAGAAGGCAGCGATTCTCCGCGGGGCCGCACTGGTCAAGCGGCTCCGGAGGAGGAAATCCTGACCGAAAGGAGATGAGGGAAATGGGCAAGCGGATCACCAAGAAGAGCCAGGTGGCCCGGCCGTCGGCCAGCAGCAGGTGCGGCTGCGGGTGCCTGGCGGCGACCAAGAAGTAAGACGAGGGGAGACACCGGCCGGGCCCGGGCCCGGCCGGTCCACCTGCCAGCGTGCTCTGGCAGGTACCGATCGCGCGAACCATCGGGTGTGGACAGCTATCGTGTCCTGTTCAGACAGACGTTCCCCAGGTCCTGCTCACCGTCCGTGGTCACGACGGCGCGGAAGGCCTCGTAGCCTTCCTTTCTGATCTCGAGCCGGTACTTCCGGTGCTCCTCGACGTCCCGCACCCGGAACTCACCGAACGCATCCGACAGGACGGTGACCGATCCGTCCTCGAACAGATCGACCGAGGTGATTGCCGCGCCCGAAATCACCTCGTCGCTGACCGCGTCCACGACCGCGCCCGCGATCCATGGCTTCGGCAGCCCCTTCCAGTAGACCCTCGGCTGCGCCGTGTACTCGGGGTGATAGACTTCCCGCCTCCCCCCGCGTCCGACGTCAGCGAAGACACCGTCGGCCGCGTCACCGAAGACGATGGCGTCGTGCGGACAGACGTCAACGCATCGGGGCAAGGCCCCTTCGTCGACGCGGTGCGCGCAGCCCGTGCACTTCTGGGCAATGCCCAGCTCCGCGTTCATATAGATGACGTCGTACGGACACGCCTCCCGGCAGAGCCCGCACCCCGTGCACGCCCCGGGGTCGATCCAGACGAGGCCATCGTCCCTCCGCTTGATGGCGTCCCCGGGACACGCCTTGATGCAGGGCGCATTCGCGCAATGCTGGCAGAACACCGGCAGATAGGTCATCCGGACCCTCGGGATCCGACCCCGTTCCATCGCGTGGACGGCGATCCAGAAGTGGCCGGTGTCGGGCTGAGGCCGCGTCCACGGCGGATAACCGCTCCCGACGTGCTCGTCCTTGCACGCGATGATGCACAGGCTGCAGCCGGTGCACTTGTCGACGTCCACGAGGAATGACTTCCCGCCCGTCATGCGCTCAGCCCTGATCCGGCGTCGCCACGATGTCCGCCACGTCGATCCTCTCGGCCTGCGCCAGGAACCCGCTGACGCTCATCTCCGGTATCGTGATCTCCGCGCCGATTGCGTATTTCTCCCGCGGCGAGGGCGCGATCAGATTGATGCTCCCTCCCCGGTCGACGCGCTGGCCCCGGAGCATGGCGGGGTCGATCCTGGCGCCGTGTTCGATCCCCAGGGCGCCCGGAACGATTCGCTCCGTCACCACCGCTCCGACGAGCACGGCGCCGCGCTCGTTGTGCACCATGACGACATCGCCGTTCGCGATGCCTCTCGGGCCGGCGTCGCGCGGGTGGATCCAGCACGGTTCGTACAGGTAGCCGTCCGGCCCGCGGACCTTGCCGATCTCCCGGATCCAGTCGACGTCGTCCCCCTGCACGTGGAAGCGGAAGCGCGGATGATTCGAGACCACCGACAGGGGATACGCGTGCGACCGGGGCGAGCCCTGCAGCTCGGCATGGGGCGTCCACTTCGCCAGCGGTGGTCGTTCCGCATTCGCGGGATCGAGCGCCGCGATCCTGGACGACACGAACTCGATCTTCCCCGACGGCGTCTCCAGCGTGCCGCCCCCCGACCAGAACCAGTGGAGTCCGCCCTCGTGCGGCCCGAACCCGTGCTCCTGCTTGATCTGCACCCACTCGTCCCAGGTGGGGCAATCGTAGACGACGACCTGCCTCTTCTTGAACTCCTCCCACGTGATGCCAAGCGTCGTCGCGGCGAGCGTTCCCTCGTACGCCGCCCGCAGCCAGTGGTCGGCGGGCGGAAACGCCGCGTCCAGTCCGAACCGCTCCCCGATCATCCTGTGGATCTCGAAGTCGCTCTTCGATTCGCCCACCGGCTCGATCGCCTGCTCCTGGTAGAACATGGCCGGCAGGTCGGTCCTCTGCACCGTGATGAGATCCGCATGCTCGAAGTGCGTCTGCGCGGGCAGGATCAGATCGGAGAAGGGGATGTCGTTCTCGAGCCACGGGTGGATCCCGACGACGAAGTCGATCGCCGGACTCCGGAGCGCCTCCAGCCACTTCCATCCGTGTCCCCAGCTTCCCGCCTGACTGCCATTCTCGTTCCACACCACGCGAATGCCGGGATGCCCGTCGCGCGGGGGGAAGCGGTAGCGCGTGAACTGGTCCTCGGTCTTCGCCAGCGCCGCAGACGACCCGCGCCATGCGATGGGAGGGTGCAGGATGGCGTCGGCGGCGAGGGTGCGCGGGACGAACACCGGCGACGTCGGTCCCTTCCCGATCGCGTACTCGATCATCGGGTTCATGGCGAGCCCGTGCTTGTCGACCGCGGGATAGCGCGGTACCTGCGCCAGCGCCCGCTTGTAGAACGAGGGCGCGCCCGTCCGGAGGAACTGCCGTCCCGGGCGGCCGATCCCCTGCATCGCCAGGACGTAGGCCTCGAGCCGGCCGACCAGATGCGAGCGGGTCCCCCGGATCTTCGGACCCCCGAAGTAGACCGACAGGGACGTCTTCCTGGCCGCCCACTCCCGGGCGAGCGCCCGGATCGTGCGGGACGGGACGCCCGTGATCGGTTCCGCCCACGCGGGGGTCTTCGCGACGCCGTCGTCTTCGCCCAGGACGTGGTGCCTGAACTCCTCGAAGCCGGTGGTGTGCGTGCGGATGTAGTCCTTGTCGTACAGGCCCTCGGCGATCCACGTGTGCGCCAGCGCGAGATAGAGCGCCGAATCCGTGTTCGGCCGGAGCGGGATCCACGTGTCCGCGTGCACGGCGGCCGCGTAGTTGAGGTCCGGCGAGATGGCGACGATCTTGATGCCGGCCTTCTTCAGCCAGGTGGGCATCACCAGGGCGGTGGATCCCGACATGCCGAGGCCCGTCGCCTCCGGATCGTTGCCCGAGAAGATCACCATCTCCGCATGCTCGAGCACGTCGTCCCAGACCGCGTCCTGGGGGGGCTCGCCCAGGGTGTCGTCGAAGCCCCAGACGTGCTTGGCGCCCCAGTAATACCCTTCCCAGCTGTCCGGGTTCCGGAGCTGCTGCGTCCACCATCCCCATCCCCGGCGCTCGCGGCCCATGTCGAAGAGGTAGTGCCCCCAGAAGTGCAGGGACTGGAGATAGCCGCTCTGCCCGTGGCCATCGGCTTGCACCAGCACGGGCTCCATCGAGCCGTATGTCGCGCGAACGCGGTCGAGCTGACCGACGACGATGTCGAGCGCCCGGTCCCAGCTGATCCGGGAATAGCCGCTGCGACCCCGTGTCGCCGGATGCGGAGCGTCCGGGCTCCAGTCGTCGCGCAGGAGGGGATACCTGACCCGCGTCGCGGCGTGCACCCGCCGCTTCCAGGCGTAGGCCAAGGGCATCTGCACGTCTTTTCTGGGCCGCGTGTAGACCCCCCGTGACGTCTTGATCTCGTAGAGCCGGACGTCGTCGGGGATCTGGAAGGGCAGCGATCGGACGATCCTGGAGCCGGCCACATGGCACACGAGGGGGAAATTGGACCTCGCCAGGCCGCTCGCAGGGTGGGACACGTACACGACCCGGTGCTCTCGATCGTCAGCCATGGATCACCCCCCGAAGAACCGGACGCCCGGTGGCCCGCCCGCGAGTATGGCGCCGCCCGTGAGCGCGGTCAATCGGCGGAGCGCGCGCGCCGCAGCCCGAGCGTGAGCGCCGCCGCCAGCACGTTGGAGGACAGCATCACCACGAACGCCAGGTCGTAGCCGCCCAGGCGGTCGAAGGCGGCGGCGCCGAGATAGGCGCCGAGACCGCCGAACACGTGGTGCACCATGATGATCAGGCCGCTGAGGGCGCCGAGGTGCTTCGTGCCGAAGCTCTGCACCACGAAGACGACGGTGAGCGGCGCGGTGACCAGGAAGGTGGCGCCGAACATCAGGGCGAAGATCGCCACCGAGACGGTCGACTGATCGGCGAGGATCAGCACGAAGACGGCGAGCCGGGCGACGAACGAGACCGCCGTCGGCCACACCGGCCCGGATCGATCGCTCCACACCCCCGACGCCACCACGCCGACCAGCGCCGCGAGGCCCATCCACGCCAGCAGGCTGCCGGCGAGGAAGGCGTCGAGCCCGCGGTCCTGCGCGAAGGCGACCACATGGGTGCTGACGAAGAAATCGTCGAGGCCGCACAGGGCGTAGACGCCGAGCAGAAGCCAGAACTGGCGCGTGCGCGCCGCCTGCCGGGCATCGAGGCCGGCCGGCGCGGCGGCGGCGGCCGCGCCGCCGCGGCCGCCGGCCGCGGGGATCGCGAGCAGCAGCAGCGGCACCAGCCCCAGATGGGCGACGCCGAGCCAGAAGAACACCGAACGCCAACCGATCGCGACCAGCACCGCCGCCAGGGCGGCGATCACGACGAGCTGCCCGACGCTCATGCCCGAGCTGACGACGGCGTTGGCGAGGCCGGTGCGGCGCGAAAACGCCCGCGTCACCAGCACGCCCACCGGGATGAGCGAGGCGGCGCCGTGGCCGATGGCGAACACCACGCCGTAGAGGAGGAGCGCGTGCCAGGGCGCGGCCATCAGGCTCATCAGGCCGATGCCGAGCCCGGCGATGGCGAGCCCGCCGCCCAGCACGAGGCGCGGATTCGTGCGGTCGGACAGGCGCCCGGCGACGTACATGCAGGCGGCCGAGACGATCTGGAACAGCGCCACCGCGATGCCGAGCTCGCTGCGCCCCCAGCCGAATTCCTCGACCACCGATTTCAGCGTCAGCCCGATGGCGAAGCGGGCGCCGCCGCCGATGAACAGCACGCCGAAGGCGGCGGCGAGCACCATCGTGGCGCTGGTGACGACGGGGCGTGCGGTCACGGGCATTCGTCCGCCGGATCGACAGGGGGATCGGACGAGCGGGTCAGATCCCGGGCGCGCGATCGACCCGCGCGGGCGCGCAGCGAATGACGCCGGCCTCCTCCAGCTCCTGGATGACGGAGGAAGCGTACCCGAGCTCTCGCAGGATGGCCTCGGTGTGCTCGCCCAGCAGCGGGGCGGGGCGCGTCGCGATCGGCCCCGAGCCGTGCAGCCGCACGGGCGAGGCGACCATGGTCGCGCGGCCCGCGAGGGGATGCGTCGTCTCCACGAGCATGGCGTTGGCGGCGAGCTGGGGGTAGGCGAAGACCTCCTCGCGCTCGAGGACCGGCGCGCTCGGGACGTCGTGCTCGGCGAGCACGCGGACCCATTCGTCCCGGTCGCGGCCGGCGAACGCGCTCTCGAGGATCGCCGCCAGACGCGCGCTCGCGCGCGCCCGGTCGAGCGGGCCCGCGTACGCGGGATCCGCCGCGAGATCGGCGCGGCCGAGCGCCCGACAGAGCCCGCGCCACTGCTCGTCCTGGACGACCACGAGCATCAGGTAGTGCCCGTCACGGCACCGGTACGGCGCGAACATGGCCTGCGTCGCGTAGTCGGGGCCGTCGCCGGGCGGCGCCGTCGCGACCTGGACCAGATCGGGGCTCTGCATGGCGAGCGCCGCGTGCAGGAGCGACGTGGTGACCATGCGCCCCCGGCCGGTGCGCGCCCGCTCGAAGAGGGCGAGCGCGATGCCGTAGGCGAGCTCCATCGGCGCCGAGCAGTCGGCGATCCACACGCCGGAGGGCCGCGGCGGGCCGTCGGCCGAGCGCCGCCGGGCCAGGATGCCCGACAGGGCCTGGAAGAGAAGATCGTACCCGGGCTGCTGGGCGTGGGGGCCCTCGACGCCGTAGGCGGTGATCCACGCGTAGACGAGCCGCGGATTGAGGGCCTGCAGGCTCGGGTAGTCGTAGCCGAGGCGCTCGGCCACGCCGGGGCGGAAGTTGTGGACGAGGACGTCGGCGTCGCGCAGGAGCGCTCGCAGGATGTCGCGACCGCGCGGATGCCGGATGTCCAGCGCCATGCCGCGCTTGCCGCGGTTCAGCGGCAGGAACGCGCGGCTCTCGCCGCCGCCGACCGGCGCCTGGGTGAAGGTGACCCGCGCGCCGTCGCCCGTGAGCGGCTCCACCTTGATGACGTCCGCGCCGTGGTCGGCGAGATACATGCCGGTGCCCGGACCGGCCCACATCTGCGAGCAATCGACCACGCGGACGCCGGAGAGCGCGCCTGACATCGCGCCCCAGCATACCGCAGTGGCCGGCGCGGGATCGGCGGATCCTCCCGGCGCGATGACGGCGCCGGCGTGCCGCGCTTGACTTCCCCCGCGGGGGCGCGCAATTCTGGCTCGCGGGCGGGGCTCGCGGGAGGACGCGTCGCGGATGGTGACAGCCGGCATCGACATCGGCCACGAGAGCGTCGCCGTCGTCCTCCTGCACGACACCGGGCCCCTGGGCCACGCGACGTTCGTCATCGCGGGCGAAGTCGGCGCGGTGGCGCGCTGCGCCTTCGAGCAGACGCTGGATCGACTGGGCATCGAGCGCGCCAGCATCCAGCGCATCTTCGCGACCGGGATCGGGCGCGAGAACGTCGCGCTCGCCGACGGCCATCGCACCCCGATGCTGAGCCATGCGCGCGGCGCGCACTGGTGGTTCCCCGGCACCCGGACCGTCATCGACGTCGGCGCCGAAGGCACCCGGGTCATGCGCTGCGACGCGGCCGGGAACCTGACGGACTTCGCCCTCAACGACAAGTGCGCCGCCGGCTCGGGCGTGTTCCTGGAATCCGTCGCCGAGATGCTCGACGTCCCCCTGGCCGAGATGGGCGGGCTCTCCCTCTCCGGGTCGCGATCGGTCGTCCTCACCAGCACCTGTGCCGTGTTCGCCGAGTCGGAGATCGTGGCGGAGATCCACCGCGGCGCCGCCCGCGCCGACATTCTCTGGGGGGTCCACGAGGCGCTCGTCGCCAAGATCGTCGCCACGGGCCGGCGCGTGGGGATCGAGCCCGACCTCGTCCTCACCGGCGGCGTGGCCAGGAACGTCGGCGTCGTCCAGGCGCTGCGCGAGCAGCTCCGGATGGACGTCGCCGTGCCCGAGCATCCCGAGATCGCCGGCGCGCTGGGCGCGGCCCTGCTCGCGCGCGAACCCGCCGGGGCCGCGTAGATGGTCGTGTGCGGCATCGACGTGGGCGCGCGCACCGCCAAGGCCGTGCTGCTCGTCGACGGCGCGATCGCCGCCCACAGCATCGTCCGGACCGGCCCGGAGAGCGCCGCCGCGGCAGTGGCGGCCCTCGACCGCGCGCTCGCGGGCACGTCCCTCCGCCGCGAGGACATCGGGTTCACCGTCGCCACCGGGTACGGCCGGGTCGTGGTGCCGTTCGCCCAGAAGAACGTGACCGAGATCGCCTGCCACGCCCGGGGCAACCACCACTTCTTCGCCGGGGTCCGGACCATCCTCGACATGGGCGGGCAGGACTGCAAGGCGATCCGGTGCGACGCGGCGGGGCGCGTGACCAGCTTCCTCATGAACGACAAGTGCGCCGCGGGCACGGGCCGCGCCCTGGAGGTCATGGCCTCGCTGCTCCAGGTGCCGCTCGACGACGTGGGCCGCCTCTCCCTGGAGGCGGGCAACGGGCGCGTGACGATCAGCAACACGTGCGTCGTGTTCGCGAAGTCCGAGGTGCTCGCCCTCGCGCGCCAGGGCGTCCCCACGCGCGACATCCTCGCCGCGCTGTGCGACGGCGTCGCCGAGCGCGTCAAGGGGCTCCTCCGCGCCGTGGGGGTGGAAGAGGACTTCGTGATCAG
>Ga0209642_10000868_pt1 | contig 19928 bp, 22 predicted proteins | sample RifCSP19_2_FD_184025 | JGI IMG/M metagenome (GOLD analysis project Ga0209642, IMG submission 184025) | Soil microbial communities from Rifle, Colorado - Rifle CSP2_sed 19_2 (SPAdes) (version 2) | ecosystem: Environmental > Terrestrial > Deep subsurface > Rock core/Sediment | place: Rifle... | reverse complement strand
GCGGCATATGAGGTATTGGCTGCCATGACGAGGATCAAAGTTGTCGAGCCGATGAGGGCCAGATAAAGCGGACTGCCTGCACTATAAATAACACGCCCTATCTGTGAAAACACTGTCTCCGTATGTGAGGGGATCGCGCCTGTGTGCATGGCCAGGAATGTAATACCAAAGAATATCGCCGACAGGAGTGTGCTCATCCATATCATAGTGATACCTGCATTGCGGCTCCTGGGCTCTTTGAAGACAGTAACGCCGTTACTTATGGCCTCAACTCCTGTCAGGGCGGCACAGCCGCTTGAGAATGCACGCAAAATCAGAAAGAGGGTCAGGGCCTGGATTGCACCTCCATGCAAGGGCTCTATACCCGTAACCATTCCCAGCGTACCTGTGAAGTAGTGGTAAAAGCCAATGATAATGGTAAATAGCGTCATAGCGAGAAAGAAATAAGTGGGCAGGGCAAAGACACGCCCGGACTCTTTAACGCCGCGCAGGTTAACAAGAGTCATGAAACCTATGATGCACAATGCGATTGATACACGCCATGGATGTAGTGCCGGAAAAGCAGAGGCAATCTGGGCAACGCCTGCCGATATGGACACAGCTACAGTGAGAATGTAATCAACAAGGAGGGCCGCACCCGCTATTTGGGCAGGGACTTCACCCAGGTTGTCCCGTGCAACAATGTATGCGCCTCCACCATTGGGATAGGCATGAATGGTTTGATTGTATGAAATGGTGACAATCGCAAGCAATATTATAATGGCAATGGCGATTGGCAGGGATAAATTAAGTGCTGCCGTGCCTGCAAGTATAAGTATAAGCAGAATTTCTTCGGTGGCATAAGCGGTAGAGGAAAGTGCATCGGAGGCGAAGATGGCCAGACCGACGCCTTTACCAATAGTCTGATGCGGCATTTCGGCAGTATGCAGACGCGGTCCTAATAACAATCTCTTGAGTGAAAGCGTTTTTTTCACGGGAGTGCGAACATCAGGCATAACCTGATATACTATAATGGATTTAATGAAAATTTCAATCTATTTTGCATTGTCTTGACTCATCCCGGTATCTTATATAGTATAATCAAACCTCAAATGAAAAGCCCTTTTAAGAACTGGACGCCTTCTCAAATACTTGCCGGTGGTTTTTTTGCGCTTATTCTGGTTGGTACGTTATTTCTTACCCTCCCGTTATCAGCTTCCAATGGGGTCAGTATAGGGTTAGTTGATGCCTTCTTTACTTCAGTTTCATCAGTGTGTGTGACGGGACTAATAGTTAAAGATACACCACTCGATTTTTCCCTGTTTGGCCAGATAGTTATAATGCTCCTTGTGCAGATCGGCGGTTTGGGTTATATGACATCTGCTACTGTTATATACCTCTTAGTAGGTAAGCGTATAGGTCTTGCAGAACGGTTGATTATGAGAGAAAACCTTAATGTGCTTTCAATGGAAGGACTTGTCCGCTTCACTAAAGGAGTTTTATTTATCACTCTTGTGATAGAGGGAATAGCGGCGCTGCTTCTTGCCGTCAGATTTTCCCGTGACTTCTCATATTTAAAGGCATTATATCTCGGAATATTTCATTCAGTAACTTCATTTAATAATGCCGGCTTTTCTCTATTTTCGGATAATCTTATAGGCTATAGGGGAGACTTTGCCGTCAACGTAATAATCATGGCCAATATAATATTGGGCGGGATAGGGTTCATCATTTTCAGCGATTTATATAGATACAGCAAGAGAGAAATACAGAATCTCTCCCTGCATACGAAGATTACCCTGACGGCAACTGTCCTGCTTATATTCATGGGGGCTATTCTCTTATTTACATTTGAGAACTCCGGTTCAGCGGCAACAATGCAGGGTCTTTCACTCACCGACAGGATACTCGTATCTTTATTTCATTCGGTAAGCGCAAGGACAGCAGGTTTTAACACAGTCAATGTTGCGGATATGGCCAATGATTCACTGTTTTTATTAATTGTACTTATGGTGATAGGCGCCTCTCCCGGAAGTACAGGAGGGGGGATCAAGACTACAACCTTTGCTATAATGATGGTTGCATTGTGGACATCAGTCAGGGGAAGGCAGGATACTACAGTCTTCAGGAGGAGGATACCTATAGAGCTTGTAGCAAAGGCATTTCTCTTGACAACTATGGTCACGATAATCATAATAACCTCGACGACTTTGCTGCTTCTGACGGAAAACAGAAGCTTTATCCAGACGCTGTTTGAAGTTGCCTCTGCATTTGGGACAGTAGGCTTATCTACAGGGGATGGAGGTATATTAAGCCTGTCCGGTATATTTTCAACTACCGGTAAGATTATTATTTCATTAACTATGTATGCAGGCCGTCTGGGGCCATTGCTATTAAGTATTATGATAGTGAAAGGTGCATATCCGCAGAGATACAGGTATCCGGAAGGAAGAATCCTGATAGGATAAATATTATATGGCGATACAGGTAGTTGTCATAGGTTTGGGAAGGTTTGGATCCAGCGTAGTGGAGACCCTTGCCCAAAAGGGATGTGAGATCCTTGCATTGGATGTTAATGAAGAGAATGTTAAGGCCATTACCGAGCATGCCACTCACGCGGTACAGTGTGATGCAACAGATATGCGGACATTAACAGAGCTGGGTGTGCAGAACATGGATATTGCCATTGTAAGTATAGGGGAAGACATTGAAGCGAGTGTCATGATAGTCATGGCGCTGAAAGAACTGGGTGTTAAAGAGATAATAGCCAAGGCGGTTACCCCGCTGCATACTAAGATATTGGAAAAGCTCGGTGCAACACAGGTCGTATATCCTGAACGCGATAGTGCGATACGTGTTGCAACTCATATTGTCGCTCCAAATATTATAGACAGCCTCTTCCTGTCTCCTGAATATTGTGTAAGTGAGATACCCGCTCCACGTAGTTTTGTAGGTAAGATGCTGAAAGATACCAATATAAGGACAATGCACAAGGTAAATATAATTGCCATAAAGAGACAGACTACGGAGATACAAAAAGGAAAGAGTGTAATAAAAGAGTCTGTTAATGTGGCCCCTGCCGGGGATGATATAGTAATGGATGGAGACATCCTTGTGTTCCTTGGCCGTGAAGATGATATTGAGAAACTAAGTAGATTATAGTTAGTAAGTGATTGCATAGAATTTCTTTATCATACCAATTATGTTATAATACAACTCATGGGTGAATTTGGGTTTGAAGTAGTCCTGATCCTCCTCTTGATTCTTGCCAACGGATTTTTTGCCTGCTCAGAGATAGCTATAATATCTGCAAGGAAGAGCCGTATAAAGCACCTCAAGGAGAGCGGTAATAAAAGGGCTGAGGTTGTTCATAAGCTTCAGAGTGAGCCTGATAAATTTCTGGCGACTGTTCAGGTAGGTATTACTATCGTGAGCATGCTTGCAGGTGCTATCGGCGGCGCTACGGCTATAGAAGCGATTAAACCGCTCTTACAGTATGCCCCGGTAGGTCTTGTAAGTGAGTGGAGCGAACCGATTTCTATTGCTGTAGTAGTCATAGTCATTTCTTATCTCTCCCTTATTCTCGGAGAACTTGTTCCTAAATCACTTGCACTAAGGTTTGCAGAACCTATAGCGTTATTTGTCGGTAAACCGATTTATTATTTATCCAGGGTTTCTTTCATTCTTGTCAGGATACTTACAAAGTCAACCAATCTGTTTCTTAAACCGTTTGGCAAGATGCCGCCGCCGGAAGGTTCTTTTGTGACAGAGGAAGAGATCAAGATATTTCTGAAAGAGGGGGGTGAAAAAGGGATATTCGAAAAGTCTGAACAGGACCTGATTCACAGCGTATTCGAGTTTGTTACTACGACAGCAAAAGAGATAATGGTGCCCCGGCCTAAGATCAAGGCGATAGCCATTGATACACCGCTGGAAAAGGTAATAGATACAGTTATAGAATGCGGTTTCTCAAGATTCCCTGTCTATGATGTGAGCCTGGATGATATTAAGGGAATCCTCTACGAAAAAGACCTTCTCGATATAAGGGAAAGGCTTAAGGATATAAAATTGAAAGACCTCCTCAGACCTGTCTATTTTGTCCCGGAGACCAAAAAGATAGATGCACTGCTGAAGGAATTACAGCGACGCAGGATGCATATGGCCATTGTTATTAATGAATATGGAAATGCGGAGGGCCTTGTAACAATGGAGGACGTGATAGAGGAGATAGTGGGTGAAATAGAGGACGAGTATGATTTTGAGGACAGGCCGGTAAAGATACTAAAAGATGGGTCAATGATTATTGATGCCTCTCTGCCGCTCCGTGACCTGATAGAGCAGCACAATTTAGCTTTGGAAGAGTCTGAGGAGTATGAGACACTCGCAGGGCTTGTGTTATCTCAGCTTCAGAGAATACCAAGGGGGGGGGAGATTGTAAGATACGGGGATTATAAAATTACGATTGTTGATATCGAAGGCAAGCGTATCTCAAAAGTTAAGCTTGAGAAGGTTACCGGCACTCCTAATATTTTGGGAGAGAGTGTTCAGAACAAGTTGCAATAAAATTTACAATATGTTGTAGTCCCTGAGCATGGCTGATATCCATGAGTACTATTCTAACCTGCTGTTATAACTAATAAATTTCTTCTTTCAACAGAAAAGTGGAAAACCCTCAAGACCCCCTTCTGCATTACCAGTCGGATGATGCGTAACCCATTGAAATATACGTTGTTGCCTAAGAGATAGGCAGGGTTTTGAGTGAATCAATATGTTGTGGTATATGAAAATTATACGGTTGTTAATTCCCGGAATATGCTGAGCATGGATTGTGAAATATCTCCGGGATGTCCGGTTCCTACCGGTTTATTATTTATTGACGTGACGGGCATTACTTCGTATAGTGTGCTTGTTACGAAGCATTCATCGGCTGCATAAAGCTCTTCAGGCTGGAATTGTTGTTCTGTTAATGGGATATTGTTTTTTTGTGCAAGGCCTATTACTAAGGACCTCGTAACTCCGTTCAGGATACCAACGCTGAGCGGGGGAGTTTTGACAACTCCGTCCTTCACGATAAAGATGTTGCTGACGGTTCCTTCAGCTACATAACCTTCTGTGCTGAGCATGAAGGCTTCGGCAGCACCAGATTCTCTTGCCTCCACCCTTGCCATTATATTATTAAGGAAGTTCAGGGATTTTATCTCAGGATTTAAGGCTGATGCTGGTATCCGCCTTGTACTTACGACAGCTGCCTTTATGCCATGGCGATAAAGGTCTTCGGGGTATCCACTGAATTCCCTTGATATGATTGTCATCGTGGGGTTTAAGCATCCCTCTGTATCGAGACCCGGGTCAGATATGCCCCTGGTTATTGTCAGCCTCAAATAGGCGTCTTTAAGGTTATTTCCCATTAGTGTCTGATAGAGGGATTCTTTAATATAGTTCCCGGTAAATGGGGTCTTAAGGCAGATAGCGTTAGCAGAGCAGAATAGTCTTTTTATATGATCATCAATCCGGAATATCTTTCCTGAATAGGCCCTTAGTGTTTCAAAGACCCCATCCCCATATAGGAACCCGCGGTCAAGGACAGAGACCTTTGCTTCGTCTTGCGGAATGAGTAAGCCGTTGATGAAAATTAACATGGGTACTAGAATTTGTTAATGACAAGGCCTGTCAGGCATTTCGGGTAGAAGTATGTGGATTTCTGCGGCATACGCTCCCCTGTTTCAGTAACATCCTTTATCTCTTCTATCTTTGTCGCATTTAGAAGAAATGCGGCCTGGTACTCTCCATCACGGACTTTCTCAATAGAGTCGTTAAAGTCTTTAACATAGTATAAGTTTTCCTGCCTTCTGATGCTCTCTTCACTGAAGCCAAGGATCTCTTCAAGGATCAGGCTCTGCAGTATTGACACATCAAGCCGTCTCCATGAAAAAGGTTTGTCTGATTGTATATCCAACAGTGAGTCTTCTCCTTTGAGCGCCAGAAGTGAATATTTATCTTCTCCCTTAATATACATCCCGATGTAGTGATCCTGAGGACCTGCCTTCTTCATTGCATCAAGCAATTGCTTTCTGGCTTCCGGCTCGTCTCCAGTGGTGAAATCAAAATCTTTGACACTAAAGTATTTCCCCATACTATCATGCAAACAGTTCAGGGTGACATCAGAAACTCCATATATGAGACGATGTGTAGGGAGTACAGTAAGTCCCGGTTCATCCATGTTGGCAAAGAACATCATAATATAGTCGTAAGCGCCTTCTCCGCCCTTCTGCCTTGCCTCGTTTCTGTAATTTAACGATGCCTCATAGCGGTGATGGCCGTCGGCTATATACACGGTCTTCTCTTTCATCTCTTTCTGAACACCCTCAATTATCGTTGGATCACTTACTACCCAGAGCCTGTGTCTGTCCCCATTGTCATCAACGACGTCTATTTGCGGGGCAGTATCACTTATATTCCCTTCAATGGTCTTGTTAATCTTCCTGTCCGGGGATGAATATAGTGAAAATATAAGACTGAAATTGGCCTGACACGATCTTAACAGGTTAAGTCTGTCAGATTTGGGTTTTGATAAGGTATACTCATGCGGTACCACCTTGCCTTTTCCGAATTCCTCAAGCCTGCAGAGTGCGATAAAACCATTCATCATTTTCTCAGGGCCATACTTTGTATATGTGACCTCATAAAAATATATTGAAGGCTTCTCTTCTTCTACCAATATCCTGTCTGACAGCCACTGTGTGAATGTGTTTGATGCCCTCGTGTAGCGGTTGTCCTGTTCCGTATCAGCCGGGGTTTCTTTTACGAGGTCAAGTTTAATCATGCTGTATTCATTCCTGCCATAGTACATATCCTGCTGTGCAGGAGTGATGATGTCATATGGCGGCGTCATTACAAGATTAAGGTCTTTGATTTTTTCTTTGTTATACCGAATGCCTTTGAAGGGGGTTATGTCTGCCATTGTTGTTTCTCCTATTTATATCTCTTTACCTCGAATCTGAAGAGATCAACAGGTTCATCAGAGACTATCCCTGCCTTCCTCTTCGCTATCTTTATCTGCTCTTCTACTGTATCTACCCCCTCGAGATCAGGGAGTAGAAGCCCGCGCCTGTGTCCGCTCTTTACGATTACACCATACCTCCTGGAATCAAGATCACTGACCGATTTTACAGGTTCAGGTGATGTCAGGACATCTACCGATATGACGATATCCATTAGTTCAGACTGTGTTACCGGCATAAACCTTGGGTCTCTTACGGCTGAACTTATTGCATTATGGATTACCTCTTCTGCGACACATGATGTTGACGGCTCAAATGTCCCTATACAACCCCTTAACATTCCGTGCATCTTCAAAGATACGAAGACACCATGCGACTCCTTCATTTCATCACTCAGGCCGTCGGGTGTCTTAAGCACCTCTCCACTTATAAGATACTCATTTATAGCCTCCCTTGCTAATTGCACGAGGGGGTGGATTGTTTGTGTCATATTAACTTTGAAATTTCAAATTTGAACTTCGATATTACAATTCCCGTTCTACTACATAATCCGCTACGGTAAACAGGGCTTGTAAAGGTATGGAATCCTCAAACAACATAACACTCTTCTTTGCTTTTTCAACAAAAGACCTGGCGATCTCCATTGAGTATTCTATAACCCCATGTTCCTTCATCAGATTCAGGATAAAACTGAGGTTCTCTTCCGTAACCTCTGATAAAGTAATAAGCCTTTCTATCTTCTCAGCATCATTCTGACTGCACCTCTTTAGCAAGGCTAAGAGTGGCAGTGTAACTTTACCTTCATCGAGGTCTTTTCCAACGGACTTCCCGAGCTTTGCCTTATTGGCAACGTAGTCTAATGTGTCATCAGCAAGCTGAAAGGCCATCCCGACATTCCACCCGAATAATTCAAAGTCATCCCTCTGTTCGGTAGAGCACTCACCGAGGATAGCGCCTATACGGCATGTAGCTGCCATTAAAGAGGCGGTCTTGTTACCTATTATTTCAAGGTAATCTTCTTCTGTTATGCTGAGGTCGCCATTAAAGGCCAACTGGGCGAGTTCACCCTTTGCCATCTTCCTCGTTGCCTCTGTTACGGATTCATTTAAGTCATGATTATGAAATGATACTATCGTACACTGTGCCTTTGCATAAAGATAATCACCTACAAGTATGCTTGCCTGGTTTCCCCATAACATCCTCGCAGTTTTGTTGCCACGGCGTGTCGGGGCCTCATCTATTACATCATCATGGAAAAGGGTGGCTGCATGAATAAGCTCTATGACGCTGGCAAGTTCTATATGAGATTTGCCTGTGTATCCGGCGAGCCTTGATCCGAGGATCATCAGTAAGGGCCGTAAGCGTTTCCCACCGCTGTTTATCAGGTGAGAGCCCATAACACTTATCAGGGAAAGATTGGATTTAAGGTCTGTGTGAATCTGGTCTTCTATCCTATGGAGGTCTTCCCTGCATAGCTCCCAGACCTCATCCATGGTAAGACGTGTGTTTGTAGGAATGGCAACCTTCACGGGGTTATAGTAGGGCAGAAGGAAGGTTATTGTCAAGCGTTTAATTTCATACTATAATCAGTTTACATGGGAAGATGCAGGGCATTTTTGAACATAAACTATAGGGGGTAATAAATTTCTTATATGAATAAAGAACAGATGGTACAGAGGATGTTTTCTTCTGCTGCGAAACGGTATGATATCAATAATACAGTTCTGAGTTTTGGACAGCATCACTACTGGAAACGTTTTACTATAGAGCAGGCCGGCGTTAAGAACGGAAGTTGTGTTCTTGATGTCTGTTCAGGTACTGCAGATATGGCAATCCTTCTTGCAAAAAAGGCCGGCCCATCAGGGCGTGTTATAGCTGCTGACCTTAACCCTGAGATGCTGAGGATTGGAAGGGAAAAAGTTCTGGGACAAGGCTTAGGGGGGATAATCAGTTGTGTGCTCGGGAATGCAGAGTCACTGCAATTTGGGGATAATAAGTTTGATGCCGTAACTGTTGGGTTTGGGGTCAGGAATGTGACTCATCTTGAAAAGGCATTTTCAGAGATGTTTCGGGTTACGAAGCCTGGTGGAAAGGTCGTATGCCTCGAATTTACACAACCCGCAAGCCCGGTTTTCAGATATATTTATGATTTCTATTCATTTACCCTGCTTCCGGCAATTGGTACTTTATTATCAAAAGACAGGACGGGCATATATCAATACCTGCCTGATTCGATACGAAAATTCCCTCCGGCAGAGGACCTTCGCAGATTGATGCTCAGGGTTGGATTCTCAAATGTGTACTATCACACCTTGTCAGGCGGGATCGTGGCTGTGCATGCAGGGACGAAATAAATTCAAAGATCAAGGTGCAAAAATTAAAATTAAATAAACATGAGCAATAATTCTATTTTATATATATGGCTTCCTTGTAAAAAAATATATCCCATAGGCCCCACATACCTTGCCAACTATGTTCACAGGAAACGTTCCCATATACAGCAGCATATATTGGATCTCTCGGTAATAAACAAAGGCGGCCGCTTGAATGCAATAACCGATATGCTTGATAAATTCAAGCCCGATATTATTGCATTTTCCTGGCGGGATATCCAGATTTATGCGCCTCACGGTGGCGATGACTCCCTTGAACTTGCCTTTAATTTTTATTATTCATCAAATATTTTTAAAAAGTTACAGGCCGGGATTAAGGGATTGAGCATGGTCTTTACATATGAGAATCACCTGAAAGAGAAATTATATCTGATTAAAAAGACCATAAAAAATTATCCGGATAAGACTTATGTCATAGGAGGCGGCGCCTTCAGTGTTTTTCATAATGAGATTATAAAAAAACTGCCGGATGGAGTGGTAGGAGTCATTGGTGAGGGTGAAGATGTTCTTGTATCCCTGATAGACGGGACTGATATTGAAGCGCATAGAGTCGTTTATAAAAAGGCCGGCAGGGTTATAACAGGAAAGGGTAAGCAGCCTGTTCCAATAGCAGATATTTCAATGGATTATCCATATATTGAGACGATTTTCCCGCAGGTATCTTCTTATTTTGGAGAGACTATTGGTATACAGACAAAGAGGGGATGTCCATATAATTGTGAGTTTTGTCTTTATTCATTTATAGAGGGACCTAATGTTCGCTACAGGGATCCGGAGAAGATAATTGATGAAATCAGATATCTATATTCCCGGTGGAATGTAAGAAAGATATGGTTTGCCGATGCACAGTTTATTCCCGGAAGCCAGGCTGTCCGGCATTGTAAGGCATTATTGGAGGGGATAATTAAGAGTAAGCTCCCTGTTGAGTGGAGCGGTTATGTGCGGACAAGTCTTATAACACCGGAACTCGCAGATCTTATGGTCTTGTCCGGCGTAGGTGATCTCGAGGTCTCTATTACATCAGGGTCACAGAGTGTGCTGAATGAGATGAGCATGGGGTTCAGGCTTGAGCATCTCTACGAAGGTTGCAGATATCTGAAGAAGGCCGGTTATCGTGGTAAAGTAATCCTTAATTATTCAATAAATGCCCCCGGGGAGACAGAGGAGACACTGATAGAATCAATTAATTCGTATAAGGCGATTGTGAAGATTATGGGAAGGGAGCAGGTACAGTGTGTAATATTTTTCCTCGGTGTTCAACCCCATACAGGTTTGGAAAAAAGACTAATCGAAAGCGGATATCTGAACAATTCCTATAACCCGATTTCACTTAGTCCCTTTTCTATAAAGAAACTGCTTTATAATCCTGCACCGCTTGACAGGGTTATAGCCCAGTCGTGTCTTGATGCATGGAAGGAAGGGGAGGGAAGCGGCGAGAAGATTATGTATAACCTTGAGAAGAGGCTAAATCCCGGTGGAAAATCTTATGGCTTTGTGATAGATTGTAAAAAGACATGAAAAGTTGACTATGAGGAATATTAATAGGGGGGAGTAAATGAAAAAGACTATCCTGGTTGTGGATGATGAGGAACATATAAGGCTTCTTTACAAGGAAGAATTTGAGGAGGAAGGTTATAACGTTATCTTAGCAGGAAGTGGTGAAGATGCCCTTACACAGTTAGGTAAGGGATCTCCTGATCTTGTAACCCTCGATATAAAAATGCCGGGTATGGACGGAATTACGCTTGCAAGAAAGATAAAGGATATGAGAATTGACATCCCGATTATCTTCATAAGTGCATATGAGGATTACAAGCATGACTTTGGTACGTGGGCATCAGATGCATACTTCGTAAAGTCAGCAAATCTGTCTGAATTGAAGACCCTGATCTCGACAATCCTGAAAGTATAGCATTCTACTTTATTGTCATTCCCGAAGTGTTTAATCGGGAATCCGGTTTTAATAAGAACCATATCCCCGATAGAAACATTCGGGGATGACAAATGCGTCCCCATTTAATTTTCATTTAACTTCAGAATAGGAATACAGCGGCTGCAATTACAGTCGTATAACCATTCTTAACAATTGCAGACTGGGTAACGTTTGTAGTCTTAACTATCCTGTCACTGATCCTGTAAACCTCTTTCTTCTGATCCCAGCTTTTGTCTTCGTCAAATTCTATTCCAAGAGTAGATGCAAGCATGGCTGCAGCAAGGTCTTCAGCATAATCACCGGCTGACTTATCAGACTGTCCATACGCATGGTGTTCACTAAGGTATCCATATGCATTCTTGTCTGTTGGGATAGCGCATCCAACGGATGCTGCTATAAGGCGGTGCGGTTCGTTGCTTGCGCAGCGGCTCAGCACCACAAAAGTTATTGCTCCGGCAAGAAGTTCTTTTATCCCTTCGTTTATGGAGACTATCTTACACTGCGGAGGGAGTATGCTTGAAACCTGAACAAGGTTGCACTTTTCAATCTTGGCGTCACGCAAAGCCAGCTCAAAAGACCTCAATTCTTCTTTGTGTGTACCCACACCCTTTGTAAAAAACACTCTTTTTGGTACGAATAGCATGTTCCTTTCATCCTCCCCAGTGAACTCTTTGCAGAGACTGTTTTATTAAATTTTATTTAATAAGGAATACCCCATCATTTTGTATAAAAGCCGTGCTACAAGAAAATCAGATGCTGTCTGTCCCGGCTGCGGACATAATTCTACGGCATCAAAACCGACTATCTTTTTGCGCTGGAAAACACGGCTCAGGAACTTTGTAACCTGATACCAGTTCATCCCCCCGGGTTCGGGTGTGCCGGTAGCCGGCACATAGGCCGGATCGAATGCATCCACATCAATCGTAATGTAAACGTTATCTGATAAATGTGATATTGCATCTTCCATCCAGTCGTTTTTGTCAATTATATCTGCTGCATAGTATGTGTGTATATTCCTGGCTGAGGAGATAAACCCGGCTTCGTCCTTACTAAGGCTTCTTATTCCGGCCTGGACTATATTGATTCCGAGTTCAGATATCCTGCGCATCACACATGCGTGGCTCCAGATGGTCCCCTGATACTCCTGCCGCAAGTCTGCATGAGCGTCCAATTGAAGTACGGAAAGATCGTCATATTTCGCATGTAATGCCTTTATCACACCAAATGTGATGGAATGTTCACCACCGATTGTTACCGGAATTTTGTCAGCGTTGACAATATCTGTTATAACACACTCTATTTTATTAAGTACCTCTTCAGGGTTTACTGATACATCAAGTTGGTCGAGGGTGTGTATTCCGGCATCTGTACTTTCCATACGGAGTTCTTCGTCATAAAGCTCTATATAGGCCGATGCCTCTATTACTGCCCTTGGGCCTTTCCTTGTGCCGGATTGAAAAGAAGTTGTGGCGTCAAATGGGACTGGTAAGACTACAAACCTTGAGTTATTCCAGTCAGACTTCTCCGGAGGGATGCCAAGAAAGTTAGATTTAATGAAGAAGTGAGAATCTCTATCCAATTTGTGATATAACCCTCCATGACTGAATTGGGGTGTAAAATTATCACAGTGATGATTAGATGTCAAGAACTCTTTTGAGGTCTTCTATCCTCGTTTTTTTCAGGGTCAGGAAGAGGTCAGGATACGCCCTCTTCTTTATTATATCCTTGTATTTCTGGGCTACAGCAGTTGTTATAAGCGGCAATGCTATGGTCGAGTCACAATGAACAGTGACCATCTTTGCATTCTGCTTGATCTTGCCCCACGATTTAGCCTCTTCAAAGGTGCAACCGCTCAGACCTCCCCAGTGTGGGGCGTCTGCAGTGACCTGAATAGCATATTCATGTCCAACGACTTTATTACTCCATAAATGCGCTGTTACCTCCATCTGCTGAATAAAATTCTTAGGAGTGCCGCCACCGAGATAAATGACACCGGTCTCTTTAGCCTTTAGGGATAACAGTGCAGTTTCCTGCACATCGGCTATTATATCAAAAAGGATTTTTTTGCCCTTTGTCCTTGCTGCCAATCCTATACCAATAGAAGAGTCCCCAAGGGCAGGGCAGTAAATAGGAACGCCCGCCTTAAAGGCGGATGTCACAATGCCGTCTGTTTCAGTTTGTTTGGATAAATGCTGTCCAAGCAGAAACAGAAATTCCCTTGTTGTGTAAGGGCGATCTAAATCAATAGTATCAGCAAAGAGCGTTATATAACTGTCAAGGTTACGGAACTCGGGTTCAGATGCAAATACATCATACATCCTGTCAACCCCCTCTTTCTGGAGAAGGACGTCATCAGTATTGGCATCACCCTGATAATGGTATTTCCCCAGCGTCTCATGGATGTCGTGGAAGAGATTTGCGCCCGTTGATACAAGACAGTCAATCAGTCTGTTTTTTATGAGATATGATATAATGTTCCTCATGCCGGCAGGCACCATCGCACCGGCCAGGCCGAAGAATATAGTAACATTGCCTTTCAGCATTGAGCCCCAGACATCTACTGCAGATGCAAGATTTTTCCCCTGAAAAGCAGTCTGAGACATTGCCGTGAGGGCGTCTGCTACTGTGCTGTTTTCATTTACTTCAAACGGTTTGGTTGGGTGTTTAAGAAATTTTGAATGTTTCACGTCAGGTATTTTCCAAAGTCTTCCGGCTTGAGATTTTTCAACCACTGATCCAGGTTCTCAGCGTTTCTTTTTTCAAGGACGTCTTCTGATACAAAAATTGGTGCACTGGACCTGAGGGCGAGTGCTATCGCATCACTTGGTCTTGAGTCAATAACTACCTCAGAGCCTTGAGCTGACAGATGTATCTTTGCATAATATGTATTTTCCTTGAGGTTATTAATCACTATACTGATAATCTTTATATCAAGAGTGTCTAAGATGCTTTTAGTCAGGTCATGTGTCATGGGTCTCGGCGGGGTTATGCCTTCTAATATGAAACATATTGCATTTGCCTCGAATTTACCTATCCATATAGGCAGGACCTCTTTATTCTCCTCGTCATTCAGGATGACTATGTACATGTTTGTGTGCGGATCAAAGACCAGCCCACGTACTTTCATGAGATTCACGTCCTGTCCTCCGGCAACAATCTCAGACGGTTAAACTATAACATATCATATATTTCAACGCAATACATTTCAGACTTTCCGGCAGGTCCTGTCTGATATTAACCTATAAAAAACGGACAATTAATCCTGGCCGTATAAAGGGTATTCGGATTTCTTTTATCTTCATCTGTGTCTTCTGAAGGGAGGTAATAAGCAGCTATCTTGAAATGGAACCCATTTATTGTGCCCGATATTGTCTGATCAGGGTTGGATGTCCATGGCATAGAGCGCTTAAATTCATTGACAGCAAGTACGATCTGAAGTTCATCCGGATACATATCAACAACATCCTCTTCGCTGAGAACGACGTCTGCCCTCACATCTCTGTACATGGTATGCGAGTGGAAGTCCCCAAGCATGTCTAATTTAGGAAAGTGATGTACGACCTCCTGAATAATCTTCCACTTGTCGCCTCTCAGCTCTATCCATTTGTGTCCTCTTCTGGCGCTCTGATATGGTATTGCATGTTCAACAATATATTTATTAGGCGTCTTGTACCCAAGAAGCAGGCCGAAGCACTCTTTTTTATAGACCTCTACTGAGGACAGTATAAGACCTACAAATACATTCTCGCTTAAGAATACCTCTATGTCCCCCTTCTTAACGCTCATTTTATGCGCTGGTTACTTCCTCTTTCTTCTTTCGATTCTTGTCTTTTTAAGCAATTTCTTATGCTTATGTTTTCTCATCTTCTTTTTGCGCTTCTTGACCACACTACCCAAAATTTCACCTCCCCCTGTTTTTGTACTAAAGAAATCATTATACATAATGGACAGAAAGTTTCAATGATTTTTTATGTCGTGTATAATATCTTATACTTTTATGGCAAACCTTATAACCATAATACGTGTCATACTACTATTTGTTGGGATAGGCTTTATCTATAGCCGCAATATATATGGTGAGATATTAGCCTTTGCGATAGTAATAATTGTCATTATAATGGACTGGATTGACGGGTATGTTGCAAGAAGAAGGGGAAATACAACTCCCTTTGGGGCTGTTCTGGACATAATGGGAGACAGGATAGTAGAGAGCAGCCTGTGGATTGTCTTTGCACATATACATTTGATTCCGGTTTGGGTCCCTATTGTAGTAATTGTACGGGGAGTCATAACGGATAGTTTAAGGTCGGTTGCATTGACTAAGGGGAAAACCCCTTTTGGTGAGAAGACAATGATAAAGACGGCTGTGGGAAGGCTTATAGTCTCTTCAAGATTGAGTCGTGCGCTTTATGGCAGCGCAAAGGTTGTGACTTTTTGCTATCTTATTTTGTATCTGGCATATATTGAGGGATTAAAGGCATCGCCACCTTTATTCACGCCTGATTGGCAGGCATCACTTTATGGAGCCGGCATGACGCTCGTTCATATTACAGTATTCATGTGTGTAGTCCGGGCAGTACCTGTTATAACTGACAGCATAGAGTACTTCAGGTGAACTAATGATTACAGCCTTTTTCGATATTGACCATACCATTGTTCGTGGGACCTCAATGGAGCGTGTTTTCCTGAGATACCTTTTTACACGGGGATACATTACGATAATTGATATACTACGAAATGTCGTCTTTATATGCAGAAATATGAATGATAAATCAGGCATTGCGATACGATCAAAACGTCCGTATCTGCAAGGAAAGTCAGTATCATTGATGAAGTCGCTGGCTGAGCAGTGTTTCAGAGAGAAAATAGTACCGGAAATTTCAGAAATGGCGTTGGCGAAGATCAGGGAACACAAGGATGCAGGACATAGCGTTGTGTTATTGTCAGGTACACTGGACATACTCGCTCAGGAACTGACCCGGTTTATTAAAGCAGACCACTTCATTGCATGTACAGCGATAGAGAAGGATGGATATTTTACAGGCGATATAATGCCGCCTGTTCCCTATGGGGATCTAAAGCGTGACATTGTCCTTAGATATGCACAGGAATACGCGATTAACCTCAAAGAGTGTTATGCATATGGTGACAGTATGGCTGACAGCGGATTGTTCCAAAGTGTCGGCAATCCTTCTGTGGTAAATCCCGGCCGGAGATTATACGGACTTGCAAAAGAGCGCGGATGGGAGATGGTAAACTGGTAATTTGACTTTAACAAAATAATTCATTAATATATTCAATTTGAAACTGTAAGTCATAGTTTCCTTTGCCATAAAATCGGGGCGTAGCGCAGTCTGGTAGCGCACCTGCTTTGGGAGCAGGGTGTCGGAGGTTCGAATCCTCTCGCCCCGACCATAAAATAAAAAAGGGTTTGCGGCTGTAGCTCAGATGGATAGAGCAAGTGACTTCTAATCACTAGGTCGCAGGTTCGACTCCTGCCAGCCGCACCATCTTGACATAAGCAAGTTACGTTTCTTTTTCCCCGTAAATCGTTATGATGCTTCAACATAAGACCAATAAAAAGATATCAAAAGGCCGTTATTACCCGCTCGGGGCTGCTTTATATGATGATGGTGTCAATTTTTCCATATACTCGCATAATGCCCAGGAGGTGTTTCTACTTCTCTTTGATGAGCCTGGTGAGAATCCAACAGATATAATAAGGCTTGAACACCGGACAAAATACATATGGCATGCCTTTGTCCACGGGATTGGCGCAGGGCAGCTCTATGGTTATAAGATACGCGGTGATTACAATCCTGCATATGGAAGGTATTTTAATGAACATAAACTCATTATAGATCCCTATGCAAAGGCTTTGTCCGGGAAGGCAAAAAACATTGATAACCTCCTTCTCCCATATGACACAGATGCAGTAGACAAACCATTTCTAATGGACAAACGGGATAATACGCATATTGTACCCAAATCTGTAGTTGTAGATAATAGCTTTGACTGGAGAAATGATACAACGCCTGATATTCCTCTGGAAAAACTCTTTATTTATGAGGTACACCTTAAGGGATTTACTGCCCATCCGTCATCAGACGCTAAAAATCCAGGTACATACTTAGGCTTTATTGAAAAGATACCTTACCTTAAAGAAATCGGGATTAATGCCGTAGAGCTGCTCCCCATCCACGAGTTCTATGTTGATGACTTCCTTGTAAACAAAGGAATGACCAATTACTGGGGATACAATACCCTATGTTTCTTTACCCCGGAATCTTCATACAGCACAGGGAGCTATCCTGGTTGTCAGGTCAGTGAATTTAAGACCCTTGTTCGTGAGCTGCATAAGGCCGGCATTGAGGTAATACTGGATGTTGTCTATAACCATACGGCTGAAGGGAATGAGATGGGACCATTGCTGAGTTTTAAGGGTATAGACAACCCGACATACTATTGCCTTACAGGAACTCCTGATAAACCATTCTGTTACTTCATGAACTATACAGGATGCGGCAACAGCCTCAATCTTGCAAATCCACCGGTCATAAGACTTGTCATGGACTCACTCCGCTACTGGGTAGAGGAGATGCATGTTGATGGATTCCGCTTTGACCTTGCATCTGTCCTTGGCCGGGAAGATGGGAGGTTTCAGCGGGCGGCGTCATTTTTTGATGCAATATCACAGGACCCCGTCTTATGCAGAGTAAAGCTTATAGCCGAACCATGGGATTTAGGGACATATGAGGTAGGTAACTTTCCGGTTGACTGGTCCGAGTGGAATGGCAGGTTCAGGGATACCATAAGGAAATTCGGTAAAGGGGATGGCGGTCAGGCGGCAGATTTAGGGCACAGGCTGACAGGTTCCTTTGACTTATACGGCGATGACGGCAGGTCTGCATATGACAGTGTTAATTTCATCACATGTCACGACGGGTTTACTTTATACGACCTTGTCTCATACAACTACAAACATAATGAAGGTAATCTCGAGAACAACAGAGATGGTTCCGATGATAACAGCTCATGGAATTGCGGGGTTGAAGGGGATACAGATGATATAAATGTTGTTAATCTCAGGAAACAACTTATAAAAAATCATTTCTGTTATCTCCTCTTCTCAGCAGGCACCCCGATGATCCTTGGTGGTGATGAATTCATGAGGACGCAGAAGGGGAACAATAATGCATACTGTCAGGATAATGAGATAAGCTGGTTTAACTGGGAATATGCGAAAAAGAATGACGATATACTGGAGTTTTTTAAAAAGACTATAGCCCTCACTAAGAGATACACGATACTGCAGAGGAGAAAGTTTTTTCTGGGCAAAGACTTAAATGCGAATAATATCCCTGACCTTTCCTGGTTTGGGGCCGACGGAAAAGAGCCAATATGGACTAACCCCTCTCTGCATACATTATGTTATCAACTGGATGGAAGTGAGGAGAGTTCTGAACTCGGTGAGTATCATCTTTTTGTAATCCTGAACGCTGACCATAATACGCAGTACATAAAGCTCCCGGTCTTAAGAGGTAAGATGAGGTGGCATAGGGTCATTGATACGAGTCTCAAGAGTGGAGAGGATATCCTCGAAGGTGGAAATGAGATATTAATCAACTCTCCTGAATACTACATTGCCAGTTATAGAAGTGTTGTAGTACTCCTGGGTAGATTAGTATAAAAAGGGAAAGACCTTTTACCGAAGAATAAATGTTATTATATCTATCTACAGGAGGTTTTTCAAATGAATAGTAAGATGGTCATAGAAAGTATCGCAAAAGAGGTAAAAAAGCGTTTTGAAGGTGAAAGTTCCGGGCACGATTGGTGGCATGTTTACCGTGTCTGGAAGATGGCTCAGCATATAGGACGTGAAGAAGGCGCTGACATGTACGTGCTTGAACTTGCCGCTCTCCTGCATGATATAGCAGACCATAAGTTTCATAATGGTGACAGTTGGGCCAAAGATAGCACGTCAGGTCCTTTCAGGGCATAAGGTGCCGGATGATGTGATTGACCATGTTTGCGAAATTATCGCGACACTATCATACAAGGGCGCTGGGGTGACGACAGATATGCGTACACTTGAGGGTAAGATTGTGCAGGATGCCGACCGTCTTGATGCAATTGGTGCAGTCGGGATTGCACGCTGCTTTGCGTATGGAGGGCATAAGAACCGCCCGATGCATATTCCCGGTGAAGAACCGGTGCTCCATCAGAGCAAAGATGCTTACTTCAAGAGTGCAGGGCCGAGCATTAATCATTTCTATGAGAAACTGCTGCTGTTGAAAGACCGGATGAATACTAAGATCGCCAGGAGGATTGCTGAAGAGCGTCATAAGTATATGGAAGATTATCTTGACAGGTTTTATAGGGAATGGGAAGGTGAGGCTTGATTACGGTAACCGGTTATCTCTTTTATAAATATCTCGCCGTATTTTTGTAATTTTTGTTCGCCGACACCCTTGATCTTACGGAAACCTTCCAGACTTGTGGGATAATAGATGGACATCTCTTTTAATGTCGTGTCGTGGAAAATGACATAGGGAGGCATTTGTTCATTGTCAGCGAGCGTTTTTCTCAGGGTTCTTAAGAGCTCAAATAATGTGCGATCAT
>Ga0209642_10000867_pt1 | contig 19934 bp, 15 predicted proteins | sample RifCSP19_2_FD_184025 | JGI IMG/M metagenome (GOLD analysis project Ga0209642, IMG submission 184025) | Soil microbial communities from Rifle, Colorado - Rifle CSP2_sed 19_2 (SPAdes) (version 2) | ecosystem: Environmental > Terrestrial > Deep subsurface > Rock core/Sediment | place: Rifle... | reverse complement strand
TGGGGAATGAGCCAATAGCGAGCCCAACCCGTCCTAGCCGCAGGTCGGGCTCCCATGCCCGGCCGGCCTGCCGCACCGCACGCCCAATGCCTCAGGCCAGTCTCACCGTTGACAGCGGATCAGAATTGGAGATAATCATGCCAGATTACGCGCAGAGGCTATGACGGAGGAAAGTAGGCGGGTGGAGCTCGCCAGGGAGGCCCGGGCATGACTGCGACCCGGGCTCGAAGGAAGCCCGCTCAAGTTCCCTCCCGAGCCGCCCGGGGGAACGCCTCAAGCCGAGGCCAGTAGTTCGGGCCGGATTCCCACCGTTAGCGGGGTAACTGATCGCCTCCTTACGCAGGAGGCCGTCGGCGGAAAGCGGGCCCGATCTCGGGTCAACAAGGGTGGTACCACGGGAAATCCTCCCGCCCCTTGAGGGGCGGGAGTTGTCATTGGGAGGCCTGGCGCCTTAGGCCTCTGGGAGGGTGCTCATGGCAGAGACGACCATGGATCGCTTGGAAGCCATCCAGCGAGCGGCCAGCGAAGACCTCGAGCGCGCCGCAGATGACATGCAGCTTCAGGCATGGAAGGTGAAATACCTCGGACGGTCGGCCGAACTGGGACGGGTCATCGAAGGCCTGCGTGATCTGGCCAAAGAGGACCGCCCGCAAGTTGGGCGGCGCGCCAACGAGATCAAGGCGGCGCTGGAAAACGCCTACGAGGCGCGAGCCTCAAGGCTCAACGAGCAAGCCCTTGAGCGGACGCTGCAACAGGACCGCCTGGATGTGACTCTCCCCGGCCGCCCGGTCGCCCGTGGTCGCCTCCACCCTTCCACCCGCGCGCTACGTCAGATCGTGAGCATCTGGGCGGAGATGGGATTCCAGGTGTATCGCTCGCGAGATGTAGAAACCGAGGCGTACAACTTCGAGCTGCTCAACATGCCCGCCCACCACCCGGCGCGCGACATGTGGGACACCTTCTATGCAACCGAGCCTGGCGTCCTCCTCCGAACCCACACCTCGCCCGGCCAGATCCACGTCATGCGAGAGCGGGCGCCTGAACCGATCCGAGTAGTCCTGCCAGGGATGTGCTATCGCTACGAGCAGATCACCGCCCGCTCCGAGATCCAGTTCAACCAAGTCGAAGGGCTGGCCGTGGGACGCAACATCACTTTCGCCGATCTCAAAGGCACCCTCACTGCGTTCGCCCGGCGCATGTTCGGGCAGACGGTCCGCACCCGCTTCCGCGCTTCGCACTTTCCCTTCACCGAGCCCTCGGCGGAGCTGGATGTAGAGTGCTTCGTGTGTGGCGGGGTAGGTTGCGCGGTCTGCAAGCAGACGGGTTGGCTCGAAATCCTCGGGTGTGGCATGGTCCATCCCACCGTTCTCTCGAATGGCGGCTACGACCCGCGGCGCTTCTCCGGATTCGCCTTCGGAATGGGTTCCGAGCGCATCACGATGCTCAAGTATCGCATTGAGGATATTCGGTACTTCTGGGGGAATGATTTGCGGTTCTTGGAGCAGTTCTAGGGCCGGAGGGCTCTAGGCACCTTGGCGCATGGGCACCTAGGACTTGAGCAGATCGAGAGAAGGAACAGCCATGGAACAAGGTGATTCGACAAAGGGGTTGGAGAGCCTGGTGGTCTGGCAGAAGGCGAAGGAGTTCGCTGTGCTAGTATGCAGAGAGGTGTTGCCTCGCTTTCCTCTTGAAGAGAAGTGGGGCCTGACCGCCCAATTGCGACGTGCCGTTCAAAGCGTCCCGGCGAACATCGCCGAAGGATTTGGTCGGTACTACTACCAGGAAGGGATACGGTATTGCTACATTGCCCGTGGTTCGTTGGAGGAGGCCTATTCACATCTGTGCCTGGCCAGAGATCTCGGATACATCCCAAGCGAAGATCTCACACGGGTTGAGCACGAGATCAATGTGGTCAGACGCATGCTACACGGCTACATCGGTTTCCTTAAGCGCAGCAAACGAGGCGAAAACGACCCAGGGTCAGACAAGTTCGTCCGGGAACCACTCGTCGAGTGGATAGATGCCGCCGATGAAGGTGATGAATCCGCCCAGGTGGTACCTTAGCTGCCTAAGCACCGAGTTGCCTAGGCGCCGAAATGCCCAAGTGCCCAAGCGCCCAACTGTCAAGGCGCCCAAGGAGACAGAGAACCCACGATGAAAACCCCCCTTTCTTGGCTCCGCGACTTCATCGATCTCGACCTCATCGTCCCCGAGCTGGCCCACCGCCTGACGCTCGCCGGGCTCGAGGTGGAGGAGATACGCTTCGTTGGACTGCAATTGCCAGAGAATAAGATCGAGGGACACTCCGCAACGCGCCGCAGGCTTGACACGCTAGTCTCCGGCTTCGCCTGGGATCGCGAGAAGATCGTCGTCGGCGCGGTCCTGGAAGTCATGCCGCACCCCAACGCCGATCGCCTGGTGCTCTGCCGTCTCGACGACGGCGAGCGTGAGCACATCGTCCTCACCGGGGCGCCAAATCTCTTTCCCTACAAGGGTCAAGGAACCCTCGCAAGGCCGATCAAAGTCGCCTACGCCCGCGAAGGCGCTCGCATCTACGACGGCCACAAGACCGGTTGGGAGCAGATGACACTCAAGCGGGCGAAGATCCGTGGCGTAGAGTCCTACTCGATGGCCTGCTCGGAGAAGGAACTCGGCATCTCGGAGGACCACGAGGGGATCATCCTCCTCGACGACGACGCGCCAGTGGGCACACCGCTGGCGGACTACATGGGCGATGCTGTTCTCGACATCGCCATCACCCCCAACATCGCCCGCAACGCCAACATCCTGGGGGTGGCACGCGAAATCAGTGCGCTCACCGGCCTCCCACTTCGCCCGCCTTCCTTCGAAGTGGCGTGGAGTGGGCCGCCTATGGAAGGCCGGGTGAGCCTGGAAATCCGCCACCCCGAACTCAACCCGCGCTTCGTCTTGGGGCTTATCGAGGGAGTCACGATCCATCCCAGCCCCTACTGGATGCAGCGCCGGCTGCGACTGGCTGGCATGCGCCCGATCAACAACATCGTCGACGCCACCAACCACGCCATGCTCGAGATCGGGGAGCCGCTGCATGCCTTCGACTATGACATCCTTGTCGCCAGGGCAGAGGGCAAGGCGCCCAAGGTGATCACCCGCCTCCCGCAGCCAGGCGAGAAGTTGGTCACGCTTGACGGGGTCGAACGCAGCCTCGACGACTTCACCGTGCTCGTCGCCGACGAGGCTGGCGCGCTTTCGATCGCCGGGGTGATGGGCGGCGCGCAGTCCGAGGTGAGCGAGGGGACCACGCGCGTGCTCCTCGAAGGCGCCGCGTGGAATCCCATCAATATTCGACGGACGGTCGCTAGCCAGAGACTGAGCTCGGAGGCTGCCTATCGCTTCGCGCGTGGCGTGCATCCGGCTATGGCGGAACGGGGAGTCCGACGCTGTCTGACGCTGATGCAACAAGTGGCAGGCGGGGCCATCGCCAAGGGCCTTGTGGACGCCTATCCGCTGCCCGTCCAACCGGCGACGCTTGAGATCTCGACCGAAGATGCAGCGCGTTGGCTCGGCGTCGATCTGGCAGCCGTGGAGATGGCCGACTTGCTGCGACGGCTCGAGTTCCGAGTGGAGGTGCAAGGGGAGAGCGTGCTGGCGATCACTCCAGACCACCGGCTCGACATCGGCGAGGGCGTGGTCGGGACGGCAGATCTCATGGAGGAGATCGCTCGCATCTACGGCTATGACCGCATCCAGGAGACATTGATCGCCGACGAGCTTCCTCCTCAATACGGCAACCTGGCTCTAGAACGCGAAGAGGCGGCTCGCGACTTGCTCGCCGGCCTCGGCCTGCAAGAGGTGGTCAGCTACCGCCTCACGTCACCGGAACGAGAATCCCGGCTCGGCCAGGCGCATGCCCCTTCCGGTGAGCTCCGCTATGTCCGAGTCACGAACCCGATTTCAAGCGAGCGATCGGTCATGCGCCGGAGCCTGTTGGCGAGTCTGCTGGAGGCGATGGAGCGGAACGCCCGACAGCGTGAGAGGATCGCGCTCTTTGAGATCGGCCCGGTGTTCCTTCCGCTGGAAGGAGAAAGCCTGCCGCAAGAGCCGTTGCGGCTTGCGATCGCGCTCGCGGGCCGACGGGCGCCGAGCGGCTGGCTTTCGGGCGACCAAGGCGCGATGGATTTCTACGATCTGAAAGGCATCCTAGAAGCGCTGATGGCTGGGCTCCATCTTGGCGAGCTGCGCTGCGTGCCTTGCAAGGAGCGCATTTTCCACCCCGGCAAGTGCTCACGCTTGTCGCTGGACGGGCGGGACGTAGGTGTGATGGGCGAGCTGCATCCCCATATACGCGCCCAGTATGATCTGCCCGATACCGCGATTGTGGCCTCGGAACTGGATTTGGAGGCGATGCTGGCGCTCACGCCTAAGCAGTTTGCCATCTCACCGATTCCTCCTTTTCCGCCCGTTCTGGAGGATCTGGCGCTGGTTCTCGACGAGGAAGTGCCGGCGGAGCGAGTGGAGGGTGTGCTGCGCGAGGCCGGGGCGGGGCTGCTGGCCGATGTGCGGTTGTTCGATGTCTACCGTGGCGAACAGATCGGCCAGGGCAAGAAGAGCCTAGCCTACTCGCTCGTCTATCAGGCGTCCGACCGAACGCTCACCGATGAGGAAGTGGCGGCCGTCCGGGCGAAACTGGTCAAGCGTTTGGTGCAGGAGCTTCGGGCGAAGTTGCGGGAGTGAGCCGCCAGTCCTTTCGTCGGACTAGCCCTCCATTGTCTCTGCCCGGGCGATGGCTTCCGCCGCCATGTTGGCGACAAGCATCAGCAGATCGTGGTCATCGTCGGTGAACTCGCGATCCGAGTTCTTGTTGAGGGCCTCGAGGACGCCCAGCACGCGCTCGCCATGCAGGAGTGGTAAGCAGGCGAGGCTCCGAGTGTGGAATTCGAATGCCTCGTCCACCCTGGGAGAGAAATGCGGGTCGCGATGCACGTCCGCCACGATCTGGGTCTCCTTATTGGCGGCGACCCAACCCGCGATTCCCTCGCCGGGCGACAGCCGGTAGCCTTGCAGCCGTTCTTGGGCCTCTCCCTGGACAACGGCGAAAACCAGTTCTCCCGTCTCTTCGTCGAGAAGCAGCAGCGAACCATCACCGGCGCCAACCGCCGCCAAGGCCGCCGCCAACAGATCTCGCAGCAACGAGAAGACCTCCATCTCGGGCGTCATGCGGCCGAAGATCTCTTGCAGCTCACGCAGTTCGCGGATCGACGAGCGCAGGAGTCCGAGCTCCTCCTTCAGCGTCTGATTCTCTTCCCGCAAGCGGGTGATCTCAAGTTGCAGCGCGCGCAGAGGGATTGTAGCCATGCGGTCCATAGGTCGTCATCATAGCACGAGTTGGAGTGCGGCGAAAGGCAAGGGAAAAGCAAAACGCCCCGCCGATGGGGCGGGGCGCAAGTTGACCTTGGGTCAATCTGATCTAGACGATTACGACGTCGGCAGCCTGCAGTCCTTTTGTGCCCGACTCGATGTTGAACTCGACTTGCTGCCCAGCCTCCAGCTTGCGGTAGCCTTCGGCCTGAATGGAGGAAAAGTGGACGAAAACGTCGTCACCGTCCTCCCTCCCGATGAAGCCATAGCCCTTGACGGCATTGAACCACTTCACCGTCCCGCGCATCCGTTCGGACATGTCCAACAACCCTCCTGTTTCTTGGTCTTGCTCGATCGCCGCCTGAAGAGAACGCAAAACCGCCAGGTCTTTCGACTAGGCGGCATGATCGTTGCCCGATCTCAGACTGCGTCCTGCACGGCGAGCATGGTATCATCCTCAAGGGAGCCCGTCAAGGCCCAGGACTGAACTTGAGGCATTTGTTCGAAGAATGGAAGTGCTAGCCGCGGATTTCACGGATTCATCGAGAAGAAATAATCCACGAAAATCTGTGTAATCTGTGGCTAGAATTGAGTCTGCGTCGCAAAGGCCGAGGCCTAGTGGGAGGATCAGCGAGGGTGGCGAACTCATGAACGTGTACTTCTCTTGTTCGTTGACCGGCGGGAGGAACGAGGAAGGCGTCTATAGGGCGATCGTCGATCACTTGTTGACCGCCGGCCATGATGTTCCGACGGCGCACCTTGCTCGGCCGGAGGTGATGTCCCTGGAGAGGGTCGTCGATCCGCAAGAGGTGTACGGCCGTGACGTCGCTTGGATCCAAGCCTGCGACGCGGTTGTGGCCGAAGTCAGCACGCCTTCTCACGGCGTCGGTTATGAAATCGCCTACGCGCTCAGCCTCGACAAGCCTGTGCTCTGCTGTTACCGTGAAGGAGCGACGGTGTCGAAGATGATCCTCGGCAACAACTCGCCGGGATTGACCGTCCGCAGCTACCAGCGGCCAGCCGAAGCACTACTCATTGTCGACCAATTCCTGGAGGCCATGAATCATGGAACGCCCGAATCTACTCGACAAGATTCACTGGCTCGGCCACGACAGCTACCGGATTGACAGCGAAGCGATCATCTACATCGACCCTTGGAAGCTCCCCCCGAATAGCCCCGCCGCGGACCTCATCCTGGTCAGTCACGATCACTTTGACCATTGCTCTCTGGAGGATGTTGAGCGCATCAGGAAAACGACAACCACCATTCTGGCCAATCCATCGGCAGGAGAGAAGCTGAAGCCGCCGGTCACCATCATGCGCGCGGGCGAGACGCACGTCGTCGCCGGGGTGACCGTTCAGGCGGTGCCGGCCTACAATGTGGGGAAGCGCTTCCACCCGAAAGAGGCTGGACACGTGGGCTACATCCTTACCATCGAGGGCGAGCGCCTGTATTTCGCAGGCGACACCGATCATATCCCGGAGATGGAAGGTTTGGCCTGTGACGTGGCGCTCCTGCCGGTAAGCGGCACATACGTCATGACCGCCGAGGAGGCCGCTCAGGCGGCAGGCTCGATCAAGCCGAAAGTCGCCGTGCCGATGCATTACGGGGGTGGCGTGGTGGGCACGGCGGAAGACGCCGAGCGCTTCCGGCGACTGAGCCCTGTGCCCGTTGTGATCCTTCAGGTTGAGAGTCATCGGTGACAGGCTGACCGCTTCCGGGACGCAAGGGCGAGCCCGGGCAGAGGGCGCCGCGTGCCCGCCGCTCCACACCACCAGCCGTCGACATCGGCCACTGACGATGGTGATGGAAAGGATGAGGGTTCTCGGGCCTAGATTTCCTGGACGCGCTGGATCTCGGGGAAGAACTGGCGCAGCGTGCCCTCCACCCATCCGTGCAACGTGCTTGGAGAGAGCGGGCACCCCTGGCATGCGCCGCCCATCTTCACCTTGAGCACGCCCTCCTCAAAACCGAGCATCTGTACCCAGCCGCCATGGTACTGCTCAATGTAGGAGCTGAGTTGTTCGATCAGCGCGCGGATGCGTTCTTCAAGCGGGACGTCAACCCGATGGTTGTGGGTCATTCCTTCCAACATAGGCTGCCTGCCTTTCGGGTCTTGCTAGTTCGGGCGGTTCACTCCTTGCCAGAGCAAGCGGGCCACCTGCTCGTGCGTGCTGCGAAGGCGCTCCGCGATCACTCCCGTAAGACGTTCCATGACCAGCACGCCGGTCTGAGGATGGTCCATGCATAGCCGGCGGAGGGTCTGACCTTCGATGCTCAGCGCATGGCTGTCGGCGACGGCGAGCGCGAACGAGCTGTAGGCCTTGCGACCCAAGACCGACGACCACCCGAAGACTCCACCCTCAAGGATCTCGGCCACTGTCAGGACTCCACCGTCGTAAGGTCTGTACTGGATTTGCACTTGGCCAGACACAAGAACGTAGAGCCTGTCGGCCGGGTCCCCCTGCTCGAAAACGACGCTGCCTGCAGCGAAGCTCTCACGCAGAAACAAGCGCGCCAACAGGTCGAGCTCCTCCATGGCCAAACCTTGGAAGAGAGGGACTCGCTCGAGAATGTCTCGGATCATGGTGTTCATCGGGTAGGCGGCGGATTGAACCGAGTCTATGCATGGAGCGGTCGGCGCCGAAGTGAAATCCGTCCTCGAATTGAGGATATCTGTCCTCGGATTGAGCGCCTTTGGGGCAGGCGATGTCTCCTATCCGACCTCCCCGACCCGATGCTGCCCTCAGTCGCGCCTCGGACAGTCAGATTGATCTCCAGGCCTGAGTCGGCGCAATTGCCATGCCGGCCAAGGAGTTCGCCGATTCCACGGACGCATGCGGGGAATCTGTCGTGATCCAACCTGATCCATGAGGAGAATTCAGCCCGAGGGTCAACGCCCGCCCTTCCGTCTGAGGATCAGCATGAAAACCTTGACGTGGCTGCGCTTTCTTTGTATAGTAACGAACACAGGCAGACATCTGGGTGCCCCCCTCACCTAGATGTTTGCCTGTACTTTTCTGATACAAAGTGATGGGTGAGCGGTGATCGGTTCTTCTTCTCACCCATGCTCTTCTCTCAACGCTCTGAGTGCCTCCCCTAACCTCTCCACCTCCTCCGGCGTGTTGTAATGCACCGCGCCAGCACGAACCATGCCGCCTCGTTCTTCCACTCCGAGACGCTCTGTGACCGCGACCGCGTAGTAGTTTCCGTCCCAGACGTAGACGCCAGCCTGGCCGAGGCGCTCCGCAACTTGACGGGGGTGATAGCCGTCCAACCGAAAAGAGAAGGTTGGCACACGCAGGTCCAGGGCTGCGTTCTCCGTGATGCCGTAGATTGTGAGCCCGGGGATCGAGGCCAGCGCCTCGCTCATCTTCCGCGTAAGCTCCATCTCGTAGGCCCTCACCGCGGCCAGGGCTTGCTTGAGGGCCAGACGGCGGCCGGAGAAGGCGCCAGCAAAGCGTTCTGCGTGCTCCATTCCGAACTCTCTTCCCAGCCAGGCCAAATAGTCCATAGCGCCTAGGGCGCCGGCGATCCCCTCGTGGTTCTGGGTGCCCGTCTCGAACTTGCCTGGCGGAGCCTGTGGCGCCGGTCGGACTCGGTAGGCCGGCAGGCGGTCAAGCAACTCGTACCTGCCGTACAGCACGCCCAGATGTGGGCCGAAGAACTTGTAGGTCGAAGCCGCCATGAAGTCGCAATTCAGAGCTTGCACGTCGATTGGACCGTGCGGCGCATAGTGCACTGCGTCGATGAAGCACAAGGCCCCCGCCTGGTGCGCCATGCGAATCACCCTTGGAATATCGTTGATGGTTCCGACGGCGTTCGATGCATATCCGACCGCCACCAGGCGGGTGCGGTGGCCGAGCAGGTCTTCGAGCTGTTCGATTCGCAACGTGCAATCCTCGACGTCAAAGTCCAGCCAGCGGACATAGCAGCCCCGCTCTTGGGCTGCAAGCACCCAAGGCGTGATGTTGGCGTCGTGGTCCAAGCGAGTGACGACGATCTCGTCCCCTGGCTCCCACTCCTGAGCAAGCGCACGGCTGAGGGCGAACGTCAGGCTGGTCATGTTGGGGCCGAAGACGATCTCTCTTGCATCCCCCGCATTGAGGAAGTCGGCCAGCGCCTGGCGACCCTGCTCGACCAGCTCCTCGGAGGCCAGGCTGGTGGGAAAGGCGCCGCCGAGGTTGGCGTTGCTGGCCTTGAGGTGCTCGGTCATCCGATCGAGAACTCGCTGCGGCACTTGGGTGCCGCCTGGGTTGTCGAAGAACGCCGCTCCCGAGGCCAAGGCCGGGAAGAGCGAGCGGATGCGGGTCACGTCGAGGGACATGGTTCATCTCCGTTCTGCGACGGACCACGGACGATGGACCATGGACCGCGGCCGACCGCCGTCAATCGTCCACCGTCTACCGTCCGTCGTCTGTCGTCCGCGGTCCGCGGTCGATCATGCGCTCCGCGTGGGTCAGATCCAGAGGGGTGTTGATGTTGAAGAAGCTGAGCCCGTGTGGGTCGAAGCGTCGCAATTCCTCTTCCTCTACGGGAAGCACGCGGACGCGCGGGAAGAAGCTGATCATGCGCTTCTCCCCGCCCTCGAGCGCGTCTTGAACGGCGGAGAGGCAACTGCGAGCGTAGACCGCGTGCAGCGGCTCGAACTCTCCTGCGCGGCGCGGGATGACGATTTCCGCCTCGGACGACAGGGTAAGTAGATGTATGAGCAGTGGTCTTTGGACGAAAGGCATGTCGCAGGCGAGGACGAGCACTTGCTCCCCATGAGCGGCGGAAAGAGCTGTGTGCAAGCCGACGAGCGCCCCTCCTCCTGGAGAAGGATCGGAGGCCAATGGGAGACCCAGGTAGGCGTAGCCTGATGGGTTGTTGGTTGTGATGAGCAGCTCGTCGCCCAGGCCGGACACGCGGCCGATCAGGTGCTCGATGAGCGGCATGCCTCGCAGCGGCACCAGACCTTTGTCGGCGCCCATGCGTCGCGACTGCCCTCCGGCCTGTATGGCGACCGTCAGCATGGGTTCATTGTACCCCGCAGCGCAAGCGATCGATGGGGAAGCGATATAATTGGGAGGTGACAGGGGTGCCATGGTCAACCTGGAGAACCTGCTAGACTCGCTGACGGTCGAGGGCGAGCTCTATGAGCGCAATGCCGATGGCTCGGTGCGTTGTTACGCTTGCGGCCATCGCTGCCTGATCCGGCCCGGCCGTCGTGGCATCTGCAAGGTGCGATTCAATCCAGACGGCCAGTTACGTGTCCCTTGGGGCTACGTTGGCGCCTTACAATCGGATCCCACCGAGAAGAAGCCTTTCTTTCATCTTCTACCCGGCTCCGACACCCTGACCTTTGGGATGCTCGGATGCGATTTTCGGTGTGGGTACTGCCAGAACTGGTTCACCAGCCAAGCGATGCGCGATCCGGCCTCGGACGGCGCGGCCTCGGCCGTGCGGCGTCTCACGCCGAAGGAGCTGATCGCCTACGGCAAGGAGATGGGCGCCCAGGTGGTCGGTTCGTCCTACAACGAGCCCTTGATCACTTCGGAGTGGGCAAGGGCCGTCTTCCAGGAAGCGGTCGGCGCAGGGTTCAAGTGCGTCTACATTTCCAATGGAAATGCCACCCCGGAAGTGCTGGAATACCTACGGCCCTACATCACCGGCTATAAGATCGATCTCAAGACCATGCAAGACAAACGATATCGCCAGTTGGGCGGTGTTCTGCAGAACGTCCTCGATACGATCCGCATGACTCACGACCTTGGCTTCTGGGTCGAGGTGGTGACGCTGGTGGTGCCGGGCTTCAACGACAGCAATGAGGAGCTGATGGACGCGGCGCGCACACTGGTCTCCACTTCCCCGGACATCCCGTGGCACGTTACGGCTTTCCATCCCGACTACCGCATGACCGACCCTGACGCAACGACGGCTTCGACGCTGATTCGCGCCGCCGAAATCGGGCAAGAAGCCGGACTGCGTTACGTCTACGCCGGAAACCTGCCCGGCCAAGTGGGGCCGTACGAGAACACGTTCTGTCCGGTGTGTGGGGCGACGCTGATTGAGCGTTTAGGATACGTCATCCTTGGCTATCACCTGACCGATGAGGGCGCATGTCCGAAGTGCAACACGATCATCCCGGGCGTGTGGAGCGTCGATCCGAGCGCCGTGCGCCTCGGTTCGGCCGACGATCTCTTCTTTCGCAGGCCCAGAGCGGTGCGCTGAGAGACCGAGGGAGAAGAGTCAAGGCCATGGCGACGGGTGATGGGAACCAACCGGTCAAGCTCTTGCTGAGCTACGACCCTATCCCTGAACGAGGCGAGGAATACTTTCGCTATGTGCTAGGAGAGTTCGTGCCGGCCCTGGAGCACCTCGGCTTGACGATGTCGGAAGTGTGGCACACGGCCTATGGCTCGTATCCGCTGCGCCTCACGGGGTTCATCGCCCCGGATCGCAGGACCATGGACTCGATCCTCGAGTCGCAGGCTTTCGTTGGTCTTGAGGCCCGTCTCCAGGAATTCGTGATCAACTATCGGCGCCGGATTGTTCCCTTGCGCAGGCGGTTCCAGTTCTAGGTCGGCGGTCTGTCGTATCCCATCTCCTGTCTTCGAGCTCAAGCCAACTTCCCTGAAGCAACCGCATTCCGATCCAGCCAAACTGCCCCGCATCTCGCGTGACAGGCTTCACAAAGTGTGGTACCATAGTACTACCCTGGCTCATCGCGCGACGCCGTTTCATCCCCCCTGCCCAGCGTCCTAGCATCGCCAGGGTTTCTTCTTGCCAGCTTCCTGCCGCCTTCGCGAGAGGGCTCCGGATGTCGCCGCCAGCGACTTCCGAAGTCAGGCGAAGTGGCATGGTCCAGGGGCCGAGTCGCTTGCGAGCCTCCAAGGGCCGCCCCGAATCGGATGCGTTTCATCGCAATAGCGAAGGACGCTCTGCACTACGTCGCACCCCGAATGAAAGCTAGACTGGCTCTGCGAACGCCTTCCGCCACGGAGGTGCCCAATGGCTTGGAGAGGCTGGGAGCCGATCAAGAGCGAGTTCTGCGTGCGGGTGGGTGAGAGTGTCTACTTGGAAGCCGAACTGGTCTATCCGGCCGAACTCCTCCCAGATCAGCCGCCGAGGGTCTTGGCTCATCGCTGCTCGCTCGGACTGGACTGCAACCAGTTTGACAAGCCAACCTGCCGCTGGGCAGGCACACTGCCTGGGTTTGATCCCTTGAGCTAGATCTCTCCCATCTCAGCCCATCCTCTCGTTCGACCTTCGCGCTCGCCCGCTCTGCGAGTCCGGCTGCGCGCAGACGGGAGGCGGGCGCCCGACCTCGCAGCTCGGCTAACTCAGATGGTCTTCAGCTCTCGCCCCACGTTTTCGAATGCGGAGAGCCCTTGGTCAAGATCGGCGTGGGTGTGGGCTGCGGAGATCATCACCCGGATGCGAGCCTTGCCGCGCGGCACAGTGGGGAAGCCGATCGCCATGGCGAAGACGCCGTGCTCGAACAAGCGGCGGCTGAAGTCTTGCGCTAGCGGCGCTTCACCGAGCATGATCGGGGTGATCGGGGAGGTGCTAGCGCCGGTATCGAAACCAAGCCCCTGCATCTCCCGTTTGAAGTATTCGGTGTTCTCCCAGACGCGTTCGACCAGATCGGTCGACTCCTCGAGGACATCCAGAGCGGCCAGGCATGCGGCCACGTCAGGAACCGTCATGGCTGACGAAAAGAGGAAGGGTCTCCCCCTCTGACGCAACCAGTCAACGATCGTCCGGCTGCCTGCCACAATGCCCCCGACGACGCCGAAGGCTTTCGAGAGCGTTCCCACCTCAATGTCGACCTTTCCGTGCAGGCCGAAATGGTCGACGATTCCGCGCCCGCCTCGGCCGAGCACACCCTCCCCATGTGCGTCGTCCACCATGAGCAGGAATCCGTATTCTTGTGCCACCTGATGGATTTGGGGCAGAGGAGCAACGTCGCCGTCCATACTGAACACCCCATCGGTGACGATGATGGCGCGGCGAAACCCCGAGGTTTTGTTCTCCTCGATCACGCGACGCAGGTCTTCAGGGTTGCAATGAGCGAAGCGCACGATGCGCGCTCCGGAAAGGCGACTGCCGTCGATGATGCTCGCATGATTGAGCTCATCCGAATAGACAACGTCTTCCTTGCCGACCAGCGCCGGGATCGCGGCCAGATTGGCGTTGAAGCCGGATTGGAAGGAGATGGCCGCTTCCACGCCTTTGAAGGCAGCCATGCGACGTTCCAGCTCCAGGTGGAGCGACATCGTGCCGGCAATCGTGCGAACGGCCGCCGGTCCAATGCCGAAGCGGTCGATGGCTTCTTTCGCCGCCTTGACGAGTCGCGGGTGGTTGGCGAGGCCGAGGTAGTTGTTGGAGCAGAAGTTGAGAACTTGGCGTCCGTCGACCGTAAGCCACGCTCCTTGGGGGGAGCTCAAGGTGCGGATATGGGTGAAAAGGCCGGCCTGTCGGATGTTGTCAAGCTCGTCCTGAATCCACTGGGTCTTGGGCGCGTCGGTCATCTTGGTCCTCGAGGTTGTCTGGCAGGTGTAGGGGAAGGTGGGGGTGCATGGCGATCAGCGCGACTTTCCTCGCGCGCGGTAGGGCCTTAATGGCGCGCTCTCGCCGCATCGCGCTGCTTCGGTCAGGCTGGAGCTCGACGTAGGCCAACCGGACGGGGCGTCGTGAGCGGGTGTAGGCGGCGCCGCGCCCGCGATTATGCTGCTGCAGCCGTCGATTTGGATCGGTGCTCCAGCCGGTGTAAAACGTCCCATCGGCGCACTGCACAATATAGCAATAGCAGTCTGCCACATGCGGATTATACGTCGGGGCGAGTAGGAGACCAACGCGTTGCCGTGCGCCACAGTCACGCGAGGGAGGACGAAAGGTCCGCCATGCTCAGCATCCGGGGTGTAGACGCCGCCGACGCGGCCCTGGGAAGCTGTTGGAGTTTCACCGACCCTGTTGTATAGTGAGCCAAGAAGGGGGAGCCAGACCGTTCCGCTCTCGCGCTTGGTCAACCCTGCTCTGTGGATCGCATTGCGGGATGATGCGCCGGTGCGAACCCACTGGGGCTGGTCAAGCGCTCGCCGGAGGGCGCCGATGGTCCTTCACACATTTCCACGACCCGTTCTTGGCGCCATGCTCTGGGGACGGCCGCGCCGACTCGTTCGCATTCGCACCGCTCTGAGCAAGCTCCTCCACGCGCTCGTCGTCGTCTCACTCGTTGGGTCCACCGCTGGCCTTCCGCCGCAGGGGGCGATCGCAGCCCCGCGAACGGACCACGGACCGCGGACCACCGACGACACTCGGCCAAGACCGTCCACCGTCCACGGTCCACCGTCTACCCTCGACGGCCTGCCTTCCTCCGTCCAACCGCCGTCCGCGCAATCCCAAGGTGGCCGCCTCTGGGCGGGCACGAACGACGCCGGCGTCTGGCTCTACGCCGACGGCGCTTGGACGCAGCGCAGCGAGGGTCTGGGAAACGTCCGCATCCGCTCCCTGGCCGTCGACCCGTTCGACCACAACGTCCTGATCGCCTCCACTCCCGACGCCGTCTTCCGCACAGTGGACGGCGGCCTGCACTGGTCGCAGCTCACGATGCCCTACCGCCAGAACGGCTGGGGCACGGTCACCTTCGACCGCGCCAGCCCGGGCGACGCCGTCATCGGCGGGCCGGACCTGGGGACGGTGTTCAACACCGACCCGCGCGCGGCTGTCTCGCACGACGGCGGCGCCACATGGACCGGCGTCGACCTCGACGTCGGAGAGGGCAAGATCGCCGAAGCCTGGCTGAGCGACGTGTGGGGCTTCGATGGCCAGTGGATCATCATGGGCAACAGCTACCACAACATCGTCCTCGGCTGGCCTTGCCATCGCCAGGCCTTCTGGCGCAGTACCAACCATGGGCGAAGCTGGCAGCTCTCTTGCACCTGGAACCGCGATTACTGGAGCATCACCAACCACGTCACCGGCCTGTGGACGGATCCCAATCACTTCTTCGGCGGCTTTGACCACGCGGTGACCAACCCGGTGGTGGAAAGCCTGGACGGCGGCGGAACCTGGCGCGTCGGCGGGCAGTACTTCAGCGCCCAGTGGCTAATTGCGGCGGATCCCGTGCGCATCGATACAGTCTGGCTGGAGACGGGCACGAACCTGTGGAGCTCCTACCGCGACGTGAACGGTTTCCAGCTGCGCTTGAACGGCCTCGCCAACGGCTTGCCGATCAACGTCTTCGCCGTCGACGGGTACGCCGGCGCGATCTATGTCGGTGGCGAGAGCCGCGCCATGGCCTACTCGCGCGACGGCGGTTCGACCTGGACGCCGCAGCCTCTGCCCCTCGGCGACCCGGTCCACCTGGGCACTGCCATCATCGCCTTGGCCGCCGAGCAACCGCCCTCGCCGCCGCTGCCGAAACGCTCCGACCTCTCCGAGTGCCGGCCGAAGGGCGGCGCGGGGGACGAACGCGAATGCCAGGTGAACGGAGCGAGCCTGGCGCAGGGCTACGCCGGCGACCCCATCCAGACGCTCAGCGGCGCGTTCGACACCTTCTCGCTCCCCGCTCAGAACGGCGGGGCGAACGGCGATCTCTCTATCAACACAAGCGCCGGTCCGCTCGCCTTCCAGCGCAACTACTCTTCCCAAGCCACCGATCTTTACACCTCGACGCTCGGCTACGGCTGGACGCACAACCACGACACGCGCCTGATCTTCCCGGCGCCGGGCAGCGGATCGGACACGGTGTGGTTCAAGGGCCACACTGCCAACCAATACCGCTTCATCGTCCAGGACGACGGCAGCTACAAGCCAGACTTCGGCGTGCTGGCCTCGCTCGAACGCCGGCCCGACCCGCCGCTGCGCTACGTCCTGACGAACCGCGCCGGCCAGGTCTACACCTTCGACGAAGCGGGCCGCCTCTTGCGCTGGCAAGACGCCCTCGGCCACGGCTGGAACTACCAGTACCCCGCTCAGAACGGCGGGGCGAACGGTGACGGGAACGCCCGCCTGCTGCGGGTCAGCGACGACTCGGGAAGCCGCTATCTGACCTTCGCCTACGACGGTCAGGGCCGCTTGACCTCTGTGTCGGACAACGGCGGGCGGAACGTCGGTTTCGGCTATAACGCTGCCGGCGATCTAACCTCCTTCCGCGACGCTACCGGCAATTCCTGGAGCTACGCCTATGACGCCCACCGCCTGACGCGCATCAACGACCCGCGCGGGGTGGCGAGCGTGCGGGTCGAGTACTCCGCTGAGAACGGCGGAGCGAACGGCGACGCGCAGGGGCGCGCCGCCCGGCAGTTCGACGGCCTGGGCAACCGCACCGCCGAGGTGGTCTACGCCGACCCCGCTCAGAACGGCGGGGCGAACGGCGGCACGACGAGGATCACCGACGCCCTCGGGAACACGACCACGCACGTCTATGACCTCGTCCGGCGAACCTTGGCGCGCGAGGTCGATGCGCTGGGCGGGACGACCGACCGCAGCTACGACCTGAACTTCCGCCCGACAACCATCACCGATCCCCTCGGGCGCACCACGCGCATGGTGTGGAGCGCCGATGGGGCGAACCTCGAGCAGGTGATCGATCCGGCGGGGGGCGTCACGACGATGGCCTTTGGTCCGGGGAACCACCTCGAGCGGCTGACCGACGCCCTGCTGCGCTCGACGGGCTTCACCTACGACGGCGCGCGGCTGGTGCGAACGACCGACCCCTTGAACAACGCTGCGAGCTACACCTACACGACCCTAGCCGATGCCCCACAGCCGGCGGATCTGCTCAAGAGCGCCACCGACGCCCGCCAGCGCACAACCTCCTTCGTCTATAACCCATCCGGCGACCGCACCTCGGTTCTCGACGCCGCTGGCAAGGCCTGGACCTACGCCTACGACGATCGCGGTCTGCTGACCCAGGCGACCGATCCGCAGGGGACCATCACGCGCTACGCCTACGACGCGGCCGGGCGCCTCGCCCGCGTGACGCTCAACCACGACCCCGCCCGGCCGCCGAATGACAGGAACCTGTACAACCTGGCCACCGAGTTTCGCTACGACCCGGTCGGGAACCTGACCGACCGCATCGACCCCACGGGCCGTGTAACACACTTCGAGGTCGACGCCGCCGACCGGCTGGTCGCCGTCACGGAGAACTACCGCCCCGGCTTCGTGCCGGATGAAGAGACGAACGTGCGCACGCAGTTCGTCTACGACGCCGCCGGAAACCGCATCGCGACCGTCGACCCAATGGGCCGCATCACCCGTGTCTATTACGACGCCCTCGCCCGTCCGACGGTCGTCGTCGAGAACCTGCGCGGTTGGGAGATCGCCAACCCAGCGCCGCCACCCTTCGACCCGGCGCGGCCGGACCAGAACGTCCGGGCCAGCTACGCATACGATGCCGCCTCGCAGCGCATCACCGTCCAGGACGCCGCTGGCCGCCTGCTGCGCACATGCTACGACGCCCGCGGCCTGCCGGTCAAGGCGGCCCTCAACCCGACCGTCGCCGACCCCTGTCCAGGGTACTCGCCCAGCGGCGACACGGCGCGCGACATCCTTCGCGAGTGGCGCTACGACGCCGTTGGCAACCTACTGCGGGCGACGGACCCCGGCGGCTTCGTCTCGACCTTCACCTACGACGCGTTGAACCGCCCCCTCTCCGCTAGCGACCCCCTGGGGAACACCACACTCTACGCCTACAACGCCGTCGGGGAGAGGGCCTCCACAACGGACGCCGAGGGCGTGGTCACGCGCTACGAGTACGACGGCATGGGTCGGCTGAGCGCCGTGGTCGAGAACTTCCAGCTGGCAGGACCGTCCGACGCCCAGACCAACGTGCGCTCCGAGTTCGGCTACGACGCGCTGGGGGACCGTGTCCTGTTCCGAGACCCGAATGGCGGGACCTGGGTTTCGGGGTACGACGCCCTCGGCCGCCTGACGAGCCAGACCGACCCGCTGGGCCACGCCACGAGCTACGCCTACGACGCGCTCGGCAACGTGATCGCCAAGACAGACGCCCTTGGCTTCTCCACGGGCTTCGCCTACGACCCCCTCGACCGCCTCGTCGTCATCAACTACCCGGCGCCGGACGCCGAGGTGATCTTCATGTACGACTCCCGCGGCGACCTGCTCGCGGCCACCAACAGCCTCGGGACGACCGCCCTTCGCTACGATGGGCTCTCTCGCCCGGTAGAAGTGAGGTTCACATTCGCTCAGACGGTCGGCTACGCCTACGACGCCGTCGGGAACCGTACCCGCCTGACCTACGCTGATGGCCGGGCGCCGACATCCCTTGCTCGGCGCACCGGCCATGCCGGGTCAGGAGACCCGGCTGGCCGGGCGGTCGACTACGCCTACGACGCCGCCGGGCGCCTGGCGCAGGCCCGCGACTGGGACCGAGGCCTCACGGCCTACACCTACGACAAGCGCGGCCTGCCGGCGACCACTCGGCTGCCGGACGGCGTGACGACGACCTACGCCTGGGACGCCGCCGGCCGCCTGACCGACCTCGACCACGCCTTCGGCTCGCAGACCATCGCCGCGTACGACTACGCCTACGACCGCCGCGGGAATCGGACTCGGGCCTTGGAGAGCCTCGTCCCGGCCGGCTGGGCGCCGGACCTGCCCTACAAGGTCTATCTGCCGCTCGTCCTGCAAAACGCTGGGCCTGGGCTTGCGCCCTCCGGCGTGGCGCCCTCCGCGGCGACGACGATCGACTACGCCTACGATCCCCTCGGGCGGCTGGTCTCGGCGGACTACTCCTCGGGCGAGTTCTTCCACTACGGCTACGATGCGACGGGCAACCGCCTGAGTGAGCGCACCCACCAGGGAGAGACACTCTACACCTACGACGCCGCGCAGCGCCTGACGTCGGCGGGCGGCGTCGCCTACACCTGGGACGCCAACGGCAACCTGCTCAGCGACGGCGAGCGGACCTACACCTACGACCACGCGGATCGCCTGTCGTCCGTCGTCCGTGGTGTGTCGTCCGTCCGCTTCGCCTACAACGGGCTAGGCGCCCGCCAGCAGACGACCGTGGATGGGAATGTCACGCTCTACGCCCTCGACCAGGTTTCGGGGCTGACGCAGGTCCTCTCCGATGGGGCGACGGCGTATCTCTATGGCCAAGGGCGGACCGGCGAAGAGGGCCCCGCCGGTTGGAGCTACCACCTGGCGGACGGGCTGGGCAGCGCCCGGCAGCTTGCCGGGCCTGTGGGGGCGATCGCACGCACACAGAGCTTCGCCCCGTTTGGCGCGTTGCTATCTGCCACGGGCGAGGGGTCGAGCGCCTTCGGCTTCGCCGGCGAGCAGGGGGACCCGAGCGGGCTGGTCTACCTGCGCGCCCGCTACTACGACCCGGGGACCGGCCGCTTCCTGACCAAGGATCCCTTCCCTGGCTTTGCCTCGCTCCCCGCGACGCTGAACCCGTACCTGTACGTCCTGAACAACCCGGTGAACTGGGTCGATCCCAGTGGGGAGATCATCCCCTTGCTGCTGGCGCTGGGGATTGGGGCGCTGGTCGGAGGGGTCGGCGGCGGCATCCACTATGCCCTGACGCATCCCGGCACGGACCTGGGCGATCTGCTCAGCTCGGGGTGCTTCTGGCGGG
>Ga0209642_10000863_pt1 | contig 20003 bp, 16 predicted proteins | sample RifCSP19_2_FD_184025 | JGI IMG/M metagenome (GOLD analysis project Ga0209642, IMG submission 184025) | Soil microbial communities from Rifle, Colorado - Rifle CSP2_sed 19_2 (SPAdes) (version 2) | ecosystem: Environmental > Terrestrial > Deep subsurface > Rock core/Sediment | place: Rifle... | reverse complement strand
CACCGCCTTCATCTTCAACCGGGCGATGGCGCCACTTGGGTCTAAGTCCTTGGGGCAGACCTTCTGGCAGTTAAAAACGGTATGGCATCTGAAGACTCCATTGTCCCTGGCAACTATGGCAATTCTTTCTTTTGCGCCACCATCCCTGGAATCGTCCACAAATCTCAAGGCTTTAAGCAGGGCATGAGGTCCTAAATAGTTCTCATCTTTCCCTGCGACAGGGCAGGAGCCATAGCAGGCACCGCACAAAATACAATCCAGCCAGGCATCGATTTTTTTCCTCTGTGCAATGGTCTGGAGATACTCCTTCTGGGGTGGAATCTCCTTCGGTATAAAAAAAGGCTTGATCTCCTTAAAGTGGTCAAAAAAAGGATTCAAATCCACGACCAGGTCTTTCAAGATCGGTAGGTGGGATAAAGGTCTTAAGGTGATCTCGGAGCCCATAACCGAGATCTGAGTCTTGCAAGCTAAGCGATACATATCATTTATATGCATCGCACAGGAGCCGCAGACTGCCTCCCGGCAGGAGGCGCGATAAGCAACTGATGGGTCAAGATTTTCGTTTATATAAATCAACCCCTCTAAGATCGTCATTCCTTTTTCAGGCTCAAACTTGAATTTCTGGAAATAAGGCTCACCGCCTTTGTCCGGGTCATACCTGAAGATATTGAATTCTACCATATTAGTATTTCCTCTCTTCTGGTTTATACTTGGTTATCTTGACCGGGGAATAATCCAGTCTGGGCCCGGTCTCGGTAAAATAGGCTAAGGTATGCTTGAGCCAGTTCTGGTCATCCCTGGTCTTGAAATCGATTCTGAAATGTGAGCCCCGGCTTTCCTTGCGGGCCAGAGCTCCTGTGGCAATCGCCTCGGCCACATCTAAATTTCCCCTCATATCATAGAACCCGATGATGTCGTAGTTATATCTTTTTCCGTTAAAGGCGGGCCGGAGCTTTTTTGCCTTTTCCTTTAGCTCTTTGATCTTACTTAATCCCTTAGCCATTGCCTGCTCGTTTCTGAAGATACTAAAACCTTCCACCATCACCTCGGAGAGCTCATTTTTAATCTTGTACGGGTTCCCTTCCCCGTTCCCTTTTTTCCACTGGGCAATCTTGCTTTCCTCTTTTTTCAAAGCCTCTTCAAGGACTTTAGTCTTTGGGCCTTTTTCCTTATCCCTCACATATTCTGAAGCCCTTTTTCCGGCTCTGGCACCATAGACAATCGTATCCAGAAGTGAATTTCCACCCAGGCGGTTGGCACCATGCATACTGACACAGGCACATTCACCTGCCGCATATAATCCCTTCATCTTACATGCGCCGTCAATGTCCGTATCTATTCCACCCATACTATAGTGCGTACCCGGGGTTATCGGTATCGGCTCGTAGATCGGATCTATTCCGATAAAGCTCAGACAAATATCCCTTATCCCAGGAAGCCTTTCCATAATCTTAGCTGCACCTAAGTGCCTTAAATCCAGATGAATGGACCCGTCAGGGAATCCTCTACCCTCGTTTATTTCTGTCTGTATAGACCTGGCAACTATGTCCCTTGGACCCAACTCCATCACCTTTTCCGAGACATAGTTTTTCATAAACCTTTCGCCCTTGTTGTTGAGCAGATAGCCGCCTTCACCTCTGCATCCTTCAGTCATCAGAATGTGAGAGCGGGCTAAGCTGGTGGGATGAAACTGGACGAACTCTATGTCTTTCAAAGGCACGCCTGCCCAGAAAGGCGCACCCATTGCCAGCCCGGTATTGGTCAGGGCGTTAGTGGTATTGGAATAGATCCTTCCGATTCCTCCGGTTCCGAAGATAACCGCATTGGCGCCAATAGGAACTAACTCACCTGAATTCGGGTCATACGCGATGACCCCATAACAGGCGCCATTTTCAGAACCCAAGGCAAATACGACCCATTCCTCGTACACTTTTATATTTGCCTTTATTACCTGCTCAAATAAAGTCTGCAACAGATATAAGCCGGTTTTGTCAGTCGCATAACAGGTTCGGGGATAACCAGCGCCACCAAAAGGTCTCTGAGCTATCTTTCCTTCTGGAGTTCTACTGAAAGGACATCCCCAGTGCTCCATCTCAAAGATAGTCTCAGGTCCCTGATAGGTCAGATACTCGGAAGCATCCTGGTCAGCCAAAAAATCGCTCCCTTTAACTGTGTCAAAAGCATGCTTGTCAATATTATCATCCTTGCCAGCTTCCACGTTAGCTAATGCTGCATTAATCCCTCCCTGAGCCTCACCTGAATGAGACCTCATCGGATGAACCCTGGAGACAATAGCCACATCCTTGACCTTCTTGGCAGCTTCGATTGCGGCTCTCATCCCGGCTAACCCCCCTCCAACTATCAATATTTCGTGAAATATCATTATTATTCTCTCCTTTTCTAATGTGCCAGAACCCTGGGAACGAACATGACCACTGTCAAAACCATAACCGCAATGAAGATGATTATGGATACCCACTGGATGGCTTTATGCTTTCGGGTCATAAGGAAAAAATCCGCAATGGTTACGCTCAACCCGTTCAAAAGATGAAAAGCTACTGCCGAGATCAAGAGAATCTCTAAGAAATGGAACAAGGGAGTCTGCACCGCCTTGGTCCAGAAGTCAAACTTCTCAGTTGAGCCGGTCAGGAAATAAGAGCCGGTGACCAGGAAATGAGGGAAAAGATATAAAAATAAGACCACTCCAGCTATCCGGTGCAAAAACCAGGACCAGGTTCCGGTATTCGGGTTCCGGTTGATCTCATGGAAATAATGTCCTATGATTCCGGGTTTCTTGTTATACATATCAGGCTCCTTTTCTCAAAAGTGCGTTGATGGCTAAATATCCGTAGATGCAGAGCAGAATTCCGACCACCCAGAGGAAAGCCTTGATTCCACTGCCGGAAGCTTTGCCTGGCCGGTAATCCTCGATCACGCCCCAGGCACCATTAAACCCGTGAAAAACCGCAATCGGGACAAAAAGAATGTAAAAAACGCCCCACCAGCCGCTTGCCTGCAGTCGGTCCGTGACCACCTTAAAATCCAGGTGCCATTCGGAAGTCAGATGCAGAACCTTGAGATGCATGATTAAAAAGAAAGCCAGGAAGAGTCCGGTGATCCTCTGCAGAAACCAGCCCCAAGCCCCGCCTACTCCTACCTTCTCATCCATAGAGGAACTCCTTTTTTAAAAGTTTGTTATTTTTGTCACAAATTGTTTCAATTTATATTTTTTTACTGTTAAATGTCAATAAAAAAATAAAAAATCTGAGAAGATATCCAGGAAAGGCTTGACAATTTCTATCTTATGTAATAACTTAAAATCAGAGATACTTTCAATCTAAAATTAAAAGTGAGAAAAAAGATGAGACTTTTAAAAAACCTACCATTGATATTTATCTTTATTATTGCAGGTGTTATTGAATTGCGAGTAAACGATTTCAAAGTTTTTGCCAATCCCACTTTAGTGATTGAACGCTTCCCAGCCCAAGTGGGTAACTCCTGGGAATACAGAAGAACGGCTTATATGGCAATTTACGACACTTTATATGCTGATACTTCGGAAAATTTTACGATTGATAGTCTACACAGTGAATTCCAAGCTATAGACACATTGAGAGACTGGGAATGTTACAGATATTTCTCTCAATTTTTCAAAGAAGGAGATACTTTTTCAGATACTGTCTGGTATGCACATCCAGATACTGCTCTTCTTGAGATAGCCTATGGACCATCGAGAACTGCAGGACCACCTTGGAAAGTTAAAGGAAAATATAAATTTAAGTTTGGAGAAGTTTACTTCGACAATATTAAGGAACTGAGTCGTTATCTATACCAAATAAGAACTTTTTCCTATAAAGGATTTAAACCTGATACGACATTTTGGGAGCCTCCGAAAAAATTGTTTGTTTTCCCCCTTTCAGTTGGTCGCTCCTGGATTTCAATGACTGATCCTTGGTTAGATGAAAGAATTGTAGCAGAAGAGGGTTTCACGGTCGTGCCCGGAGGTGGTTTCCCCACCCTGAAGATCGAAATTAAGTATGCAGATATAGATTTGATATTATACGAATGGATTGCAGATAATGGTATAGTTAAAGATAGTTTGCACATAATGGGAATAGTCACTAATGAATATGGGGAAATAATAGGGTATTTTGATGCCTATGATAAATATGAGCTTCTCGATTATACAACAGATGTGAATGAATCAATTGTAGAAAATTCTATTCCCAAAAATTTTCATCTAGCTCAAAATTATCCCAATCCATTTAACCCTACCACAAAAATACAGTTTAAAGTTGGGAGTTTGGAGTTTGGCAGACCCCTCCACACCACTCTGAAGATCTATAATATTTTGGGGCAGTTGGTGAAAACCTTGGTGGATGAAGAAAAATTACCGGAGAATTATAATATCATCTGGGATGGGAAGGACGATTCGGGAAAAGAAGTGGCAAGCGGAATTTATTTTTATCAACTCAAAACGAAAGATTATACCGCTACTAAGAAGATGGTTTTGTTGAGATAGAACCTCACCCTTTCCCTCTCCTTAGAAAGGAGAGGGGATTAATCGTAGGGACAAAATCCACCTCGGGCCAAGGGGAGGGTTGAGAGGAAGTTTGGGGTGTTTCAGGACACAGGCTCTGCTCCGAGTTGAGATTACCTAAGATCAGCACCTTAAAAGAAGCCAATCGCTATCTAAGACAGGAGTTTATTCCCAGACATAACCGGAGATTTTCCCGATTGGCTAAAGAACCTGATTCTGCCTATATTCCCTTACCTCAGGGATTAAAGTTGAAAGAAGTCTTCTGTTTAAAAGTCGATAAAAGCTTTACGACCCGTAGGGAGGAGAGAACTGTTGCTGCGGATAATACCATAAGTCATAAAGGGAAGTTCTTTCAGATACTGCCGGATGAATATAGGGTAAGCTTTTTCAAGGCGAAAGTAGAGGTGCACCAACATCTGGATGGTTCCATCCATATCTTCTACCAGGGCAAAAGCTAAAACACAAACCAATTTCAAAGGAAAAAACCAAATCCTCTCAACTTATCTTTACACAAAAGCAAAATGAAGCTGTAATCCCGATTAATCGGGACTGACATTCTTGATTTGCATTGACACACCAATATTTTTCTTATTGACAAAATTGGAAGGGCACATATATTGAAAAAGTATTTTTTTAAAACGAAGGTAAGTAGAGACAAGAAAATTGGGCAAGGGATAGAATCGACTTTTTCCTTGTCAAACTTTAAAGAAGTCTGAATGAAAAGATTTGTATTCTTTATCTTTTCCACTTTTCTCCTTATTTTACTTTTCTCCTCGTCTTTTGCCAGAGAAAAAGGGATTTCAGAAACTGTTTTTTCACCCAGCCAGGAATGCGGAAACTGCCATAAAAATATATACCAGACCTGGTCAAATTCGATGCACGCCCAAGCAATATCTGACCCGGTCTTCAAGTTAGACTATCTGCACGCGCTGAATGAGTACGGTGAGAAGGTAAGAGAATATTGCCTTACCTGCCATTCCCCAACTACTCGCTATACCGGGGATACCTATTTAAAAAATCGAATTTCAAGAGAAGGGATAAATTGTGATTTCTGCCATTCGATCTATGCAGTAGATCTGGAAAACCCAAAAGACCCTTTCAAGGTTAATCCTGGGAGCACTCAGTACGGTCCTTACCAAAACGCCTCTTCTCCCGCTCATCTATCAACCTATTCAGAACTGCATACCCGGTCTGAGTTCTGCGCTGGCTGTCATCAGTTAAAAAATAACTTCGGGGTTCTGGTCCTGGGAACCTATTCTGAATGGAGGGAAGGACCCTATCCTGAACAGAAGGTACATTGTCAAAACTGTCATATGCCTAAAGTTCCCGGAATGCCTATAGTTGACGCTAAGGTAAAAAAATCAGAGCTGAATATGACCGCGCACGAGTTCTTAGGGGGTCATTCGGAAATAAACCTCCAGCATGCAGCCACCTTGAGAACCCAGTTTGAAGTCAAAAAGAGTAAAGCTTTGGTTACAGTTTTTGTGACCAATGCTGAATCCGGCCATAAATTACCTACCGGAACACCGGTAAGAAAGGTGATCCTTTCAGTGAAACTTTTAGACGATAAAGGTAAGAAAATAGCCGAGAAAGAGAAGGTTTACCAGAAGGTCCTGCTGGATCAGAAAGGGGATGTCCTGACTGAAAGTTATAAGATGATATTAGAAGCCTCTTCCATTCTAAGTGATAACCGAATTGCCCCAAAGGAGACCAGGCAGGAGAAATTCGAGTTCGACCTTCCTCCAGGAATAAAGCCTTTTTCAGTGGAGTCTACCTTAAGATACCAGTATCCTACGCCGGTTCTGACCATGGGGCTGATGGAGGTGGAGATGGCTAAGGAGGTGGTAAGTTTACCACTGGGCAAAATTTTCTTGATCGGACTTTTCAGCTGGCTTAGAGTTTTCATCATCCTTCTTTTTCTGTTTTTGATTCTGTGGATGGGATATCGTATGTTGAAGAGACGGTTTCTTTAGGCAAGTTGGGTTAAGTTTAGCATTCGGATAAATTTGTGAATCCTTTCACAAAAAAACAATGGGTAGAATAGCAATTCTAGTCATACTGGTGATTCTAATCTTGGTTTTAGCCTATCTCTGGCTGCAGGGCTCGGAGATTGTCCAGCCTGTTCAGTTCAACCATCTGAAGCATACCAAGGAGGTTGGCCTTTCCTGCGAGGATTGCCATATCTATTTCAAGACACAAAGGTTTTCCGGGCTTCCGAGCATGGAGATCTGCGCCGGATGTCATTCTGAACCTCAGGGAAAAAGTAAAGAAGAGGCAAAGGTAGTGAATGCTATCAAAGAGGGAAAAACCATCGAGTGGCAGAGAATCTACAGAACTAAAAGATCAGTCATCTATTCTCACCGTCTGCATATTGTCGTGGGAAAACTGGAGTGCAAGGTCTGTCACGGGGACATAGCTGATGCTATTAGGCCTCCGCGCAGACCCCTGGTGAAAATAAGCATGGATCACTGCAGGGATTGCCATAGAAAAATGAAAGTCTCTAACGATTGCATAACCTGTCACGAATAAATTTAGAATAGATTTATGGAACATTCCAGAAGAGATTTTCTGAAGTTTTTATCCAGCGGCTCAGCTCTGGCATTCAGCGGGGGTCTTTTTCCCGTAAAGTTCCCCTGGGAGGACTCGTTTGATGAGATCGTGCCTCAGGGGATAGAAACCTGGGTCCCTTCTGTTTGTCAGCTCTGTCCGGGTGGCTGTGGGATTTTAGCCCGGGTTCTGGATGGAAAAAGGTTAGTCAAGATCGAAGGGAATCCTCTTCATCCTATAAGCCGGGGAACTTTATGTCCGAAAGGTTTTGCCGGACTGCAAGTCCTGTATTCCCCTTTCAGGATAAAAACACCTTTGAAGAGAGTCGGGGAAAAAGGGTCAAACAAATTTGAGAAGATCGGGTGGGATCAGGCTATTGCTCTAGTCGCAAGCAAACTTAAATCTCTGCGGGATGAAAATAAAAATTACACCTTTGCAGTCCTTATGGGACAATGCCGGGGAACCACAAGACAACTTTTTAAAAGATTCTTAGACGCCTATGGCTCCCCTAATCTGATAGATAACAATAGTTACAGGGAAGAGACGCCTGTGCCCGGGGTCTTTCTTATGCAGGGAAGTCCAGATCCTTCAGTTTATGATTTAGAAAACGCTAATTATATCCTGTCGTTCGGCTCAAACTGGCTTGAGTCGTTCTGGTCGCCGGTTCAGGCTTTCCGGTCATTCGGCAAACTGAACGACGACAAAAGAGAACCCAGAGGAAAGACAGTCCAGATTGAGCCGCGCCTTTCAGTGACTGCGGCAAGGTCTAATCAGTGGGTCCCCGTTAATCCGGGAACCGAAGGATTTTTAGCTCTCGGGATCGCCTATATGCTGATCAAGGAAAATCTTTATAATCAGGAATTTGTTTCCAAACATACTTTTGGATTCGAGAGCTGGAAAGACCCTTCAGGAGTCGTGCATTCCGGTTTCAAAGATTTTGTCCTGAATAATTTCAATCTCTCAGATGTTTCTCAGATTACCGGGGTATCTATAGACACCATTATTCGTTTAGCCCGGGATTTTGCTAACCTGCAACCTGCCATTGCCCTGGGTGAGGATAATTTCAACTTGAACCATCAGAATACATTCACCCGAATGGCGATCCATTCCCTGAATGGCCTGATGGGCAGCTTTGAAATAAATGGAGGAGTCCTCTTACCCAAGGTGCCTCCATTATCAAATTTTCCATCCATTCCTGCTGATCCCTTATCGACCGAGGGTAGAAATAAGCCCAGGATAGATTCAGCAGGAAATGATAAGTATCCCTTGTCCAAAGACCTGCCGGATAACCTTCCGGATAATATATTGGCGGATAAACCGTATCCTCTGAATCTACTTTTCATATATGATACAGACCCTGTTTTCGCCAGCCCCGTGCGGGGAAAATTCATTCAAGCCTTAAAGAAAATCCCGATGGTAGTCTCTTTCTCTTCGTTTATGGATGAGACCTCAGAATATGCTGACCTTATCTTGCCTGACCACACTTATCTGGAGAGGTTAGAAGATGATCCAGCTTATACCCTGCAGGGTTTTCCTGTTTTTAGCCTGAGGCAGCCAGTAATTGAGCCGCTTTACCAGACAAAATCTACTCCAGAAGTGCTTTTGGAGCTTTCCAGGAAAATAGATGATAAGATGAGTTCTGCTTTCCTCTGGAAAGATTATCAGGAGATTTTAACTTTTACCGTAAAAGGGGTTTTCGATTCGGGAAAAGGAGATCTTTTCGGGGTTCCTTTTGAGGAGATCTGGACCAGGGTCCTGGAGAAAAGAGGCTGGAAAGCACCCTCTTACAAGAATCTTGAAGAGTTCAATAAAGGAATCGAGGAAAAAGGGGGCTGGTGGGACCCGGTTTACAAATCCGGCGAATGGGACAGGGTTTTCAAAACCCCCTCTAAAAATTTTGAGTTCTATTCCCAGATTCTGAAGAACAGGTTGAAAGATCAGCACATCAAAGAAGATAAATATTTTCTGCCGAACCCTCCACTTCCAGAGAAAGAGGAGGGATATCCTCTGTACTTAAGAGTGTTCGTCTTACACTCGCTTTCCACTGAGAGGGATTTGTCTTCACCCTGGCTCAAAGACACTGCCGGCTTCTATCAAAAGGAAAAATGGCATCCCTGGGTGGAGATAAATCCGGAAAAAGCAAAAGAATTGGGAATTGTGGATGAGGATTTAGTCTGGGTGGAATCCTCTAAAGGAAGAATCAAGTTAAAAGCCAGGCTTTTCCCTGGAACAATGCCTGAGGTGGTGGGGATTCCTTTTGGTTTTGAAGAGGAGAAGAGAGACTTTAATCCGATAAAAATCCTCACGGAAAAACTCGATCCGTTATCTGGTATACCTAACTGGGGAGAGACCAAGGTTAAACTTTATAAAGCTTAAAAGGAAAAGATATGCACAGATGGGGAATGGTCATCGATTTAGCTAAATGCACCGGCTGTCAGGCATGTGTGATTGCCTGCCAGGCGGAAAACAACGTGCCTTCCTCTAACCCAGAACAGGCAGAATTAGGAAGGTCTATTCACTGGATGGAGATTTTGACTTTTACGGAGCACGAATATCCGAACGTTAAGATAAGGTTCATGCCCCGTCCCTGTATGCACTGCGATAACCCGCCCTGCACCAAGGTCTGTCCAGTCAAAGCTACCTATTACAGCAAGGAGGAAGGGATAGTAGGACAGGTCGACTTGCGCTGTATAGGATGCAGATACTGCACCACTGCCTGTCCTTATACCCTGAAATCTTTCAACTGGTATCAACCACACTGGTCTCCTGAGATGAAAAATCATTTGAATCCAGATGTGGATGTCCGTCCCATAGGGGTGGTGGAGAAATGCACTTTCTGTTCTCATAGATTGGTCAATGTAAGGGAAAAGGCAAAATTAGAAGGAAGAGAGTTCAACCCGGACGAATATATACCAGCCTGCGTACAAGCCTGTCCATCCGGGGTTCTTTATTTCGGGGACCTGGCAGACCCGAATAGCAAAGTGTCTGAGCTTTCCAAGAGTATAAGAGCATTCAGGCTGATGGAGGAATTGGGTACCAAGCCCAAGGTGATTTACCTGTCAGAGGAAGTTTAGATGGAAGCAAAAAAGGATAATTTAGAACAGGATCAGGTTCTGTTAAATCCCATTCTCAAGACCGGAAAAGGGTTTTATCTGGCAGCAGCGATTTTGCTGGCGATAACTGGAGGTGCAGCCTTTGCCTATTTCAAACAATTCGTTTTAGGTTTAGGAGTCACCGGTATGTCCCGTCCGGTTTACTGGGGAATCTATATCACCAATTTCGTTTTCTTTATCGGGATTAGCCATGCCGGCACTTTAATCTCCGCTATCTTACGACTTGCCAGAGCAGAATGGAGAAGAGCTATAACCCGTTCAGCAGAGGTTATCACAGTGTTAGTCCTCTTCTTTGGAGTAGGTAACATCTTAATCGACTTAGGCAGGATAGAACGGGCTATCTATGTAATATACCATGGTAACTTCCATTCCCCTCTTCTCTGGGATGTGACCAGCATCACCATGTACCTGACTGCCAGCTCCATCTATCTTTTCCTTCCGCTTATCCCGGATATTGCTATCTTAAGGGACAATGTTAAAAAAAGGAGATGGCTCTACCGTTTCCTCTCTTTAGGCTGGCAGGGAACTGAAGCGCAGAAAAGAAGGCTGGAGATAGGGATTGCGGTTATGGCTGTTCTGGTTATCCCCATAGCGGTTTCAGTCCATACTGTGGTCTCCTTTGTGTTTGCTATGACCATACAGCCGATGTGGCACACAGCCATTTTCGGTCCTTATTTTGTGGTTGGAGCCATCTTCTCCGGGATTGCGGCTCTAATAATAGCTATGGCTCTGATCAGAAAAGCTTATAAATTGCAGGATTATCTGAAGCCGATTCACTTTAATAACTTAGGGATACTCCTTTTGGTAATGTGTTTGCTCTGGTTTTACTTTACTTTTGCAGAACACCTGACAACTTTTTATGGTGCAGAGCCAGTCCAGTTGAAGATTTTCTATGCTAAACTCACCGGAGAATATGCCCCCTATTTCTGGTCTATGGTTCTCTTCAATTTTGTGCTTCCCTTTGCCCTTCTTGCCAGGAAGAAGACTCGAACGGTTGCCGGAACAGTCATCGCCTCGATCTCCGTTACCATAGGGATGTGGCTGGAAAGGTTTACCATCGTGGTTCCGACTTTGATCAACCCCCGACTTCCTACTGGAATCAGCTTTTATCATCCCACCTGGGTGGAGGCTTTTATCACTCTGGGATGCTTCGCCTTTTTTATTTTTCTTTACGCGCTCTTCACCAAGTTCTTTCCCATAGTCTCCATCTGGGAGATAAGAGAAGGCAGGGAAAAAGCTCTGGCCGAGGTGGAGGAGAGGATAAGGACTTACTTGCCGGGTGAGGTCTCAGGCGAAGAGTCAGGTTAAAGGAGAAAAATGTCCGGACGAAAGTTCATCTATTTAGCTTTGATCCCTTTATCTTTTGCTATCTTCCTTCTCGGAGTGAAATCTCAAACCCTGCCGGAAGATCCAGCAGTGGGGTTCAGGGTTTTCATAGATAAAGAATGCATCCGGTGCCATTCAATCTGGGGTGAGGGCGAGGCAATTGGGCCAGATCTGGGCAAGGTTACTTTAAGCGGGACCTTTCTGGATTTAGCTGGTTACATCTGGAACCATTTTCCCTATATGCATCAAAGGATGGGGAGTATGAGGATCGAATGGCCGGAATTTTCCTCAGAGGAACTTTCCAGACTGGTAGCATATCTTTACACCTTAGAGTTTTTTGATGTGCCAGGAAATCCAGAGGCAGGCAAGAGCCTTTTCAAGGAAAAAGGATGTCTGGACTGCCATTCCTTTGAGGGGAAAGGCGGGAAAAAAGGTCCGGACCTGGAAAAGTTCAAACAAGACCTATCCCCGATCTTTATGGTTCAGGCTATGTGGAATCACGTACCGGAGATGTCTTCTCTCTTGGAAACTCATAAGAATGCCTGGCCAACTTTTCAGGATAACCAGTTGATGGACCTTTTAGCTTTCGTTCATCAGAAAGCGAAAGGCAAAGAAAGGGAGGTTCCTTTTCTATTACTAGGCTCTCCAGAAACTGGCGAAAAATTATTTCGAGAAAAAGGATGTATTCGTTGCCATAATTCCGGTTCAAAAAATCTGAACCTCAAAAGAGATTCCCGGAAATTTCATCGCAGCATGACCAAGATAGGAGCACTGCTTTGGAATTCCGCTCCTTTGATGTGGAAAGAGGGTGAGGTTCCAAAGTTTTCAGGACAGGAGATGGCAGATATAATTTCCTATCTTTATTTTCTCAATTACTCTGACAAGGTAGGCGATTCAAAAAAAGGGGAGAAGGTTTTTTCGGAAAAAAGATGTGCTGACTGTCATTCTTCAAGGGGCCCGGCCATAGATTTTTCTCTTCTAAAGGGTAGATACGATGCCGTGGAGATGTCAACGGAGATGCTTAATCATGCGCCGGTAATGCAAAAGACGGTGGAGGAGAAGAAAATCTCCTGGCCCAGATTTACTCCTGGAGAGCTAAGAGATCTTTTCCAATACATCGGTCTGAGAGAAAAAGTTAAATGACTTTCATTGTGTAAAAATCGATCTTTAGTGAAATGAGAGCTTCCAACGGTGAGATTTTCAATAGCGTAATAAATGTATAAACATCTTTTTGGTTTCCATTTTTGAATCTGGAGACCAGAGATGAAAAAAACTCTTTAAAGCTGAAATAGATTTAAAGAAAAAGTTAGTCTCGGGTAAGGAGACCTGGATGAATTCTCGAAGGTATAAAGTGAGAATCCCGGATTTAGATTATTACCTGGAGAATATAAATTGCCAGTTTGCCTGCCCGGTCCACACTAACTCCGGGGGGTATGTGAGGGCTATTGCTGAAGGTGATCTGGAGAAAGCCTACACACTTGCCCGGGCACCTAATCCTTTCCCCTATGTTTGTGGAAGAGTATGTGGGCACCCCTGTGAGACCGCCTGCAGAAGGGGAGAATTCGACCAGCCGTTAGCTATCCGGGCTTTAAAACGTACAGCCACAGACCATCATAATATAAAATTAGGACATGGTCCAAAACCATCTTCAATCCAGGTAAAAAAGGAAAAAGTTGCAGTCATAGGGGCTGGACCTGCAGGTCTTTCCGCGGCCCATGATCTTGCACGCTCAGGGTATCAGGTAACTATTTTTGAAGCAAGCTCTGTAGCGGGCGGGATGATGTATCTGGGGATTCCAGAATACAGATTGCCCAGGGAGATAATCAAATTGGAGGTGGAGGAGATTCTCTCCTTAGGAGTAGAGCTTAGATTAAACACTCCGCTGGGAGAAAGATTTTTCTTAGAAGATCTCAAAAACGAAGGGTATAAAGCTATCTTCATTGCTATCGGAGCTCATAAAAGTAAAGAACTGAAGATCGAGGGAGCAGAATTGGATGGAGTGCTTCGAGGAGTCGAGTTTCTTCTGAATGTGAATTTAGGTTATAAAGTCTACTTAGGAGAAAAGGTTCTGATAATCGGAGGAGGGAACGTAGCCTTAGACGTAGCTCGTTCAGCTCTTCGCAGGGTGGAAAGCTTAAAAGGTTTGAGCGAAGAGGAGATTAAGGCGGCACTGGAGATTACCCAGACAGCTCTGCAGCAGGTAATCCAGATAAGGGAGCAGGGGATAGAAGGGATGGAGGTGGCTATGGATGTGGCACGGTCTGCTCTGCGCTTGGGTGTAAAAGAGGTGCATATGGTCTGCCTTGAGTCCAGAGCTGAGATGCCTGCCCATGATTGGGAGATCGAGGAGGCCATTAGAGAAGGTGTAACCCTCCATACCTCTTTGGGACCTAAGAGGATCTTAGGGAAAGAGGGGAAGGTGAAAGGATTAGAAACTATAAGGGTGGCTTCTGTTTTTGATAGCCAGGGTAAGTTCAATCCCACTTTTATCGAGGGAACTGAATCAATTATGGGGGCAGATAGTATTGTCTTAGCCATTGGGCAGGCGCCTGATCTGTCTTTCTTAAAAGAAAATGACAATGTTCAGATCACCTCTAAAGGGACAATCCTGATAGAAACAGAGACTTTAGCCACTACCGCTCCTGGAATATTTGCGGGCGGGGATGTGGCTTTTGGACCCAGGCTCTTAATCGATGCTATCGCTGATGGAAAAAAGGCAGCCAGGTCTATAGATGAATATCTTAAAACAGGTGAGGGAAGAACAAGCCAGAAGGGGATTATGATTCCGGCAAATGAAATATATGAGGACTTTGATAAAGTAAAACGTCAGGAAATACCTACAATTCCTCTGGACAGAAGGATGGGCATAGATGAGGTGGAATTGGGGTTCCCTCTGGAGATAGCAAAAAAAGAGGGGGAAAGGTGTCTGAAGTGTCACCTTAATACCATCTTCGATAGTGAGAAATGCATTTTATGTGGAGGGTGTGTGGATGTCTGCCCCTTTTATTGCTTGAAGATGGTAAAGATAGGGGAAATAGAAGAGGGAAAGGACCTGGCAAAATTAGTTGAAGCCAGGTACGGTACACCTTTAGATAGATTTCAGAAAGGAACTGAGGAGCTCAAGCTTTTAGAAGAGGGAACTGCAATGATTAAAGATGAGACTCTGTGTATTCGCTGCGGCTTGTGCGTTGAATATTGCCCTACAGGTGCTATAACTCTTGAGGCATTACAGATGGAGGAGGTTGAGTAAAGTGCCTCAGGAAGATAAGAATATAGAAGAACCAAAAGAGAAGAAGATCTCGCGCCGTAAGTTTTTTCTCTGGGTTGGGTGGGGAGGTTTGGTCACATCCCTGGTAGGTTCATTTTTAGGCACAGCTCGATTCCTTTTCCCCAATGTCCTGTTTGAGCCACCTTCCTCTTTTAAATTGGGGAAACCAGAAGATTATGCTGAAGGGAGCATCACTTTTTCTGAGGACCATAATATCTTTATCCTCCACGAGAAGGCTGGATTTAGAGCTATTTCAGCTGTCTGCACCCACGTGGGCTGTATAGTCAACTGGAATCAATCCCAGAATAAGTTCATCTGTCCCTGTCACGGTAGCACCTTTGCCCCTACGGGTGAGGTTTTAAGTGGGGCGGCCATTGGTCCCTTAAGAAGCTTTTCGATTGAACTGGCGAAAGATGGGAGGCTTCTGGTTGATACCAGAAAGACAGTGAAGAAAGAAGATTATTTTCGAGTTTGATTAAATTTCTAATAGAGAGATGAGGTTGAGTTTTCTCAAGAGTCCATTTAAAAAAATATCAGAATCCGGGTTGTGGAGATCTATTTTCAGGACTGGTTTTCCGGATACTGAAAGAAAAAGGTCACTTTTTGTTTTCGGGAATTTCTTCTTACATGTTCTGCCTGTAAAAATCCGCAAGCACGGGCTGAAATTCAGGTATACCCTTTGCCTGGGTGGAATCGCCTTTCTTCTGTTCTTGATTTTAGCCATAACCGGCATCCTTCTTATGTTTTATTATGTACCGGATGTTAATCGGGCCTATGAGGATATGAAAGATCTTGAATTTGTGGTCTCCTTCGGGATACTTTTGAGAAATCTTCATAGATGGTCTGCTCATGCTATGGTAGCCGTTGCATTCCTGCATATGTGCAGGGTTTTTTATACCGGCTCCTATAAGCCTCCCCGGGAATTTAACTGGGTAATAGGGGTAACCCTTTTGTTCTTAACTATGTTTCTGAGTTTCACCGGTTATCTTCTACCCTGGGATCAGTTAGCTTACTGGGCTGTTACTGTAGGGACGACTATAGCTGGCTTTGTCCCTTTGGCTGGAGGAACAATTCGCTATATTCTTTTAGGGGGGAACGTGGTAGGACAGGGAGCTCTTCTGAGATTCTACTCCCTGCATATAATAGTTGTTCCTTTGATTATGTCAATTCTCATCGCGGTTCATTTCTGGAGGGTGAGAAAAGATGGGGGGATCTCAGGTCCATTATAAATTATAGCCTGGAGCCTGTAGCAGGTAGCAAGTAGCTTAAAGTGAGAGAGGATGACGGGATTTCCAGGTCTTTATAAAGCTGGAGTAGAAAATGGAAAATAGAAGAGAAAGGAAAAGGGAGATATTTCCCAAAGATCCGAACAAGACCTACGGGATGATGGAGCTGGTTAAAGGGAAATCGCTTCTGGTCTCCAAGGAGCCAGAGGATACAGTGATGACTTATCCTCATCTTCTTTCCAGGGTGTTGATCTGTTCACTTCTGGTCATTATCTTTTTACTGCTTCTCTCGTTTTTTTTCAACGCCCCCCTGAAAGAGAAAGCTAATCCAGCCCATCCGGAGAATCCGGCCAAAGCACCCTGGTATTTTTTAGGGATTCAGGAGATCGTAAGCCATTCGGCTTTTATTGGTGGAGTAATCTTTCCTTTCATATTTCTGGTAGGTTTGATCTTGATACCTTATCTGGATCGTAACCCAAAGGGGGTGGGTCGTTGGTTTGCTAAAGAGAGAAAAATACCTCTTATAATTTTTACTGTATGGATATTGTTAGGAGTGGTCTTCACCTTGATCGGTGGCTATTTAAGAGGAGAAAACTGGAAATGGGTCTGGCCCTGGCAATAATTTTCTTTTCCTGCGGATCCGCTATCGTAGAAAACATCAATTTTCGGGAAAGGTAAGCTTCGGTGTCTAAATCGTTTGCTTTGTCAAGCCTTGTATTGCTGATAGTATTAGCACTCTGGGCATGGAAAGATTATAATCGGGAATGGAAAACCTACCAGAGAACCTTCTATGCTCTGGAGAATAAAGGTTCAACTGACGAAAGTGAGAAAAAAGGTAAAAATCGTTACGAGATTAAGCAGATCGACCTGCCAGAGTTAAATCGAACAGACCGATGTATCACCTGCCACCTGGGGGTGGAAGATCCTGGTATGATCAAAGTTAAACCGCCGCATAAAGTTCATCCTGATTTTTCTCAACATCCTTTTAATGAATTCGGCTGCACCATTTGTCATTTAGGGCAGGGTAGAGCTACCACTGTAAAAGCAGCTCATGGAGAGGTGAAATATTGGGAGGAGCCTATGCTTCCTTTAAAATATATTCAAGCCTCCTGTGCTAAATGCCATCTTTTTTCAAACCCTTCTGTAGCACCAGACCTTGTCCTGGGGATGAAAAAGTATGAAGAATACGGGTGTGCTGACTGCCATATTATAAAAGGAATTGGGGAAAAAGGAGGGATAGATATCTCACTGGCAGGTAAACACCGGACCCCAGATTGGCATTTCGCCCATCTGAAAGACCCTCAGGCTTTGGTCCCGGACTCTCAGATGCCGAATTTTGGGCTCACAGATGAGGAAGCAAAAGCTCTAACCGTCTATCTGTTGAGTTTAAGAAAAGAAGAAATCCCCAGCCGGTATGTATGTCCTTCCCCAAAAAGCGAAATTAGTGAAGCAAAATAAGATTTCTTACTTAAAAGTTCCTTCCTGAAGCTTAAAAAGGATAAAGGCAGGGGCATTTAATCCTGGAAACGGATCCGTAGGGTTTAAAACCTCCGCAACCTTTTTTAGTTGACAATCAAATAATTCCTCAATTTATTAAGGGTAGAGTCAAGGCTCTATCAGCAAAAAGGTATGCTGGGGAAAACAATTTCACAGTCTGAACTCACCCTGACTCCCTCTCTTATAAAGAGAGGGACTAATGTCCCCCTTCTCTTCTTAAGAGAAGGGGTAAGGGGATGAGTTCGATAACTAAGCGTGATACGTTATGATTGGTAAATTAATTTCACATTATAAAATTCTCGAAAAACTGGGCGAAGGTGGAATGGGTGTGGTCTATAAAGCCCAAGACACCAAGTTAAAAAGAACTGTAGCTTTGAAATTCCTGCCCCGGGAGCTTTTGTGCGATTCTGAAGCTAAAGCTCGATTTATTCATGAGGCGCAAGCAGCCTCAGCCCTTAATCATCCCAATATTACCACAATCCATGAGATAGATGAAATCGAGGGCGAATGCTTTATCTCTATGGAATATATCGAGGGCAGATCTATAAAAGAATTGGTCGAAAAAAAAGGTCTATCTATAGAAGAAATCTTGAAAATTGCTATCCAAGTAGCAGAGGGGTTATCCAGAGCTCACCAGAAGGATATAGTTCACCGAGATATTAAGTCTGACAACATCATGCTTACTCCTGATGGTTTAGCCAAGATCATGGATTTTGGCCTGGCAAAACTAAAAGGTGCAACCAAGCTGACCACGACCGGCTCGACCTTAGGAACCTTAGCCTATATGTCCCCAGAGCAAGCTCAAGGGATAGAAGTTGACCAGCGTTCAGATATTTTCTCTTTTGGGGTGGTTTTATACGAGATGATAGCCGGACAGCTTCCTTTTAAAGGAGAGCATGAAGCTGCCATAATCTATTCTATCATAAATGAAACTCCAGAGCCATTAGCAAGGTATAAGGTAAATGTTCCGGAACGACTGCAGAGGATAGTTGACAAGACCTTAGAAAAAGACCGCAATATCAGGTATCAGGGTGCGGCAGAGGTCATAGCGGATTTGAAAGGATTGCAGAAGGAGAGCACAGGTGTTAGTGTGGTCAAGCCCAAAAAGAAAATTTTGTCCTTTATAGTTCCAGCTACAGTAGTTTTCATCCTGGTTTTGCTTTTCTTGATTTTTAAGCCATTTGAAGTTAAGATAGACCAAGAAAAGAAAGCCATAGCACAAGAGAACTCTTTGGCTATAATGTACTTTGAGAATCTGGCTAACAGAGAGGATACCGAGAGGTTAGGTGAGATTGTAACTAATCTTTTGATAACTGATCTGTCTGAATCTGAATATATGCGTGTAGTTTCCAGTCAGAGGTTGTATGACATTCTGAAGCTTTTGGGTAGGGAAGGAGAGAAAAAGATTAACCGAGAAGTTGCCACCCAGGTGGCGACAAAAGCTGGTGCCAGATGGATGCTTTTGGGGAACATTCTTCAAGTTAAGCCTCGAACTGTAATAACCACTCAACTGGTGGATGTGAAAAGTGGTCAGGTGCAAGCTTCTCAACGTATTGCAGGAGAAATGAAGGAAGAGATATTTTCATTAGTAGATAAGCTAACTATTGAAATAAAAAAAGACCTGTCTCTACCAGCAGTAGCACAGAAAGAGCTAGACCTTTCGGTTGCTGATGTTACTACCCATTCACCCGAAGCGTATCGTTACTATCTAGAGGGAATTGATTATGGATATAAGTATTATTCAGAAGAGGCAGAAAAGAGTTTAAGGAAAGCTTTGGAGTATGATTCCACCTTTGCCATGGCATATTACAGGTTGGCTTGGTTTGCTGAATCAGTGGATGATTGGAAAGAAATGATAGCCAAAGCGGTTAAATATTCAGATAAAGTCAGCCAAAAGGAAAAAGATTATATAAAAGCTTTGGAGGTGGATGCATCAGGGGGTTATGAAAAATACATTAAGGAACTACAGAAGATAGTAGAACGCTATCCCGAAGAGAAAGAAGCATTTCGACGATTAGGGGATTATTATACAAATAAGCGGCAGTTTGAGAAAGCGGTTCTTTACTATAATAAGGCTATTGAGATAGACCCTCTTTATAAGTTGGTATATAACAGCCTTGCCTATCTCTATAATGAAATAGGTGATTTTGAGAAATCTATCTGGGCGATAAATAAATATATATCTATAGCACCGGATGAAGCCAATCCTTATGACAGTCGTGGAGATTTGTATGCATGGAACGGAAAGTTGGACCAAGCAATTGAATCTTACAAAAAAGCTTTAGAGATAAAACCAGATTTCTATATGTCATTGGAGAAACTGGGACATATGTACCTCTACAAAAGGGAATATGCTAAAGTAGAGAGTTGTTATAAGGAACTTGCAAGCAGTAGTGAGAAAAGTCAACGGACGACTGGGAGGACCTGTCTAGCTTTAATCCCTCTCTATCAAGGAAAGTTTGAAGAAGCGTTAACGGTCTTGGATA
>Ga0209642_10000862_pt1 | contig 20004 bp, 18 predicted proteins | sample RifCSP19_2_FD_184025 | JGI IMG/M metagenome (GOLD analysis project Ga0209642, IMG submission 184025) | Soil microbial communities from Rifle, Colorado - Rifle CSP2_sed 19_2 (SPAdes) (version 2) | ecosystem: Environmental > Terrestrial > Deep subsurface > Rock core/Sediment | place: Rifle... | reverse complement strand
CAGGTCTATCAACTGGAATCAGAATGGGCAAAGCACTTGGAAGGATCGTATTTTCCGAGGGAGATTCTGAAATACCCTTCAAGGCGGGGTATGCAGCTCTGGTATCTTGACCATGGTGCTCGCCATCTCATAAGGTCAGATCACTGCAATACCATTCTCGTTCGTCGGATCGTTCGCGAGCAGGGGATAACACTTTCTGGACCCCCTCCAGAAACACTGGTGGATCCGATATCCGCCGAATTGCTGATAGCAGAGATCTTCGAGACACTCACACGCTGGGGGCAGGAGATTCTCGATGATCCAACCCCTTACAGTAACCGCTTTTATCAGGCATTTATCGTTCTGAGCTACTGCCGCATGCTGCACGACCTGCATCGGGGCTATCCTGGCTCAAAGCGAGAAGGCGCCGAATGGGCGAAATCTGCTCTCGATCCCTCCTGGTCCGATTTGATCGATGGGGCTTGGGATGGTCGACCAGATCCAGCCCGCAAGGTCAAGGAACCTGCTGATCCTGAGGATTTTAAAAGGACCCTGCGATTTGTTGCCCATGTCATGAATGAAAGCAGACTCTACTTTCAACGCACTGGCTGCGCCTCAACACGGTTCAAGAATTGGTCGAGCACCTTCAAATAGCGTTCTGTTTCCTCTATGTGAGCAAGATGCCCGCTGTTCTCGAGGATGAACCATTCGGAACCTGGTATGCCGCGATGCACCGTCTCAATGATGGTGGGGGTCGCATAATCGAATCGACCCCCGATGACCAGCGTGGGCACGCGAATCTCGCCAAGCCGACCGGTGATGTCCCAATCTTTGAGCGTGCCGGTCATATAAAATTCACTCGGACCCCACATGATACGATAGACTTCATCTCCAGGCTTGTTAGCCATCCGATTCAGGCATTCCGGTCGTGGGTCAATGCGGCCACCACCATGGCGACGGAAAAAAGGGCGCGTTGCTTCCTGATACTCCGGGGAGTCGGTTGTTCCCACTGCCTCATGCTTCAGAATCGCCTGTTGCACCTCGGATGGAAGTTCAACTATCAAGCGTCTCATCTCCGCCACCCACTCGGGCGCGCTGGCCGCGGTGTCGGCGAGTATCAAACTTACCAACCCCGCTGGTTTCGTCAGCGCATACTCCATCGCCAGCATCCCTCCCCACGAATGGCCAAGGATGGGCACGTGTTCCAATCCAAGAGCGCGGCGAACGACATCGACTTCCTCAAGATAGAGAGCCATCGTGTAGATTGATGGGTCTGTCGGGACGGCTGACTTTTCAAAGTCGCCGACGGTACGATACCAGACGTTATAGCCGTGGAACGAGACGAAGCCCTCTTCGGCTAGCGTATCCGTATTCATTATCTCTTATTTCCATAATACATCCACGCTTACAGGGAACGGGCTAACAATCTTAGGAGTTAGGCAGTTGAAGGGATTGGGGGGGTGTTTGGGCGGGCGTTGCCCGCCCAAACACCCCCATCCTCATTCCAACTTCGTAACTCCTATAAGTATAAAAGACAGGACTATTCGGGAAGGGTTCCCGGAATTGATGCTAAGGCGCTCTGGCGAAATGTATTTCAATTCCCCGCTTAGTGGAACCAAGCACGTAAAGAGACCCATCCTCAGTGACCGCCACCCGGCCGGATAAGGATAACTCTGTATATTGACCCCGCGGCAGGGTGACATCTTTCAAGATCTTCCCTGCAGGATCAATCCAAACTGCGCGGACCTGTTCGTATCCATCAAAGATCAACAGGTACCCTTGGGGCGTCTTTTCGAAGTCCACGAGCCCACTGATACCTGAAGCAGAATGAACTTCAAAAGCAACCTCTTCTTTGAGGTCGGCGAAACGTGCGGTATACATATCAAAACCCTTCTCACTTTCCACGAACCGGTAGGGGAATTCCCAGGTCTGTTTCTGTCTTTGGGCTTCCCTGTTGTTAACTTCGCCTTTGGAATTGAAGGGCGCGACCAACCTGTAATCAAATTGATCGAGGACTTTAAGATCCTTCGTGATTTTCGATGGGAATTTCACATAAATCGGCGTCGCAACATCGATGTTCCCATCAGGAAGGAGGCGGTAACAATAACGAATCGGTTCAAAACGATCGTCGACGTATTCACCCGCAAAATCAAAAATCACAAGCTGACCGTTCTGGTCGAATGCCAGGTCTCCCTCATTGTTGTAGGTGAAAGGCAGCGGAAAGCTTGCATAACTTTCCTCATTGGGATTGTAAATGATTACTCGCTCGTTCACCGGGTCCATTAGCGCAATTCTGCCATCCTCCGCCACATCCATAGCAGGCGGAGCAATGATATATCGGCCTCCTTGGTCAATTCCCTGACGCACTTTGTCCGGTCCATAGCCCCAGAAAAAGTCGTATACCTTGTCGCCGGGTTCCACTGCATTTTCAGCGGGTAATTCTATGAATATGAAGTTCGTTGTGGCAAACAGATCGATCGTCCCCGCAACCGGGTAGCGCAGGGTGTAGCCCGCTTCCGGAACCGCAAATTCCGCATAATAGCGCAAGGGCCTCCCTGCTTGATCGGTAGCCAGCAGCCTGGCGACCAGGGGTTCCATCCCGTTCACATTTTCAATAGTGAGTGGGATGGTCTGATATGCTTCAGTATCTCCGTATGCATAATACAGGACAGGCTCAAGCCGGCAGTATCTTTGCAGCTCCGTACAATAAATCGTATTCACCAGATCAAACGCTAGTCTGACCGTGTCATCCACTCCGGCAATCATCGGCGGACTGTGCATAACATCAATTGGCTGAAAAATATCAGGGTCATATTGGGAAAGATCAAACACGAAAAGCGGGGTGGGTGTAGCGGTTAGCGTTGGTTCGAATGTGGGGGTTACACTTGGTGTGGATGTAGATAAGAGGGTGGGTGTACGCTTCGGTGTTTCCGAAAGCGCTAACGCGGCAGGTGGATGTTCAGTTGACAATAATCCCGTTGTCTCCGTTGGGATGAGAGTATTTGCCGGCGGGGGAGTCAAGCTACCACAGCCTGCCATGAACACAGGCAGAAGGAGGTAGAGGAATAGGATCGTCCTGGAGCTATTGGCCATTTTCTACACCATTGCCATTTTATGTAATTATAGATCAAGGAATGAAATTGCCACATTAAAACTTGCAACAATATTCACAATATTACCTTGGATCACCATCGCTCCGGTTCCGACTTTCTACATGTCGGAACCAGAGTTTTCTTTTACCCCCTAATGCGCATAAGGGACTTTCAAATCCATGAGGTAAAAGAGGTGCATTTATGACAGATAAGAGTGTAATTCAAAACTTTTCCGAAAACCCTGACGCACAAGAAAAACGAGTATCAAGGGAGGATATAACCCCTTCCCTGGAGCCGCGACTTCCAGACAGGCTTCCTCAGAGCCTGATCGAATGGTTGGCGCGCATCAACCGGCGTTATCTGGCGCTCAACCAGGAAAAGACCAACAACACCAGCGAATGTATCTCGCGAGCTGCTCCTGGATTGAACGTGAGCTGTGAAATGTTCTAGACAGTTTTTTCCGATCCTCGCTCAAATTACTTCTTCGAACCAGACCGCAAATCTGCCGCTTGGGAAAGACGACCATTAAGGTATAATTTTGCTAGTAAGGACCAAAATGTCCAGAGTGGCGATCGTCTTTCCGTATTTTCGCACCAGGGCGCCGACGGAGATGCTCTTCCCTCCCCTCGGGGCGGCCTTCCTGACCAGTCAACTACGCCAGCTGCGCATCGAAACCAGGATCTTTGACTGCACCTTCACCACCTTCCGGCAACTGCAAAAGGACTTAACCGCCTACCAGCCAGAGATTGTGGGGATTTACTCGATGGTTTCTATGAGCAGAAACACCTTTCGGATCGCCGAGATGGTCAGAGCGCATCTCCCGCATAGCCTGACCGTCGCCGGCGGACCCTTACCCACCCTCTACCCCGAACGATACAGCCGCCATTTCGACGCCGTTTTCCGGGGTGAGGCGGATTTGAGCTTTCCTCTCTTTTGCCAGGATTTCTTTGCCCGCAACCTCTCTCGCCACAGGTTGGAAGACCTGGCGTTGCACAGCTATGCTGGTCTCTTTATACAAAATAACGGTCTGCAAGTAGACAACCCGACCGTCCACTACAAAGAACAGGTAGTCAACTCCTTCCCCCTCCCGGATCGGAGCGACTTTGACCACGCCGCTTATCAAAAGGAATGGCTCGCTAAGACAGGATCGGCGGCTACTTCGATCATGATCACTCTCGGGTGCCCGTTCAATTGTGATTTTTGCTCCAGGCCGGTGTTCGGCGGCCTCTACCGCCGGCGGGATCTGGATCTGGTTTTTGCGGAGATCGATCAAATCCGCCGCCTGGGTTACGAGAGCCTGTGGATCGCGGATGATAACTTCACTTTGGATCTTGCCTTCTTGAGAAAATTCTGCCAACGTATAGCTGGCCAGCAGATGAGCTGGAGCTGTCTCTCCCGCGTGACCGGGATCAACGCCGAAATCGCCTCTGAGATGAAGCAAGCCGGCTGCCAGCGAGTCTACCTGGGGCTGGAGACAGGCGATCAGACCACGCTGGAGCTGATGAACAAGAAGGCTTCGGTGGAAGAGGGCATTAACGCAGTGCACCACTTCCGCAGAGCTGGGATCGAAGTTGCCGCCTTCTTTATTGTCGGTTATCCAGGGGAGACTATTTCTTCGATTGAGAAAACCTTCCAGCTTGCTCTGACTCTCCCCCTTGATTACATATCTTTCAATGTCCCTTACCCGCTGCCTGGTTCCAGGCTGTTCGACCGCGTCAGCGGGTTGGACGAGAGAGATTGGAACAAAGAAAACGAAGTGACCTTTATCTATACCTCAGAGTTTGATCCGCGCTGGCTGAAACGCCGCATTGGGCAAACCATGCAGGCCTTCGCCGAGAAGAAGATGTGACCTGGATTCAATCGAAAAATCGAATCTGTGCTCTCCCTATTTCAAAAGTCTCAACATCAGATCGGAAGGCTTTTCAAACAGCCTCAGGAAGAGAGGCGCGGCCTTCCCCAACCGTCTTCTCGTCTCGAACTGGACATGGCCTTTAAGGATCCCAAACCACATCTTGAACTCTGAGAACTCGGAATCATAAATCAGTACGTGGCTCCAAAGCAGGCTATCTTCTGGTCGCCAGGCGCGGAAAATCTGGTTCTTGACCCGCTCGTAGAGCGCCGTTCCAGGCAGGGGGTATGGCATGGTAAGTCCCAGGTAATCCAGGGGTAGCGAGGTTGCAAACCTCAACGTCTCCAGCACCGTTTCGTCTGTTTCGCCAGGGTAGAACAAGATGAAGAAGGCGCCCACCTCTAGCCCGGCCTGGTGTGCAGCTTCCACGGCGTTGCGCGCTTGCGCTGTAGTGATCTCTTTCTTCATCAGCTTCAGGATGCGGTCGTTGCCAGACTCGATGCCAAAGTAAATCCTGGCGCAGCCCGCCGTCTTCATCTCTACCGCAGTGGCGTAATCCAGGGTATCGACCCGGCCTAAGCACTCCCACTGGAATTGGAGTCCTCTTTTCTTGATCTCTGCGCAGACCGCCAATACCCGGCGGCGGTTCAAGGTGAAGACATCATCGGCAAAGGCAATGCGGTCATATCCCAGCGCCAGCGCCTCTTCGATCTCATCCACAACGTTCCCCGGTGAACGTACGCGGTATGTACCCCCAAAGACAACATTGCTGCAGAACTCGCAGTGAAACGGGCAGCCACGCGTGCTCATTACCGTGGTGATCGAGTAGCCGTATTTCTTCTTCCCAAAACGTATATAACTCTCGTTTGGGAACAACTGCCTGGCAGGGAATGGAAGCCGGTCCAGATCTTTATGAAAGGGCCTCACCGTAGTCTCGAGATGCCCTGCTTCCCCCGCCTCTCGGGCAAATGCCTGGTTGCGATAGACGAGACCCGCTACACAGCTCCAGTCAGTCCCCTCCTCCCAGGCGCTTAATAGCTCGATCAGCGTTTGTTCTCCCTCCCCGCGCACGACGACATCGAAATCGTCCAGGAAGGGGAGCGGGTCACAGGTAGGCAGGGGGCCGCCGGCGATCAGCAGCCGGCATTGATCACGCAGACGCCTGGCAAACCACAGGCAATCTTCCACCAGGGTCACCATACAATAGATGCCCACCACCTCTGCACCCGTTGCTAAAGCCTGGCTCAGCGCCTCGTCTCTTTTCATAAAGGTGCAGTCCAGCAGGTGTACCGTATACCCTGCCTGCTGAAGGCTGGAAGCGATATACCCCAAACCGAGGGGGGGAAACCGGAAGACTGACCGGTCACGCCGGGGTTTAAAAAAGGGGTAGATCAGCAATACGGAAGTCATGCCAGCCTTTCGATGCCCAATGTGTACCTGAATGATTGGCAGGTCGGCGGGAGCGAATAACCAAAACCAGACCAGGCCAGGCGCGAACCGATTAGCTCCCTCCCCCGGAACAGGCGCGCCCCATCGATTTGCTGGAGGTTAAAGGCCAGGCGATGGACGCGACTAAGGAAAGAAGCTCTTTCGGCGGTCACTTCATCCCAACTCCCGATCGCCTCTCCATGCAGGAGCAAACCACTGGAATCTGAATACGTGTCGAAGTGATGGGCTCCCTGCTCATTCATCAAAATCACTTCTGTCACGCCACCCTGTGGCGCGCCATTCAATGGCACACCGGCCTTCGGTACGCCATCCTTCGGCACGCCAGTCGTATCGACATCCACCGCAATGACCCCGGCCTGGGAATCGATCGTGTAGTTTACTTTTACTGCATGGTTGCACCCGGCATCTTCAAAGGTGGTTTGCCAGCCGAACTTGCTGCGCAGCGTATTGGATAAAGCTGTCAAAGGACCTCGCGCCAGGGGGAAACGGCGGTACACATCTGCCAGATGGTTCTTTATCCAGTAGAGCGATCTGCTCTTGACGCTCCCCAGGCTTTGACTTGTTAGCCTTTCCTCCAGGTTCATAAAAAATATGGCCGTGATCTCCTGGCGTGCGCCCACCTCCGAGCAAGCCAGCTCGATCCCTCCCGGAAAGATGGTTTTAACTCCCAGCTTGAGAATTGGGACGCCAAAACCCACCCCCTCTTCGGCCAGTTCTTGACCATTGGAAATCAAAATCAGCCCCTTCTGCAATCGGGAAGTCGGGTAACCTTCTCCATTTGTGATCCCCGGCCCGATCTTCAGGCAAATATCTGAGAACAACGGAATAGTGATGTCCATACCCGAAGTCTTTTCACCGGAAAGTTTCTTCGCCATCAGATCCGCCTTGCTTACCCAGATTCGACAGCATCAAACCAGACCACCTCATGCCTGGGTCGCCAACAGATCGCTGCGCGCCCCATCTACCTGGGATGGCGCGCTTTTGAAACAGGTGACAACGATCCACCAACCCGCCATGTGCCACGGAATTACGAAGGCGATGCGGGCAACTAATCTGAATGTGCGAAATTCTTCCAGCACATTCAGCATACTCTCCATGGCATGCGGAAAATTCAGTGAGAGCAGCTGGGGCGGCGAGGCATTAAATATGGTAATGACCAGGGGGAGAATCCATATTGCATTAAGCGCCAGGCTTTTGAGCTCTCCGGTGGCAGTTAAGATCAGCGCCAGGGGTAGGATCAAGATCACGTTCGGCTCTGACAACCAGGTGCGCGTGAGATAAAAAACCAGGATCATCCCCAGGCTTTTCCGCATAAGGTCTGTGAATCCAAATATGCCGCGCCTCAATGTGTAAATAGCGATCCCCATGGCTGGGATCCAGGCCAGGCCCAATAGCCACCAACCTCCTGGAAGGCGATAAGTATCCTTAAGCAGCTCAAAGAACGTCATCATCGACATCGCACCAGCAACGGTGAAATGTGCGTTCCACCCCCGCAGGATCGGGGTTAAGTCCCACCCCCACACAAGGAATGGGAGCGAGCAGAACAGGATCAGGCTGGCAGAGAACCAAAGGGCATAACGGAACGCCTGGCGAGACGATTTTCCTGGCAGATAGAGGACGGCCACGGGAAATAACGGCAGGGCGATGGGCTTAAAGGCGATCGCCAAGGCAAGCAAGATAGCTGAACTCAGCAACTTGCCCTTATCCAGGCTAACCAGACATAAAAGCGAGAGCAAGGCGACGATTGAATCGAACTGGCCCCATGCGGAACCAAAATAAAGGATAGGTGGACATAGCAACATAAAGATCCAGGCTTTTCGAATTACCGCCGCTTCCGCCCTTAGATTTTTAAGGATATCAGCTACCAGGTAAGCGAGATAGATATTGGCCGCGATTACAGGCAGCTTGATGACCAGGTTGTAGACCATCAGATTGGGAACCAATGCATACACACTTCGGTATAAGATTCCCAACACGAGCGGCCAGGGAGGTGGATAGCCCACGCTGTTCATTCCCTGAAATGAGTTGTTTTGGAAAACTGCCGTGAGATCCTGAGCGACATACGGATTCTGCCCGCTGCCAACCAGGTATCCAGTAGCCATAAAGATGGGCATGTCGTACGCGTGCCCGAAGACGATCCCAAGGGTAAGTTGGAGGAGCACACTCAGCAGCAGGATAGACTGGTCCTGGGTTAAGAGCTGCTTCCACACGCCGTTAACTCGCCCGAATGAGACGGAGCCTCGCATCTCTTACCCTCTGCATCCTATGCCCTCTGCATCCTATGCCCTGGCATCCTATGCCCTGGCATCCTATGCCCTGGCATCTTATGCCCTAGCATCCTATGCCCTAGCATCTTATGCCCCTTGCTCTGGACGGCTCTGCAAAATCGTCAGCGAAAACACAAAGGCATAAGCAGCCGTAAAGGGAATCAGGATCACCAAGACACCATAATTCGAATTCAAAATAGAATAGCCGATTGAAATCCCGCCCAGGCACACGAAAATCATCTCTAGAATACACACAAAATCCAACGACACCTGATAGCGCTTATCACGCCATTGTTCTTTGCCATACTGGACAGCGTACTTGGGGGTCCGTTTGAAAGCCCAATTTTTCTTCGTGAGCAAGGCTTTTCCAGCTTCGATAGTGTTGCTCAAGCTCACGCCGCAGCCAAGGAAGAAAAGGATCCCAAAACTGGATAATTTTCGCCACAAGGGAAGAGGCTGCCCTTTCATAACGGTAAACGGAGGGATCCAGGCTGCAATGGTGCAGAGCACGATTAATAATCCTGCCAGACTCCAGGTTAAGTAACGAGGCGAGAGGGAGACCGCCGTGCTGATCGCCCCGCTGTGTACGCTGCTTCGCAGGGTGGCAAGCATGCGGTCGATGTGGAAAACGTCCACCCTCAGGAGAGTCGCTAGGCAAGCTAGCACAAAGGAGGTAAACATCAGGGGGTGAACTAAATAACCGGTCAAATGAATGAACGCCTCCAGGCGCTGCTTGAACCCGAAGTTCCGGTTGGGCAGGAGAATGGGGAGCAGCTTCTTCGCCGTTTGCAGGGAGCCGCAAGCCCAACGGCCCTGCTGCTTCTTAAAGCTGGGAACGGTCGGGGGCACCTCCCCAGGGCAATGCAGATCTCTCAAATACAGGATTCGGTACCCCTGCATCTGCACGCGGTAGCTGGCATCCAGGTCTTCGGCCAGGGTATCCGATTGCCATCCACCCGCCTGCACAAGGGCATGCGTCCTAAAAATTCCGCCGCTGCCATTGAAATTCTGTAAACATCCATTGGCATACCTCCCGGCCTGCTCGATCAGGAAATGGACATCGATCCCAATGGCAATCGCCTCAGTCAATGCATTATAGTTGCGGTTGATATGAGTCCATCGGCCTTGAATAATACCCAACCGTTCATTTTGGATAAAAAGGGGTACGCTGCGCACGAGAAAATCCGGCGGGGGTGTAAAGTCCGCATCGAAGACGGCGACAAACTCCTCCTCCGTTCGATCAAGCGCCGCTTGTAAGGCGCCAGCCTTATACCCTTGCCGGCTAAAGCGACGCAGGACTTCAATCTGCAAATGCCTCGCCTGATAGTTTGCGACCTCTTGGTCGATCACTTCGACCGTCTCATCGTCCGAGTCGTCAATGATCACGATCTTCACCCGGTCGTTCCCATAATTCTCGGCCATACTGGCGCAGGCAGAAACAAGCCTGGGAATGACATACTTCTCATTGTAAACTGGCACGTGGATGGCTACCCGAGGTTTACTAGCCATTGAGTCTGGTTGCAGTTCAGGAGATTTATACCGGCGGGCTGCACTGAGCAGGTAATAGTGATTGAACCCGTACAGGAAGAATAGCAAGGTGAGCACAATTGAAGAAACCAGGAAAACGGTTTGAATGAACATCTAAGCAGTATCGGGTTGCTATACACCATACACGAATACGACAATATACACCACAACCCCCAGGAAAGTAGCCAACATATAGAGCACATAAGCTGTCCGCATGAAGAGCTTATAATTTGTGAAGCGTAGGCTTTTTGGTAAGAGGCCGTTTCCCACTAAGACCACATATACCCCCAAGATCAGGCTAACTAACCCAACCAGACCATGAAAAGTCGTTATGCCGTATGAACCCTCGCCCAGCTTGCCGGGAATACCAGGCAGAATGAAAATCACAAAAGAGCTGACCATCACGATCAAGACGACAACGGTGTTCAAGGATACCGCCCAGGTTTGCACCCAGCGATGGGCTGTATAGCGCCGGCGGACAGCCAACCGCCAGCCAAGCGTGAACAGCGCCGCCGTCAACAACATCAGGATCAGCGTTATATCCGAAATGAAGGGAGCTCCCGCACCCAAGAATCCAGGGTACTTGAATAAATTGCTCATCATACCTCAATGAAGAACCTATAATTGTATATTCGTAAAATAACGCCGTTTGGATGTATTGATCTGTTTGGTACGGAACTGGGCAAAAGGGCTGGAATACTGCCTGGACGAGGCAGGAGAACATCGTCGGGTGAAAGTCAATCCCCTCTCTGGCGGATGTATTGGCTCAACGAACCACAAAGTTCTCTTCCCCTTGCTCGAAGGGGACATACAGAAACACCCTGTTGTCGTCGACAGATTCCCAACGGGGGCGCGGGTCTGTCACCCAGGCGAAGTTAGACTGGGTTAACGCTCTGTTTGCACGTATAAATAGAAAATTTTGCTGCGTTCTTACCCTGGCTTTTTACTGAGTACATCAAATCATCGGCCATCTTAATCGCTTCATCTGATGAATTTGGCGCGTCAATAAATGTCAATGCCCCGATAGAAATCGTCACGGGCCAATTGTTCTTTTGCATTTCGCCCAATAGGCTAATCTGAACCTTGGAGATAGCTGATATTGCTGCGTTTTGGTCGGTTTCTGGCAGTAGGAATGCAAACTCGTCACCACCTAATCGTACAATGGTATCAGTTTTTCGCAACAGACCCTTAGCATGATTAACTACTGTAAAGAGAACTTTATCGCCCATACTATGACCAAATTGATCATTAATGGCCTTGAAGTTATCAAGGTCAAAATAAGCTAAAGTAAAAGGGTGCTTGTATCTTTGAGAGCGATCAATCTCGCTTTGTAATAATTCAGAGAATAACCGCACATTTACTGCACCCGTCAAATGGTCTTTGCTGGACAGCTCTTTTTCACGTTTCAGTGTCTTTCCTAATGTCGTTAACAGCAAGGTTACGATAATAAAAAAGCTCAACCTTACTAAACTATTCCAGTAATGAATTACGGGGTGCGAATAAGATTGCCCTGCGGTGATTTTAGCTAACAACCAAACTAAAGCACTAACAAAAGAGGCTGCAACACCAAATCGCCTTCCTGCAAACCAAGCGAGCAAAGATATCGGAATTAAGTAGAATAACGAGAACGATATCTCATATCCCGTCAGATAATCAAGGAAGCCCACCCCTACGATGAGTACAAATCCCGCCACCATCCAGAAGATTTTACTTTGTTTCTCAAAACCTTCGATGATATTCATCGATTATGCTTTATATGCCTACAAATTGTAGTTAACAGCTAGACGATTATACATCACTGATCTTAGGTAGCTGTTTTCAATCTTTAGAATTGTTTTTGTAGAATTTGCTCCAACAACAGATCCCTTTGGCAGCGCAAAACGGCCAACGCATATAATTATGACACATTCTCAATCCGCTGCCTTGGGACGGCCACGCGAATACCTTCTTTAAGGAGTTGTTCCAGCGCGGCTTTGCGCAGCGCCCTGGCTACAGGCCATTGCTTTCCGGGCTGGGTTTTGGCAATAATTTGAGTCTGCACTGCCCAGTCGGTGAAACCGGTCCAGCCGAGGGCATGCGGAGACTCCAACATCGCTAAAGCAATTTCCTCGTCCGACTGAACCAGGTGGATAGCTTCCTCCAGGGCTTGCAATATACGTTCCATATCAGCCTCGTAATCCACATTAAACGTGACCACCACCTGCGCCCACTGGGTGGTCAGGTTGGAAATAGTACGGATATCGCCATTGGGAATCAGGTTAAGATTCCCTTCGCTATCTCGCAGATAGGTGGCACGCAAAGTGATGCGTTCGACCGTGCCAGTGAGTTGTCCCACTGTGATGACATCGCCAATAGTGAACTGGTTTTCAGACAGGATGATGATACTACCCAGGAAATCTTTGATGACAGTTTGAGCGCCCAGGGAAAAAGCCAGACCGACTACGCCCGCACTTGCCAGGACAGGCGTGATATTGAGACCCAGTTCATGCAAGATCATCAACAGGATGATAAGCGTAATCAACACCCGACCAATGCTACGCCCGGCGTGTACCAGCGTGGTCAGACGTTTCAAGTGTTCCCCGCTTACGCCAGATTCCTTCAGCCGCTTTTCAATTCCTCCCAAGCTCAACTGTAAGATGAACGCACTACCTAAACCGACAAGCAGGACGATACCGACTCGCCAGACCGAAACCCATACGCTGCTGTTCATGTTTTCGCCTCCACATTTGATTGATGCGCTAAGGAAAACAAACAATATCCAGCCATTGTGACCCAGTGCAGTAACCCTGCGCTCCAGACGCCAGTACTACAGGTCGTTGGGCTCAAAGCCAGTCTTCATTCACAGAATTAGCCGATCAGCCGTGCCAATCCAAAAGCCACTCCCGCCGCCAGTCCACCCACCAGCACGGTCTGTGCGCCGCTACGCAGCGGATTCATGCCGGTGAACTGTCCCTTGAAGAAGCCGAAAAGAAATAGCGCCAGCAGCGTTACACCAACCGAGACCCGCAAAGATGTGTTCAAACTGGATAGCAACATGTACGGCGACAAGGGGATCAACCCACCCGCAATGTACGAGATGGCAATCGTCAGCGCACTCTGACGGGCGCGCTTGGGGTCGGGTGTGTCCAAGCCGAGTTCAAAGCGCATCATGAAGTCCACCCAGCGCTTGCGGTCCTTGCTCAGGGTAGTGACGAGCGGCTTGAGTTCGGCTTCGGTCAGGCCATATTCCCGGAAAATTTCGGCCACTTCGCCCCTTTCTTTTTCGGGAACCTGCTCGGTTTCGTCGATTTCACGCTGGCGCTCCGTTTCATAGTGCTCAATATCGGTGCGCGCTGCCAGGTAACCGCCCAGGCCCATCGCAATCGATCCGGCGGCAATTTCAGCCAGGCCGGCTGTGACCACAATATTCGAGGCTGCGCCCGCGCCAGAAATTCCTGCGGCTAAAGCAAACGGAACGGTCAGCCCGTCAGACATGCCAATGACAATATCGCGCACGGTATCTGTGGCGGTAAAATGACGTTCGATATGTGGCGTTACCGGCATATCAGTTTATCCTTTAACGTCAAGATTATTGAGAATCAGCAAAGCCGCAACATTCCGGACGATAGACATCTTCCCAACCAGTGTTGCTGCCTGCGCTTTTGGGTTGTACGAATTTCGCCCGCGTTCTGCATGATCCACTCTCACAATCTATCTAGGGAAAATGCCGCTTTACAGGTATGACGGGCAATTTTTCGATGGCCTGCTTATTTATTTTCAAATAGACATGATCTGTTTCAATTCGGTCAATTTCCGAAACCGGGATGGTCACCAGCTTTTGCCCCCAGAGATGTCCCTCTCGGAGAACGAGATGGGATATATGGTTATCTACAGGTGAGATCAGAAATTCATCAACTAACCCGACTTTGCCATCTGTGGCATATATCGATGCCCCCCGATGGATTCCCTTTTCCCCTGGTGGGATATGTTCGATTTTCTCATAAATCGGTTCGTGTTCGAAATATTCATCAATATCCGATGTTAGGTAAGGATGCATATAGTAATGTTCGGCTTCGTACCCCAGGAAAAAATCATCCCCACCGACATAGTGATATTCTATAAAAGGTTCCAATCGGAATATCCACCTTACTAATCCTCCTCTCTATTCAAGTTTAGCCTGGTAGATCATATTGGTTTCTCATCGTACCCTGCCTCCTTTAGGAAAAGCTCATGTTTTCTCTCGCTTCTCCAAGGCTCTCTCAGCAACCCCGGGAACAGAGACTTGAGGTTCGATGGAACGAAGCGCTTCCAAAACTTCCTGGGTGGATGTATCTAATAAACTCTCCCTTTCGAACACATGCAAGACATGGTAGCATCCTTGCCGAAACCAGATCGAGTTGAAATTCTTTACCATTCCATGGAGTAATGGCTCTATTGCAGTATCTCTTAAAGCAATCAACCCCTCGCTGGCAAGCCAACGTACGCCAACATCCTCGTCCATTAATGTCTTCACCAGGGCCATCGCAGATGCGGGATCTGCTAGTACTCCTAATGCCTTAGCGGACTCCCATCGGACAAAGTGGTTATCGCTCTTTAGAGCCTCCACCAGATAAGGTGTCGCCAACTTTCCATAAGCCACGATTTCTTTCCGGGCAGCCTCACGTTCAATCCCGGACCTGCTACCTAATAAATCTATTAAATGTTTAACCTGTTTGATTCCCTGCTCATCTAGCGGTGTAGTATGTGTATAGATTTTTTCTTCCATCCTTTTGTACTCCTTCCTTTGTTTATTATAGTACCTCCTACGCTTATTCTCCCACAGGAACCGGTAATGGTGGTGAGGGGGACCAGATAGCAAACCGAGGCGCCACACTGCCCGACCTGTAAAAATTCAGGCTGATTGGGATCCCGAGGATGTGTGCCCATCCGGCATGCATGAACATAGCAGTCAGAATGGTTATCCAGTTCTGCCCAGCCATAACTTCCGCTGGCACTAACGACCAGCGGTTGAGGAAAGCGGCACCGCCTACGAGTTCAAGCACGAAGACCAGCGCGTTGGCAACAATGATGCATACAGTCACTCTGGGAAAATTGAGCGGACGGCGGGAGGCATCACTTAGGGGGATCATGAGGTAACTCCTTTTGATAGTTTCTCTTCTGGGTGCTTTGCAAGTAGGCGGCGATCGGGAAACCAGAAAGGCTCGGAATCCAGAATGAGATCAGGCGATAGCCCAATACAACCACCACTGTGGTGGCATTCGGGACACCCAGCCCGTTGTACAGGGCTGCCATGCTGCCTTCCACCACGCCAACTCCACCGGGGATAATAAAAGCCATTTTTCCCAGGAGCAACGGCAAACCGTAGCCTGAAAGCAGCACGCCGAGGCTAACATTAGCCCCAGCCGCGATGAACAATAAGTAAAGTGTGAGCATATCGAAGGCCGAGTTCAGGAACGCTCCCAGCGCCAGGACATGCCACTCCCCCCGCCAAAGCGCGTCCCAGGCAGTGAAGATATAGTCAATTTCTTTGCGAATTAGGCTCGGATCGTAAGGCCGGCGGCGCAGACGCGCCACATGACTGGCACCCCAGATAATGGCAGCAGATGCGCGGCTCCGGTAACGCACTGCCAGAAGGCTGATGCCGATCAATAATCCTAGTGTGAATAGTGCGGCGCTGAAGCCAATCAACTGGGCTTGAGTCAAGTTATGTACCAGGATCAAATGTGCCAACCCGAAAATGGACAGCAGTACCAGCATCAGGTTGTTAAACAGAGAGGGCAATATACTGGCCAGGGTTGCACCTTCCACACTACCTTCGTCAGCGCTTGTCCAACGATAAATCGCGGCTGAACTACCAACCGTGCCCCCGGCTACCATACCAACGCTGGCTGCCCCCAACACGATCAGCGTGCTACGCATCAATGAAACGACTTGACGGGCGATGGCGAGCGTCTTTTGCAGCAGGAACCCACTACCCAGGTAACTTAGGACTTGGGCAATAAACGCCAGCCCTACACCCCAAAGGGCCATGGATTTGAGCACCCGCCAGGAATTTTCCAGGGCAGTGATCTGCGGAAGTATCAAATGCACGGTAATTCCTAGCAGAGCCAACAACCCGATTCTCTGCCCGATATGTTTTTGAGAGATCAAGTTGAGGGTGTTTTTAACCATTTAATCTCAATAGAACCTGAAGAACCGCGCTTGGCAAACTCTGCCGAGATAAAGTACAGGCTCACACCCTACCGATAGCACCGACTCGATGAACCAGCCGGTGTGGAAGGCGTCCTCGCCGGACTTCATCAGCCATAACAGCACGCCGAATGTGGCAGAGTCAAAGAATGAACGTTTTTTAGATTACGCAGGTCAGACAGGGTTCCATTGAGCTATCTGCGCATTTGCCGTGGGGAGGGTGTAGTTTGCAGCCAGGTCTTGAGCGTAGCTCGGTTAAGGGCCCGCTCAAAATAATCGCCATTTACTGAGAGGTTATCATAACCTTTGTCGATCAAAGTTTTCATCAGAGGTTCCAACTGAATGGCATAATGATGCATACAAGCCTCGGGATGAATGCCCGGCCACGAGTAACAAGATACCACCGTTCGCCGATATTTTGACGGAATGCCTTGAGGAACCGTATCATCCCAATCGGGATCATTGGGTTGAAAAATATACTTGTCAAGATTGCCTTGTGGAATTCCCTCTATTCCGCGCACCACGCAGGGATTAGCATCGAGTGTATAAGGATCTACCGCCAGATCGGCGATAACAGCATGTTCGGGTAGCCAGCTCAACCACTCGTTGGGCAACAATGGCTTGGTGGGGTCTCGGCGTTGGCTGGCATCCACCAGAATGTCACTTTGGCGAAAAAGCTTTTCCAAAAGCGTTGGGGTGCTGCTCACATTACGTCCTACTGAGATTGCCAGCGCCCCAGGGCCGCCATCTTGAATATGTTGGTTATTGCGTTCAATGTTGCCTAGCTTGGTAGCAGCATCCCCAGCATGTTTGCCAACCATCCCGGTTCCAAAAATGAGTGCTTGAATCGGTTCTTTATCGGGCCGCACTAACCCAGGCCATCCTTTTTCGAGCACATCAAAAGCTGCCTCCAGTCCGTTCCATGCCACCGCTTTCATGTTTTCTACCAGGCGGATGTTCTGGTCATTAACTATGCTGTCAAGCGAAATAGCTTTGATCTCCAGATCTTTCAGAATTTGCACCCGCATCGAGCGCGTTGGGAAATGCAGCATTGAAACCAGGCAGCTACCGCGCTTCAGCAGAGAAAATTCTTCGCGCAGCGGCGAGCGCAGCACAATCACTACATCTTGCTGAAAGGCTTCCACCCGTGAGCACATGTGCACGGCGTTATTTCCCTGGTGATAATCGTCGAAGCTAAAGCCCGAACGCGATCCGTAGCCTTCTTCCAAATATACAGACACATTCAATGTAGTCAGATATTGGATAAACTCCGGCAAGAAAACACGCTTTTCACCAACTTCTTTTTGCATGCGTGGGAAACCAATGGTTTTTTGGAGATTCATAGATACATCCTCTGCTTACAAGATCGTGATCATTCAGTTGTTAAGTGTGAGAGCCGTGCCCGCGAGATGGCGCGCTCGAAATAGCGCCCATTCGGGCGAATGTTTTGCAAACCGTCGCGTTCCAAGATATTGCGCAAGATGGGCATGATTTGCCTGCCATAAACTTCCATGCAAGCATTGGGGTAAATGCCAGGCCATGAATAGCACGAAACAGCATGGCGGCGATGCGTTGTATCGAAGCAGGCAGGCATCTTCTGATACACGGGATCGTCGGGGGAAAATTTGTATTGGTCCAGGTTTCCCTGGGGGATGCCTTCGATCCCCTTCACAAATGGGGGATTCGCCAGGCAATCGTAGGGATCAACCGAAAGATCTAGGAGCACAGCGTGCTCAGGCAGCCAGCCTACCCATGAATTTGCGATCACTGGTCGCGTAGGATCAGGGCGCTGAGTGGCATCCACCAGAATATCGGTTGCCTCCAAGATTGGGCGCATAACCCGCTCGTGCCGGGTAGAGTCATATTCCAGCGTGGTCACCTGCACCCCCGGAATACCCTTTTCCGCCAGGCGGCGATGCAGAGCAACATTGCCGTAACGCGCGGCTGCCTGCACAACCTGCATACCAACCGCTCCTGCGCCCAGCAGGGTAACGCGAATAAGTGGGCGGTCGGGAGACTCAAATCCTGGAGCCGGATAAATCTTTGCCAGTACATCGAAAGCGGCCTCGATTCCATTCCAGGCGACTGCCCGCAGGTTTTCCACTAAACGCCGCCCGCTGTCGTCTCTGATCGAATCCAACGCGACGGCCTCCAATCCCAGGCTGCGCAGCAACTCCACCCGCTGGGGCCGCGTAGGAAAGTGCAGCATGGAAATCAAACAAGCGCCTGGTTGCATTAGCCGAATTTGTTCTTCTGGCGGGCAGCGCAACACCAGTACATAATCTTGTAGAAAAACATCCTCCGCAGAGCCAAATCGAATCGAGCTGGCGGAGCGCAGATAATCCTGTTCCGAATATCCCATGCCGCTGCCATATCCATCTTCCAAAAGTATCTGAGCGCCGCTGTGCTGCAAGCGCGCGATGAAATCGGGCAAAAAATCACGGCGTTCACCGGCTTCGTAGTGCATACGCGTCAGGCCAAATTTGAGCTGATTATTGAAAACGGGTTCGAGTGAATCCATGGCGCTTTACCTTTTTACTCAGGTGAATCTGATCGTTGGCTATTTGTTTTATTTTACACCGGGTGCGTAAATAACTGTCCCCAGGCAAGGGTATCTGCCGTAGGGTTTTGCTCACCCAAACCTGGTTTGTCTTCCCCCTCTCTGCCAGTTCCCACTTTGATCATCTCCCCCAGCTACGCTGCTACCTGGTTGTTCCTAGCCGAGGTTAGAATGGTTATGAATCGTATCCAGACTGTCTCCGCATGAGCGCATGTAGACAAAATTAACTTGGGCTGGCGTCTCTCAGGCGCACGTCGAGGGCTGGCATATCCACTAGGTGGATAGTTGTGGATGCAATGGCCACTTTGCCGTCTGTTTTCTCGAATTCTTCGAGGATTCGCGTGAATACACGGTCTTTAGTGCTGCGGCGCTTCTTGAAATCGACCACATAGCGTACAGTGAAATCCATCCAGTTGTCATTCAGTGCCAGGTTAATGGTGGGTTCTACACTCGTTTCTTCGACCAAATACTTTTTGGTCATGTGAGCCCAGACTTTGGAAGCTTTTTGGGTATATTCACTAGTTTCAGCAGCGATTACGCGCTGCAGGATTTGCCGCGCCGAGTTGTGGTCGCTGCCGTATTTGATTGGCAATACGATCTCATCCCACAAAAAAGGGAAATCTCCCGAGTAGTTGAAAACTGGTTCCTTAAAAACAAAGCTGTTGGCGATGCGCACAATCCTGCCGTTGTACTGGTCGCCCTTTACCCATTCTCCGATCTCCATCAACGTAGTTCGCAAAATGGCGATATCGATCACGTCCCCCTTGATGCCGCCCAGCTGCACCCGGTCACCGATCTTATAGAAGCCCGCAAAGGAGATGGCAAACCAGCCTGCAATACTGGCGATCACTTCCTGCAGTGCAAAGGCAATTCCCGCCCCAGCAACTCCCAGGGCGACGGTCAGGCCGCCCAGCTGGTCGCTGAATACTAGCGTGATGAATACCACAAAGCTGATGTATCCGGTCAAAGTAATGAGCCTGCGCACCTGGTAGCGCGTGCCTCTTTCCCGGACCCGCTCCTCGACCGTCCGGGATAGCAAACGAACTAGAGTTTGGATGACCAGGAAACCAACTATGACGGCGACGATCTTGCCAATGGTAGGATCGAATAGAA
>Ga0209642_10000857_pt1 | contig 20069 bp, 21 predicted proteins | sample RifCSP19_2_FD_184025 | JGI IMG/M metagenome (GOLD analysis project Ga0209642, IMG submission 184025) | Soil microbial communities from Rifle, Colorado - Rifle CSP2_sed 19_2 (SPAdes) (version 2) | ecosystem: Environmental > Terrestrial > Deep subsurface > Rock core/Sediment | place: Rifle... | reverse complement strand
CGCTCCTCGCTCCGACAGCTGAGGGCCGGAAGGAGACGTCGATCGTGCACGATCGCCCCGCCTCCAGCGGCGCCCCAAGGCAGTCGCTGGCCTGAGAGAACTGCGCGGCCGAGGCGCCGACGATGTTGACCCCGACGACAGCTATGCCCCCCGTCCCGAGATTGGCGACGACGATCGGACGTGGTCCGGCCGTCGTCCCAACCGGGACGTCGCCGAACGCACCGCTACCGGCTACCAGGACGCCGCCGGAAGGAGGCATGAGATCTCCGAAGATCGCGCGGAGCTGCGCGGTGACCGACGCCGGCAGATCGGGAGTCAGCGCCGCGAGCCGTGCCGCGAGGGATGCATCGAGCGGACCGACCTCGGATCCGGCCTCGATCGCGAGCTCGCGCTCGCGGACCAGTCTCTCCGCCTCGATCGTGGCGCGCTCGTAGTCGCCGGCGGCGAGCGCGCTCACCAGTCGGTCGAGGGAACCCAGTGCCTCCTCGAGGGGAGATGCGACGGAGGTCGGGGTTGGCGCCGTCGGGGAAGGCGACGATCGTATCGGACTGGGGGAGACGAAGTCGGCGCGTGGAGGCAGCTGACCCTCGGGGAACGTGGCGAACAGGACCCAGGCACCCGTGAGGATCGCGGCCGCCGCCGCGATCGGACCCACCCGCCCCGCGGCGAGCGCAAGGCGGGTCCGTCCGGACCATCTCGGTGTCGTTCCCCGCAGGGCCGGATCGACCGCGACGCGGGTGAGCTCGGCCGTGAGGGCGCCGAACGAAGAGCCGTGACGGACGTGACCATCGATCGCTCCGAGCAACTGCTTCCCGGGTCGTTCACGCGTGACGGCGACGATCCCGACGCTGGGGGCGACCTCCCGTAAGGCCTCGACCCGCTCGAGGTCCACCATCTCGGGGCCGAGGACCAGGAGGTCAGGGTCGCGGTCTCGGACCGCGTCCAGGAGCTGTTCGGAGCTCCCGGCCTCCGCGAGGACGTCGTAGCCGCTCTCCTCCAGGAAGAGCAGCAAGCCCTCCGGTTGGGGATATGGGGAGCCAGCCAGGATGACCCTGAGACGTCCGTCAGTCACACCGTTGCCCTCCGGGGCATTCGCTCCTGCATGCTACCGGCTCACGGATCGCTGCAGAACCAACGAACGGGCAGAGTCGCGGGCCACACGCCGTAGGCCCGGATGGGGTCAGACGGCGCGCTGGACCTTGCCGGCCTTGAGGCAGCCCGTGCAGACGTAGAGCCTCTTCGGGGAACCGTTCACCAGAGCGCGGACGCGCTGCACGTTCGGGTTCCACCGCCGCGAGGTCCGGCGGTGGGAGTGGGAGACCTGCTTGCCGAAGAACGGCTTCTTCCCGCAGATGTCGCAGACGGCTGCCATGGCCCGGGAAGGGTACCAAACGCCTGGTCGCGGCCGGTCTACGCTGCGAGGATGCGATGGAGCCGGTCCACGAGGTCCGCCTCGCCGATCGGGCCGACCCACGTCTCCACGAGCTCGCCGCCGGCGTCGTAGAAGAGCGTGACGGGCTGTCCGATCAGCCCGAGCCCGTCGCGGATCGACCCGTTCTGGTCGAAGACGCTCGGGTAGGTCCAGGCCGCCTCGCGCATGAACGCCCTGGCCGACCCGCGCGAGTCCAGGATGTCGACGCCGATGAACTGCACGCGCTCGCCGTACTCGGCGTGCGCCGCGGCCAGGTGTGGCGCCTCCTGACGGCACGGCCCGCACCATGACGCCCAGAAGTTGACCAACACCGGCCGGCCTTGGAGCTCCTCGAGTAGGGATCTGTAGGACGCCAGGTCGAACGCGGGCAGCGCCGCCGGGTCCGAGGGGAGGAGCGAGCCGCCCTTCTCGGCGGCGGGTCCGTCCCGACAGCACGCGGACGCGACGAATGCGAACGCGGCCAGGAGGAGCACCGAGCGCCGGAGCGTCATGGCACGCATGGTAGAACCCTCGCATGGTGTACGGTGCTCGCCCGGTCGCGGTTCGCTCCCGATGCCCCTGACGCTCTCCTCGCCCGTCGCCGCGATCGACCGGCAGCTCGCGAATCGCCGGACCGGGTTCCGGACGAAGGGCGACCCGGCGCACGAGGTGCTCGCCGGCATCGGCATCGAGACCGTCGGCGACCTCCTCCATCACTACCCGCGCCGGTACATCGACCGCTCGCAGGTGGCGGCGATCCGCGACCTGAAGATCGGCCAGTACGCGACGGTCATCGCGAAGGTGAAGCACGTCTCGAAACGCCAGACCCGGCGACGGCAGACGATGGTCACCGTCACGCTGTACGACGGCTCCGGCTACCTGGACCTCACCTTCTTCAACCAGCCGTGGCTGGCGAGCACCTACAAGGAAGGACACGAGCTCGCCGTGTCGGGGGTCGCGCAGCTGTACGGCAGGCGCCTGCAGCTCGCGAACCAAGAGGTCGAGCTCCTCCGCGGCGACGAGCAGGACCTCGTGCACACGGGGCGGATCACGCCCGTCCATCGCGCGACCGAGGGGGTCACGACGCGGACGATCCGCGATCTCGTCTGGCGGGCGCTCGACCGACTCCCGCCGATCCCGGACCCGATGCCCGCCGAGATCGTCGAGGCGGAGTCGCTGTCGTCGTTCGATCTCGCCGTCCGTCGGATCCACTTCCCCTCCTCGCCGAAGGAGCTCCGCGCTGCCGAGGAGCGCCTGAAGTTCGACGAGCTGTTCACCCTCGAGCTGGGCGTCGCGTTCCGCAAGAAGCGCGTCGAGCGGGCGGAGAAGGGGGTCACGCATGCTGCCGCCGGTGCTCTGGTCGAGCGGCTGCTCGCCACCCTGCCGTTCGAGCCGACCATCGCACAGGAGCGGGCGATGGCCGGGATCGGGGAGGCGATGGAACGTCCGCGGCCGATGAACGTCCTGCTCCAGGGAGACGTCGGCTCGGGCAAGACGCTCGTCGCGCTGTATGCGGCGCTCGTGGCGGTCCAGTCGGGCCATCAGGCGGCGATCATGGCGCCCACGGAGGTGCTCGCCGGCCAGCACCTCCGTTCGACCCGCGCGCTGCTCGAAGGGGTGGGCGCCGTTCCCTACCTGGAGCTCGCGGCCAGGGCTCCGTCCGACGGCGCCCAGGCTTCGCTGCTCGAACCCCATGCCGGCGGGGATGGGGACGGTGCCACCGTGACCTACGCGCTCCTCACCGCGGCGGTGACGGGGAAGGACCGGAGGACGATCCTCGACGGCGTGGCGAGCGGCGACGTCGACCTGGTGGTCGGCACCCACGCGCTCGTGCAGGAGGGGGTGGTGTTCGGCGACCTATCGCTCGCCGTGATCGACGAGCAGCATCGGTTCGGCGTCCACCAGCGGATGGCGCTCCGAGGCAAGGGGGGTTCGTCGGATGTCTTGATCATGACCGCCACGCCGATCCCGCGGACGCTCGCGCTCACGTACTACGGGGACCTGGACGTCGTCGTGCTCGACGAGATGCCGAAGGGGCGACGGCCGATCCAGACGCGTATCGCGCGGACGCGGGCCGAGCGCGAGGGCGCCTACGAGCTGGTGCGCGGTGAGGTGGAGGCGGGCCGTCAAGCCTTCGTGGTCTGCGCGGCGATCGACGAGGCCAACAAGACCGAGGTCCGCGCCGCCGAAGCCGAGGCCGAGCGCCTGGCGACCGCGGTCTTCCCCGACCTGTCGGTCGAGCTGCTCCACGGCCGGATGCGGCCGGCCGAGAAGACACGCCGGATGGAGGAGTTCCTCGCGGGGACGCACCATCTGTTGATCTCGACGACCGTGATCGAGGTCGGTGTGGACGTCCCGAACGCCACCGTGATGCTCGTCGAGAACGCGGAGCGGTTCGGCCTCGCGCAGCTCCATCAGCTCCGCGGCCGGATCGGCCGGGGGGAGCACCCATCGTATTGCGTGCTGTTCGACGAGTCGAAGGGGGAGAACGAGGAGGCGCGGACGAGGCTCGAAGCCATGGTGCGGACCACCGACGGGTTCGAGCTGGCCGACGAGGATCTTCGCCTGCGGGGTGAGGGGACCCTGTTCGACGTGAGGCAGTCGGGGTTGCCGGACCTCAAGCTCGCGCGCCTGGCGGAGGATCTCGAGCTCGTGAAGCGCGCCCGTGCTCGGGCGTTCGAGATCGTCGAGGGCGACCCGGCGTTGAGCAGCCACCCGACCCTCCTGCAGGAGCTCCGGACCCGTTTCGAGCGGTCCATCGACTGGCTGTTCAGCAGCTAGCGGCCGAGGTCGTTGCCCGGCCCGGGTGGGGGGCGGATGATGAGTGGTCACGATGCGCTCTCGGCCCGCCGTAGCCGACGAGGGCGGCTGGCCCGAGCGGCTGGTCGTCGATCAGCTCCCGGTCGTCGTCTGGGCCACGGACGCCGACCTCCGCTTCACGATGTCGTTCGGGGGCGGGCTCGCCGCGCTGGGACTCGAGCCTGGCCAGGTCGTCGGCGTCAGCCTGTGCGAGTTCTTCCACACCGACGACATCGCGTTCCCCCCGATCGCGGCCCACCGCCAGGCGCTGTCCGGCGTGGAGGGTCAGTACGAGACGACCTGGCGGGGGCGGACGTACGACTCCCGCGTATGGCCGGAGCGCGACCCGGACGGGCAGATCGTGGGCGTGGTCGGGTTCGCCCTCGACGTCACGGAACGACGGGAAGCGGAGGCGCTAGCCCGCGAGACGGAGGAGCGATACCGGACCCTGGTCGAGCGGCTGCCGGGAGCCGTCTACGTCGCCGAGCCGGGCGCGGACGGGCACTTCTTCTTCATGAGCCCGCAGATCGAGCCTATGACGGGCTTCCCGCCGCAGGCCTGGCTCGACGATCCCGGCCTGTGGGCCCGACAGCTCCACCCGGACGACCGGGAGCGTGTGCTCGCCAACGAGGAGCGGGCCAGCTCCCGGGGGGAGGGACTCACCGCCGAGTACCGATTCGTCTGCGCCGACGGGAGCGTGATCTGGGTCGAGGACGAGGCGCAGTCGATCCTGGGCGAGGACGGGGCGGTCCTGTTCTGGGGGAACATGTACGACGTCACCGAGCGCAAGCGGTCCGAGGTCGCGTTGCGGGCCGCCGAGGCGAGGTTCCGGATGCTCGTGGAGGCCGGCCCTGGCGTCGTGTACGTCCACGACCATGGCTTCCCTCCGGCGCTGACGTACGTGAGCCCCCAGGTGACCGATCTGCTCGGGTTCCCGCCGGAGGCCTGCGTGAAGGACCCGGCGTTCTGGGTCGGCCGCATCCACCGGGATGACCGCAAGCGCGTGCTCCGCGAGACCGAGTCGGCGATACGCGGCCGCGAGCCGCTCGTCCAGGAGTACCGGCTCGTCGCCTCGGACGGCCGGGAGGTGTGGGTGCAGGACCGCGCGACCTCGGTCAGCGACGAGGACGGCGCGCCGCTGCTCCGTCAGGGGCTCCTGATCGACATCTCCACGCGCCGACGGGCGGAGGAGGACCGCCGCCGTGCGCTCGAGTCGCAGCTTGCGCTCGCGAACCGGCTCGAGGCGATCCACGAGCTCGACCGGTCGCTGCTGTCCGCGGCATCCGCCGACGAGATGGCGGATGCGGCGCTGGATCGCCTCCGGTTCCTCATCCCGTGCGACCGGGCCGCCGTCCGTTTCTACGAGCCGGAGCGGCGGACGCTGGTCCTGGTACGCGCGTGGGAGCGGGACGGCGTCCACCTCCAGATCCCGGCAGAGATCGAGCTGGCCGACGAGGAGAGCGTCCGGCTCATGCAGCGCGAGCTGTTCCTGGTGCAAGACCTGCGGGAGCTCGGCGAGCTCCCCGCCGCGCTCCGTCCGCTGGCGGCGGCCGGGGTCAGGTCGGGGATCGGTGTGCCGCTCGTTTCGGAGGGTGAGTACCTCGGCTACCTGACGATCCTCTCCGTATCCCCTGGCCGGTTGGACGAGCGGCACACCGACGTCGCCCGCGAGATCGCCGCCGCGCTCGCGATCGGGGTCCGGGAGACTCGGTTGCGCGGCGCGCTGCGGGCCCGCGCCGACCAGCTCGCGCAGCTCGCCGAGGAGCGCCGACAGCTGCTCCGCCGGATCGTCCGGGCGCAGGAGGAGGAGCGCGGGCGCGTGGCCCTCGAGATCCACGACGGCATCGGCCAGGTCCTGACCTCGATCTCGCTGTTCGCCTCCGACCTGGAGCAGGACGTCCGCGACGAACTGCGGCCGCGGGCCGCTCGCCTGAGCGAGCTCGTCCGCCGGGCGATCTCGGACAGCCGGCAGCTCGTCTGGAGCCTGCGACCGCCGGAGCTGGAGCGGTTGGGCTTGGTGCCAGCGCTCCTGCGTCTGGTGGAGGACGCTTCGGCGGGCGGGGAGGTCGAGGTGGATCTGCACGAGGACATCGGGGAACTGCGTTTGGCGCCGGACACCGAGGCGGTCGTGTACCGGGTGGTGCAGGAGGCGGTGAACAACGCGCAGAAGCACGCGCGGGCGTCGTCCGTCTCGGTGGTGCTGAGACGGGACGCCGGGTCCATCGCCGTCGTGGTCGAGGACGATGGGCGCGGTTTCGACCCGGACGCGATCGCGCCCGGCCGCGGCATCGGTCTGATCGGCATGCGGGAGCGCGCCGAGCTCGTCGACGGGGCACTCGTCGTTGAGTCCCGCAAGGGTGGGGGTACCCGGGTTAGGCTGGAGGTGCCTGTGGACGCAACCGAAGGGCCTCGCGATGGGTCCTGAGCCCATCTCCGTCCTGCTGATGGACGATCACGTCGTGGTTCGCGAGGGGCTGCGCGCGCTCCTCGAGCGGCAGGAGGACATCCAGGTCGTCGCCGAGGCCTCCACCGTGGGCGAGGCCGTGTCGATCGACCTCCGCCCGGACGTCATCGTCGCGGACCTCGTCCTTCCCGATGAGCGCGGGGCCGACGTCGTGCGCAGGCTCAAGGAGCGGCATGCCGATTCGGCCGTGCTCGTGTTGACCATGGTGGACAACCCCACCGACGTGCAGCTCTGTCTGGCCGCGGGGGCGAGTGGCTACCTGCTGAAGGAGTCAGCCTCGACGGAGCTCGTCGACGCCGTGCGCAAGGTCGCCGGGGGCGAGGGCTACCTGCAGCCTGCGCTCGGGGCCGCGCTGGCGAGGTGGCGCGAAGCACCCTCGCGCGTGCACGCGCGGGCCTCGGCCAACCTCACGCCACGCGAACGCGACGTGCTCCGGCTCATCGCGCTCGGTCACACGAACGCCGAGATCGCGACGATGCTCTTCGTCTCGGTGCGGACCGTGGAGAACCACCGGTCGAGCCTCATGCGCAAGCTCGGGTTCCGGACGCGGGCCGAGCTCGTGCGCCACGCCGGCGAGATCGGCCTCGTCTGAGGAGCCCGGTCCCGGAGGCGTCCCGGCTACAGTGGGCCGGTGCGCGTGATCGCCGGGTCGGCCAAGGGCGTTCGGCTCGCACCCGTTCCCCGAGGGGTGCGTCCGGTCTCGGACATGGCGCGGGAGGGACTGTTCTCGAGCATCGCCGATCTCGTGCCGGGCGTTCACGTGCTGGACCTATACGCCGGCACGGGGGCTCTCGGCATCGAGGCGCTGTCGCGGGGGGCCGAGCGGGCGGTCTTCGTCGAGCAGAACCGGGCGGCGCTTCGCACGATCGCCGAGAACCTGGCGAGGACACGCATGACCGAGCGCGCCGAGGTCGTGGCGGCCGACGCCGGGGCGTTCGTCACGAGAGATGACAACCGCGGCCGGGCCTTCGACCTGGCGCTCGTGGACCCTCCGTACGACGCCGGCCTGGAGGAGGTGCAGAGGGTCCTCGCCGGCCTGGGTTCGGGCCGGCTGGCCGCCCCCGGGTGTACGGTGATCCTCACCCGGCGTACGGGGAGTTCCATGCCTGTCATTCCAGTACACTGGCTGCTCACGAGGCGTCTGGAGTACGGCGACACCCTCGTGCTGATCTTCCAGGAGGCATAGATGGGCCTGACCGCCCTGTGTCCGGGGACGTTCGACCCCGTGACGAACGGTCACCTCGACATCATCGAACGTGCTGCCCAGCGCTTCGAGGCGCTGGTCGTCGCCGTGCTCGACAACCCGTCCAAGCACCCGCTGTTCTCGGTCGAGGAACGGGTCTCCCAGCTGAAGGAGGTCACGCAGCTCCTCGCGAACGTCGAGGTGGATTCCTTCTCCGGATTGCTCGTCGAATACGCAACGCGCAAGGGGGCCTCGGTGGTCGTGAAGGGGCTCCGGGCGATCACGGACTTCGAGTACGAGATCCAGATGGCGCAGATGAACCATCGCCTGGGCGGTCTCGAGACCCTCTTCATGACGACGAGCCCGCAGTGGTCGTTCCTGTCGTCCTCGCTCGTGAAGGAGGTCGCCGCGCTCGGCGGCGACGTGTCGGGCCTGGTTCCCGCGGCGGTGAACGAGCGCCTCATCCACACGCTCGCGAGGAAGGCCTGATGGACCTCTCGGCCAGGCTCCAGCAGTTCGAGGACATGGTGCGCGACGCCAAGTCCATGCCCCTGTCCTCCTCGGCGCTGCTCAACCGCGACGAGGTCCTCGAGCTGATCCAGGACATGAAGGACGCGATCCCCGAGGAGGTCAAGCAGGCCCGCTGGGTGGTCAAGGATCGCGAGGAGCTGCTGGCCAAGGGCCGTCGCGACGCCGAGGCGATGGTCGAGCAGGCCCGGCAGGAGCAGCTGCGGATGGCCAGCCACGAGGCCGTCGTGCAGCGGGCCAACGAGGAGTCCGAGCGCATCCTCCAGGAGGCGGAGGACGACGCCCGCAAGCTCCGGTTGGAGGCAGAGGACTACGTCGACGGGAAGCTGGCGCAGCTCGAGGGGGCGCTCCAGAAGATCCTCGAGGACATGATCTCGTCGAACCAGGCGCTATCCCGCACGATCGATCAGGTGCAGGCGGGCCGGGAGAAGCTCCGCGGGGCCGTTCCGGCGGCGAGCGTCGACCTCGGAGATGAGGTCGCCGCGTTCGGGGAGGACGAGGAGGCGTGATGCGCGCCATCGACGTCCGCGACCTGCTCGATCATCCAGGCGGCTCGAAGGCCGTGCACTTGGACGAGCCGGTCCGGGGACTGCACACGGAGATGGCCGACGTCCCGGAGGACCAGAGGCTGTCCGGCGACCTGCTGCTCGAGAGCGTCGTCGAGGGCATCCTCGTCTCGGGCAACGTCGCGGGTCGCTACACGATGCGGTGCGCTCGGTGCCTGAAGGCATTCCGGAGCGACTTCGATCTCGCGATGGAGGAGTTGTTCGTGCGCGAGGCTGGTCCCGAGGACGACTACGCGCTCGCCGACGACCTCACGCTGGATCCCGAGCCTCTGGTGCGCGACGCCGTGCTGCTGGAGATCCCGTTCTCGCCGCTCTGCCGTCCCGACTGCCGGGGCCTGTGCCCGGAGTGCGGGGGCGACCGCAACCTCGGCGAGTGCCCGGGTCACCGGACCGTCGACCCGCGCTGGTCGGCGCTCGAGGGGCTCTTCGACGCGCCGACCTGATCCGACCCGACCGACGAGACGACCGACGAGAAAGGACAGCAACGATGCCGGTTCCGAAACGGAGGCAGTCGCACACCCGGGGGGCCAAGCGCCGGGCGAACTGGAAGGCTCAGCCTCCGACGTACTCCGAATGCCCGCAGTGCCATCAGCCGAAGCTGCCTCACCGCGTCTGCGCGAACTGCGGGTACTACGCGGGCCGACAGGCCGTCGAGGTCGAGTAGCCGGGTGTCGGACGACCGCGCCGGCGCGAGATCCACGAAGGCCCTCGACCGGCTGCTCGGCCTGCGTTTCAAGGACCAGACGCTCCGGGAGATCGCGCTCACGCACCGTTCGTACGCGTTCGAGAACGATCTCGATCTCAACAACGAGCGGATGGAGTTCCTCGGCGACGCCGTCCTCGGCGTCGTCGTCACCGACCTGGCCTTCCGCGAGTTCCCCGACATGCCCGAGGGGGAGCTCGCGAAGCTCAGGGCGGCGATCGTCAACATGGGGGCGCTCGCCGACGTCGCCCGGGACCTGGGTATCGGCCGGTTCGTGCTCCTCGGGAAGGGTGAGGAGATGAGCGGGGGCCGTGACAAGAGCAGCATCCTCGCCGATGCGTTCGAGGCGCTGCTAGGTGCGGTGTACCTGGATCGCGGCATGGCCGCGGCGCACAAGGTGATCGTCCGGCTGTTCCGCCCGCGCATGATCGCGTACGTCCGAGGCGAGGGAGACCGCGACTACAAGACGATCCTCCAGGAGCTCGCGTCCGCCGACCTGCGCGCGCTCCCCGAGTACCGGATCAGCGAGCGCGGACCCGACCACGAGAAGGAGTTCACGGCGACCGTGTTCCTCTCGGGCGAGGCGTGGGGGAGCGGTATCGGCCGCTCCAAGAAGGAGGCAGAGCAGCAAGCGGCCCACGAGGCGTACGTGCGGCTGTCGGAACGAGCGGCGCCCGCGAAGGCGAGGGGGGCGTAGGTGGAGCTCCCCGAGGTGGAGGTGATGCGTCGCGACCTCGAGAAGGACGTCGTCGGGCGCAAGGTGGCGGCGGCCGAGGTTCGCCCCTCACGGAACTCGATGCGAGCGATCCGTCGCCACGGCAGGCGCAAGGAGTTCGCGGACCGGGTCGTCGGACGCAAGTTCACGAAGGCGGAGCGCCGTGGCAAGTACGTGCTGCTGTACATGGACAACGGCGACGTGCTCGTCGTCCACTTCGGGATGAGCGGGCAGTTCCTGCGGGGCAACAAGCGCCAGGTTCTGCCACCGCACACGCACGTGGTCGTGACCTTCTCGCAGGGAGGCGACCTCCGCTTCGTCGACCCGCGCACGTTCGGCGAGCTCTTCGTCTCGTCGGCCGACGAGCTGGGCAAGGTGAAGGAGCTCCAGCACATCGCGATCGACCCGCTCGACCATGTCTTCACCTGGCAGTCCTTCGGGGCCGCGTTGTCGGAGCGGGCGGCCAAGTTGAAGCAGCTGCTGATGGATCAGAGGTTCATCAGCGGGCTGGGCAACATCTACTCCGACGAGGTCCTGTTCGCCGCGGGGTTGCGGCACGATCGCATGTCGGACACGCTGTCCTCGCAGGAGGTTCGGCGCCTCTACCGCGCGATGCAGGAGGTCCTCCAGGAGGCGATCCGCTTCCGCGGGACCACGCTGGAGGACGAGGCCTACCTCGACCTGTTCGGCAAGCCCGGCGAGTTCCAGGGGGAGCTGAAGGTCTACGGGCGCGCCGGGGACCCCTGCCGCCGGTGCCGAACGCCGATCGAGGCCGTGAAGGTCTCGGGACGCAACGCCTACCTCTGCCCCCAGTGCCAGAGCTGACGACGTGCGGCTCGCGGACCGACGATCTCAGGCGATCTCGGCGCCCGCCTCCCGCATGTGCGCGATCGCGTGGCGGCCGTCGCGGGGCTCCAGGTTCACCGCCCGGATCCCGTCCGCGAGCACGGTGACGGGGAAGCCGAGTCGGAGGGCGTCCTTCGCGGTCTCGACGACGCAGTAGTCGGTCGCGATCCCCACGATCACCAGCCGTTCCATGCCCCTCTCGCGCAGGAGCGATTCGAGCCGCGTGGCCGACACGCCGCCGCTCTGGGGGTCCCGGACGGAGAAGCCCGAGTAGCCGTCCTCGCCGTCCACGCCCTTCCGCACGACGGGTCCTTCGACCCGGAGGGCCGGGAGGAACTCCGCTCCCCACGTACCGATCACGCAGTGGACCGGCCACACGCCTCCGTCCTTCTCGAAGTGCGGCGTCGACCCGGGGTGCCAGTCCTGCGTGTAGACGACCGTGGCTCCCACCTCCAGCGCCTGCTCGATCTGGTCGTTCACGAAGGAGACGACCTCCTCGCCGCCCGCGACGTACAGGCTGCCGTTGGGGTCGGCGAAGTCGTTCTGGACGTCGACGACGAGGAGCGCGGTCTCGGGGTCGTACCTCGGCACGGACCTAGTATGCGCTCGTGAAGCGGGTCCGCGTCATCGTGTCGGGAAGGGTGCAGGGCGTGTTCTACCGGGCCACGTGTGCGGCCCGTGCCCGCCAGCGCGGGCTGGGCGGCTTCGTCCGGAACCTCCCGGACGGCCGTGTCGAGGCCGCGTTCGAGGGGTCAGACGACTCCGTGGACGCGATGGTCGACTGGTGCCGCCGGGGTCCAGACCTGGCGGAGATCACCTCGGTCGAGGTCCTTCCGGAGCAACCGCGCGGGGGGTCCGACTTCCTGGTCGCGGGCTAGATCCAGGGCCGGAACTTTCGCCTCCGAGATGCCCGGTTGGGCCCGAGGTCGCTGTTAGCATCGGCCCGCATGTTCCTGCGCTCGCTCCAGATCCGAGGCTTCAAGTCGTTCGCGGACAAGACCGCCCTCGAGTTCGCTCCCGGCATCTCCGTCATCGTCGGGCCCAATGGGTCGGGCAAGTCGAACCTGGTGGACGCGATCAGCTGGGTGCTGGGCGAGCAGGGCGCCCGAGCACTACGTGGCGGCCAGATGGCCGACGTCATCTTCGCCGGGACCCCGCAGCGACCGGCGCTCGGGATGGCCGAGGTGAAGCTCGTCATCGACAACACGGCCCAGCTGATCCCCGTCCCGATGAGCGAGATCGAGATCAGCCGTACGATCTTCCGGTCCGGAGAGAGCGAGTACCGGATCGGCGGACAGGTGGTCCGGCTCCTCGACGTCCAGGAGCTCCTGTCCGAGAGCGGCATCGGCCGAGCCCTCCACACCGTGGTCGGGCAGGGCCAGTTGGAGGACGTGCTCTCGGCACGCCCGGAGGACCGGCGCCGATACATCGAGGAGGCGGCCGGGATCGCCAAGCACCGCAAGCGCAAGGAACGCGCCGAACGCAAGCTCGCGGGCCTGGACCAGGACCTCCTGCGTCTCCAGGACGTGCTGGCGGAGCTCCGGCGACAACTGAAGCCGCTGAAGCAGCAGGCGGACATGGCCAGGCGCCACGAGGAGCTGACCACGGAGGCGGACGCGACCGCCGTGCGTCTGGCTGCGGCGCGTCTCCGGGATCTGTGGACCGAGCGCGATCGCCGCACCACGGGGTGGGACGAGGGTCTGGCTCGACGGGCCGAGGCGCGCGAGCGGCTGGCCGCCCTGGACGAACGAGTGAGGTCCGCGGCCGAGGAGCGGGCCCGGGCCGTGTGGGCGCTCCAGGAGGAGGAGGGGCGGTTCAGCCGGGCGCAGGCCGGGAAGTCGACCGCCGAAACGGAGCTCCGGCACCGGGTGGAGCGCGAGTCCGAGGCGCGGCAAGCGCTCGCGGCCGAGGCGAGCCGGGGCGTCCGACTGGCGTCGCTCGACGAGGACATCCGACGACTCGAGGTGCGGAGGGTAGAGGTCGGCACGGAGCTCGAGGCGCGCGAGGGCGAGCTCGGCGAGGCCGAGCGCGCCTTCGCGGCGGCGGTTGGCGCCCGCCGCGAGGCCGAGGACGAACGGCGCCGGATCGCCGAGGAGACCGCCGCGCATCGCGCGGAGATGGATACGCTCCGCCGATCGCTCGCCTCGTACGAGCGGGAGCGCTCGCGGCTCGAGGAGACGCTCGACCAGGTCCGCGAGCGGGGGTCGGCGGCCCGCGCGGAGAGGGATCGGTTGGCGGAGGAGGTCGAGCGGCTCGATGCCGAGGTGGCACCGCTCTCGGAGCGCCGATCGGAGCTCGAGCGTGAGCGGCATGGACTGGCGGACAAGGTAGGTGAAGCGGAGGAGGCGCTCCGCGGGCACGAACACCGGCGGGACGTGCTCGAGGCTCGCCTGAAGGACCTGGAGGAGACGCCCGGGTCTCGCTTCCGCGAGCTGCACGGCGACCGGACGATCGGGCTCCTCGGGGAGCTCGTTCGCGTCGAGGCGGGATGGGAGCGCGCCCTGCGGGCCGGGCTCGGCCCGCTGGCGGACGCGGTCGTCTACGAGGACCGGGCCCGGGCGATCGCGGACGCGCCGGTCGGAGACGGCGCGACCCTCACCATCGCCGGTGGCGGACCCGCGGGCGTGGCGCTCCGCGGAGAGCGCACGCTGCTCTCGATCGTCGATGCGGAGCCGTCCGTCCGCGGACTCATCACGACGGTCCTGACGGACATCTACCTCGCCGAGACGCTGGACGAGGCCGTCGAGAAGCATGCGGAGCACCCCAAGGCCTCGTTCGTGACCCCGGAGGGCGTGCTCCTCGGTCAAGCGGTGATCCGCACCACGCCCGAGGCCGACTCGCGAGCGGCCGAGATCCGCCGGGAGCTCCCGGTGGTCGAGCACGACATCGCGCAGGCCCTCGCCGCCCTCAGGCCCCGGCGAGCCCGCCTGGAGGCCATCGCCGTCGAGCTGCAGGAGCTCGACGGCCGGATCGAGGAGACGGACGTACGCATCACGATCGCCGCCGAGCAGATCGCGCGGATCCAGGCCGAACTGGTGTCGATCGCGCGGGAGGAAGACATCCACGCGCAGCGCCTGGTCGGCATGGACGACGCCGCGACCGCGTGGCGAACCAGCCTCACCGCCGCCGAGCCGGTGTCCTTCGAGATGCCGGAGCTGCCTCACCCCCCGGAGGCGCCGATCCAGGCGCGCGTGGCGGTGGAGACGCTCCGGCGCGATGGTGGCGCGCTCGGGTCGCGACTCGCCTCGGTTCGGAGCGAGCGGGAGGCGCTCGCGGCTCGGGACCCCGACGAGCTGCGGGCGGCCGTCGAGGCGGCCGAACGCGATCGCGCCGCCGCAGAGGACCGGCTCGCGGTGGCGGAGCGTGCCCTGGAGGACGGCGTGGCCGCACGGGCGGCGGCCGCCCTGGCCGAGCGTGCGGTCACCGACGAGGAGGCCGAGGCCAACCGGCTGTGGCGGGAAGCGTCCACCGAGCTGGATCGCCTTCGTGAGGAGTACGAAGAGGAGGACCGTCAGCGCGGCGACCTCGAACGCCGGATCCGCGACGCCGAGCGTCTCCTGCGCGAAGGCCATCAGCGCGAGCCGGCCGAGGCCCTGGCCGAGCTCGCGCCCGATGAAACCGTCCAAGGGATCGAGCGCAAGGCCGAGCTCGTCCAGCGGCGGCTCGGGCTCCTCGGGCGGGTGAACCTGCTCGCGGGAGGCGAGTTCGAGGCCCTCGAGGAGCGGCACGACTTCCTCCAGCGGGAGCTGGACGACGTACGCAAGGCCCGCCGGGACCTGCTGGAGGTGATCCAGCGGATCGAGACGGAGATCGTAGCCACGTTCGAGGCGGCCTACCGGGACGTGGCGACGGAGTTCGAGCGGCTCATCGCGGAGCTGTTCCCCGGGGGCGAGGGGCGACTCGTGGCCACGGAGCCCGGCGACCTGCTGAACACCGGCATCGAGATCGAGACGCGCCCCGGGCGCAAGCGCGTGAAGCGCATCAGCCTACTCTCGGGCGGCGAGCGTGCGCTGACCGCCCTCGCGTTCCTGTTCGCGATCTTCAAGGCGCGGCCGAGCCCCTTCTACCTCATGGACGAGGTGGAACCGGCGCTCGACGACGTGAACCTGCACCGGTTCATCAAGCTCGTCGAGGGGTTCGCACGCGATGCCCAGGTGCTGATCGTCACGCACCAGAAGCGCACGATGGAGGTCGCGGGGATGATGTACGGCGTCTCGATGAGCAAGGACGGGACGTCCAGGGTCCTCGGCCAGCGCCTGGACCACCCCGCGACGCGGCGCGAGCTCCGCGAGGGGCGGGAGGCCGTACAGGAGCGAGTCTTCGAGCCCGAGCGGGTGGCCGTGTCGGAACCCGACGCCGTCGGATAGCCTGGCTCGCCGTGGAGGTCGCCCTCGCGGTCATAGCGGTCCTGCTCGTCGTGAGCGTCGCCGTGTTCGTGATCCGTCGTCGCAGGGTGTCCGCGGGCCTCGAGCACCTGGCAGGATCCGACCAGCGACGCCGGGTGGGCCTGGGCGCTCGCATCCGCGCGGTGTTCGGCGCGGGGGAGGTCGGGGAGGAGGGTTGGATCCGGCTCGAGGAGCTCCTGGTCAAGGCGGACGTCGGCCCGGTGACCGCGGCCCGGATCGTGAAAGACGTCCGGGAGCGATACGAGCCCGGCATCGATCCTGCGGAGCTCGTAGCGGGCGAGGTGGTCGACGTGCTCGGCGATGACGTCCCGCTCGACCTCCCGGAGGGACGGCTGGGCGTCGTCATGGTGGTCGGGGTGAACGGTTCGGGGAAGACCACGACGATCGGCAAGCTCGCGGCGCGACTGGCCGGCCAGGGCCGGTCGGTGAGCATCGCCGGCAGCGACACCTTCCGCGCGGCCGCGTCCGAGCAGCTCGCCGTGTGGGCCGAACGCGCGGATGCCCACCTCGTGGCGCAGGAACGGGGGGCCGACCCGGGCTCGGTCGCGTTCGACGCCGTGAAGTCGGCCGAGGCTCGCCGCTCGCACGTGCTGATCGTGGACACCGCCGGACGCCTGCACACGAAGGCCCCGTTGATGGACGAGCTCCGCAAGGTCCGTCGCGTGCTCGAGAAGGCCGTAGGACGACCACCCGACGAGACCCTGCTCGTCATGGACGCCACGACGGGGCAGAATGGCATCGCGCAGGCGACCGTGTTCACCGAGGCCGTCGAGGTGACCGGGATCGCGCTCACGAAGCTGGACGGGACGGCGAAAGGGGGTGTCGTCCTGGCGGTCCGGGAAGGGCTCGGAGTGCCGGTGAAGCTCGTTGGGACCGGCGAGGGCGTGGGCGACCTCGAGCCATTCGTCGCGAGGGCGTTCGCAGAGCGATTGATGAGCGGTTGATGGCCAAGGCGGACATCCTGATCGTCGAGGATCACCCCACGATGCGGGAGGCGATGAAGCTCGTCCTCGAGCACGAAGGGTTCGTGATCCGAGAGACGGGAGACGGCACGAACGCGCTCGCGATGGTGCGCGATCAGCCGCCCGACCTGATGTTCCTCGACCTCAACATCCCAGGGGTGGGTGGAGCCGACGTGCTTTCCCGGATGAAGGCCGATCCGGCCACCAAGCACGTCCGGATCATCATCGTGACCGCCACGGGAGAAGAGGGTCGGGACTACGTGCTCTCCCTGGGCGCCGACGAGTACTTCACGAAGCCCTTCTCGCCCACGACGTTGCTCCGAACGGTCGAGCGGGTCCTCGGACTGGGGCCCGGGTCCTAGACCACGTGAGAGCCTAGGGGGCTCGGGGATCGAGCGGCCCAAGAGGGCTTCGCCAAGGGGAAGACACCGATGTTCGACACGCTCACAGGCCGTCTCGACGAGATCGTCAGGAAACTCCGTTCGCGGGGCAAGCTCCACCCCAAGCAGGTGGACAACGCTCTCGCCGACATGCGCACGGCCCTGTTGGAAGCCGACGTGGCTGTTGGGGTCGCGGACGAGCTGCTCGACCGCGTCCGGGCCCGCGCCCTGTCCGAGGAGGTGATGAAGAGCCTCACTCCGGCCCAACAGGTCGTCAAGGTGATCCGCGACGAGCTCCAGGCGACCATGGGCGGGACGCAGGTCCCGTTCCGGCTCCCGAACGCGAAGCCGGCCGTCGTGATGATGGCCGGCGTCCAGGGCTCGGGGAAGACCACTGCCTGCGCGAAGCTCGCCCGCCTGTTCAAGGAGAAGGGGAAGCGTCCCCTGCTCGTCGCCGCGGACCTGTGGCGCCCCGCGGCCGTCGACCAGCTGATGACGCTCGGCGCGGAGATCGGCGTTCCGGTCGTCTCCGACGGCAAGGATGCCGCGAAGGTCGCGAAGAGCGCGTTGAAGCACGCAGACCGCGAGGGGTTCGACGTGGTCGTCGTGGACACGGCTGGCCGCCTGCACGTCGACGACGAGATGATGCGCGAGGCGCGCCGGCTGAAGGACGCCCTGAAGCCACACCACGTGCTGATGGCGTGCGACGCGATGACAGGTCAGGACGCCGTCGTGCAGGCCCGGGCGTTCATGGACCAGGTCGACACGACGGGCTTCGTCCTCACGAAGCTCGACGGCGACGCGCGCGGCGGAGGGGCGCTGTCGATCACGGCCGTCACCGGTCGCCCCGTGTTCTTCGCAGGGGTCGGGGAGCGGCCGGCCGACCTCGAGCCGTTCTACCCGGATCGGATGGCGTCGCGGATCCTCGGGATGGGCGATGTCCTGTCGCTGATCGACAAGGCACAGGAGACGCTGGATGCGGATCAGGCCGCGGAGGCCGCGAAGAAGATGCTCGAGGCGACGTTCACGCTCGAGGACTTCCTGGTCCAGATGCGCGAGGTCCGCAAGCTCGGCTCGCTCCAGGACCTGCTCGCGATGCTTCCCGGCGTTCCCGGCGGCAAGAACGCCCTGAAGGACCTCCAGGTGGACGAGGGTCAGATGGCGCGCGCCGAGGCCATCATCTGCTCCATGACCAGGGAGGAGCGCCAGAACCCCGCTATCATCGGTGGGTCCCGGCGGCTGCGGATCGCCCGTGGTTCGGGCACGACCACCGCGGACGTGAACGGGCTGCTCAAGGAGTTCGATCAGGCACGCAAGATGATGAAGTCGTTGATGGGCGGCAAGCGGATGCCCCGGATCCCGCGGATGCCGAAGATGCCCGGTCTGGGGTAGGGAGAGACGGATGGCGGTTCGGATCAGGTTGAAGCGGCTCGGCGCGAAGAAGCGCCCGTACTACCGCGTCGTGGTGGCGGACCAGCGGAGTCCCCGCGACGGCAGGTTCATCGAGAACATCGGGAAATACCACCCGCTCGAGGACCCATCGTTGATCGACATCAACGAGGAGCGCGCGTTGCACTGGCTCCGCGTCGGAGCCCAGCCCAGCAACACCGTCAAGGTCCTGCTCACGAAGTCGGGTATCTGGGAGAAGTTCGCGGCCGAGAAGCAGGCGAAGAAGGCCGCCGCCGCCTCCTGACGGACGTGAAAGACCTCCTCGAGTACCTCGCGCGCGAGCTGGTGGACGAGCCCGACGCCGTCGAGGTCACCGAGACGCCCGACGACCGAGGCGTGGTGTTCACGCTCCGGGTAGCCCCCGACGATATGGGCAAGGTGATCGGTCGGGGAGGCCGCACGGCGCGTGCGATCCGCACCGTGATGAAGGCGGCCGCGATGCGCGCGGGCGTCCGTCACACGCACGTCGAGATCCTCGACTGAGGCGCCCATGGCCGAGCCGACGGTGGCGGTCGGCCGCATCACCCGCGCGCATGGCGTTCGCGGCGAGGTGGCGATCCTGGTGCTCTCCGAGGTCCAGGAACGGTTCGCCGATGGGGCCGTGGTCTATCTGGAGGACGGGCGCCGGCTCACGGTGGATTCCTCGCGGCGGCATGCCGACCGACTCCTCGTTCGGTTCCGTGAGGTGTCCGACCGGGCGGCTGCGGAGGCGCTACGGCGGGCCGTGCTGGTCGTTCCCGAGTCCGCGTCCCCGTCGCTGCCGGACGGATCGTGGTGGGACCACCAGATCGAGGGCTGCGAGGTCGTCACGGAGGACGATCGGTCACTCGGCACCGTGCGGGAGGTGATACACACGGCGGCGAACGACGTCTGGGCCGCCGTCGACCGCGAGGATCGCGAGACCCTTGTTCCCGTCCTGGTGGATCTGCTCGTCTCCGTGGACGTGGCCGCGAAACGGATCGTCGTGCGTGAGATAGAGGGGCTGACGGCCCCAGACCGCTGAAGCCAAGGCCCGCGCTCCGGTCGCTCCGTCCCGGCCCGGCGCCTCCGACCGGGTCGCTGCTAGCCTGCGGCCGTGAGGATCGACGTCTTCACCATCTTCCCCGCCATCCTCGAGGGCCCGCTCCGCGAGAGCCTGCTCGGGAAGGCGATCGACGCGGGCGTGGTCGACGTTCGCGTCCACGATCTCCGCGACCACACGACCGACCGGCACCGGCAGGTCGATGACGAGGCCTACGGTGGGGGACCGGGGATGGTGATGAAGCCCGAGCCGCTGTTCGCCGGGGTCGAGTCGCTCGGGGCGGGGCCCAAGCGGGTGCTGCTGCTGTCGCCGGCCGGCCGTCGGCTCGATCAGACGTTCGTCCGGGAGCTCGCGGACGAGCGGTGGCTCGTCCTGCTCTGCGGCCGGTACGAGGGCGTCGACGAGCGCGTCGTGGAAGGCCTGGCGGCCGAGGAAGTCTCGATCGGGGACTACGTGCTCTCGGGTGGCGAGCTCCCGGCGCTCGTCGTCCTGGAGGCGGTGACGCGCCTGGTCCCCGGTGTGATCGGGCGCGAGGAGTCTCACGAGCGGGACTCGTTCGGTCACGACGGCTTCCTCGATCACCCGCACTACACGCGCCCAGCGGAGTTCCGGGGCATGAAGGTGCCAGACGTCTTG
>Ga0209642_10000856_pt1 | contig 20073 bp, 20 predicted proteins | sample RifCSP19_2_FD_184025 | JGI IMG/M metagenome (GOLD analysis project Ga0209642, IMG submission 184025) | Soil microbial communities from Rifle, Colorado - Rifle CSP2_sed 19_2 (SPAdes) (version 2) | ecosystem: Environmental > Terrestrial > Deep subsurface > Rock core/Sediment | place: Rifle... | reverse complement strand
GAGCTCGCCGGTCGGCTCGGGTTGATCCCCACCGGCGGTTCGGACTGTCACGGCACCCGGTACGAGCCCATCCGGCTCGGCACTTCGCTCTGCGACCCGGCGGCGTTCGGGGCGCTGCGGGAGCTCGCGGGGAGCTAGCTAGGCGTGCTTGAGGTGCGGCCGAGGCCCCACCAGGTGCTCGGCGTCGATGAGCCGTTCGAGCGCGCCGCAGACGAGCGAACTATTGGGTCGCGGCCTCCCGATCGACCTCGATCGCCGAACGCAGGGCCGCGTGGCTCCCCTGGATGTCGGGGAGCTCGTGGCCGGCCGTCAGTTCCTGGACCGCCCAGCTCGTGAGATCCCGGATCGAGACGATCCCTGCCAGCTTCCCACCTTCGACGACCGGCAAGTGGCGGATCCGCAGGCGGGCCATGTGTTCGGCGGCCTCGGCGATGTCGGTCCTCGGGCCCACCGTGTCGAGCTCGCGGGTCATGCGATCGGAGACCTTGACGACACGCGGGTCCCCGCCATCGGCGACGAGGTTCACCAGGTCGCGCTCGGTCACGATCCCGGCGAGGCGGTCGCCGTCCATCACGACGACGGAGGAGATCCCGTGATCGCGCAGGATCGTCGCGACGTGCTCGAACGTGTCCTCGGGCGAGGCCGTCTTCACGTCCGTGTGCATGATGTCCCTGACCTGCATCGCCGTACCTCCGTTCGGGGACGAGCCGGTGCGCCAGTGTATTGCATGAGCGTTCAAACCGGCTAGCACCCAGCCGCGCCTGCGTCCTAGTGGTCCGAGCTCCCGCTGAAGTTGAAGGACTCGACCTTCAGGGCCGGCACGCGGCTCGCGGAGAAGAAGAACTCGCTCGCGAGCTCCGTCTCTCGCCCGATCATCGACGTGTCCGTCAGCGCCTCGAGGATGGACTGGGTGAACCTCAGGTTCTTCACCGGGCGAGCCACCTCCCCGCCCTCGATCAGGAACGTGCCATCCCGCGTCATCCCCGTGATCGTGGACTCCACCGGGTGCACGATGTTCGAGTAGTGGAACCTCGTGATGAGGAGCCCCCGATCCGTCGCGGCGACCATCTCGTCGAGCGAGGCGTCGCCCGGCACCATGAACAGGTTCAGGGGGAACGGCCCCTCCGGGTTCGGCGGCGGCAGCGCGTGTCCGGTCGAGGTCTTCCCCGCCTGTTTGGCGGTTCGCAGGTCGTAGACGCCGTCGAGGAACACGCCGTCGGCGATCAGGTCCACGTGCGAGCGGCGGACACCCTCGAAGTCGAACGGCAACCCGAGCGTCCCCGGCGACGTGGCGTCGTCGAAGACCGTGATCGAGGGCGCGGTCACCCGCTGTCCTTCCTTGCCCGAGAGGCACGACCGCCCCTCCGCGAGGGTGCGGCCGCCGAAGCCGATCCACGCGAGGAGTCCGACGAGCGTCGAGACGGCCGAGGGCTCCAGGACCACCGGGCAACGGCCCGGCTCGAGATCGTGAGGCCTCTGCGAGGCAGCGGCCTTGTCCGCGGCTCGCCGGCCGATCGCTCGCGGGTCGAGCTCATCCATCGAAGTGGCGAAGGTCTCCGCGAAGCCGCTGCCGCCGTCGTCGCCGCCGATCACCGTCGTGACGGATGCCTGGGTCGACGGCGCCCAGCAGAACTGCCCCTCCGTATTGGCCACCGCGACCTCGCTGGCCATGGTCTCGTAGGCGCCGGCGGCGGCGAACCGATCCGGGCAGGTCGCGACGAGCTCGGCCACCCCTGCCGCCCGGACCTCGGGCGTCGCGTCGGCGGTGGCCTCGTCGAACCGCATGGTGTCCTCGATCGGGTCGGCGGGCGCAAGCCCGGGGAACAGCGGGTCCGGAGCGACCACGCCCGCCATCTCGCGGGCGCTCTCGGCCGCCCTCCGGGCGCCCCGTGGAGAGAAGTCGTTCGTCGCCGCCACGCCGACGCGCCCGCCCGTCACGACGCGGACGCGAAGCCCGGTGTCCTCGCGCCAGGTGCTCTGATGGATCGACGACGCCGCGAACCGGGTCAGGCCGCCCCACTCGTGCATGAAGAGCACCTCGACGCCGTCGACCCCGGGGATGTCGAGCGCCTCGTGTGAGATCCGGCGGACCTCGTCGGGGCCGACGATCCCCGGCATCAGCCGCGGACCCCGACCTGGACGTTGCGGAACCGCGCCGGCGCCGCGCCGTGGCCCACGCGTGCGACCTGGCCAGGCTGTCCCTTGCCGCAGTTCGGCGTCCCCCACAGCGTCCAGTCCTCGCGGCCGCCGACGGCGTCGCAGCTCCGCCAGAACTCCGTCGTGATGCCCGTGTAGTTCGGGTTGCGGTACATCTCGGTGAGCTTCCCGCCCTTGATCCGCCAGGCGATCTCGCAGCCGAACTGGAAGTTGACCCGCTTGTCGTCGATCGACCACGAACTGTTGGTCGCCATGAAGATGCCGTCCTTCGTGTCGCCGACGATGTCGGCGAGCGATCCCTCGCGAGGCTCGATCGAGATGTTCGTCATACGGATCAGCGGCAGGTGCTGCCACCCGTCCGCGCGCATCGCGCCGGAGGACGGGATGCCGAGCACGCTCGCCGTCTCTCGGCTCGAGACGAAGTCCTGGAAGATCCCGTCGGCGATGATGGGGACCCTCTGAGCGGGCACGCCCTCGTCGTCCCATCCGAACGAGCCGAGCCCTCCGGCGAGCGTGGCGTCGGCGGTGATCGACACGAGGTCGCTGGCGTAGCGGAGCTTCCCACGATCGGTTGGCTTCACGAAGGAGGAGCCCGCGTACGCCTCCTCCATCCCGAGGACCCGGTCGAGCTCGACCGGGTGACCGATGGACTCGTGGATCTGGAGCTCGAGCTGTCCGGAGTCGATCACGAGCGTCGTCACGTCGGTCGGGCACTCCTTGGCCGAGAGCAGTTCGACGGCCTCGGTGGCCGTCCGCTCGGCCTCCTCGATCAGACCGAGCTTCTGGACGTGCTCCCACCCGCGAGCTGCGACGTGCCCGCGGAACGAGTTCGGGAACGAACGGCGTTGGAGCTCGCCCTCGCCGAGCGCGACGGCCTCGATCCCGGCGCCGGAGTGCACCGTCGTCTGCTCGATCCCCGTCCCTTCGGTCGTGGCGAGCGACGTGCGCCGCCGGAACAGGTCGATGCCTCCCTCGGCGAAGGCCAGCCCGTGAACGCCCTGCATGCGGTGCGTGGCTTCCATCAGGAGCGCCACCTTCTCCTCGAGCGGGACGTTGAACGGATCCTCCTGCATGGGGGAGTGCCAGGTTCCGGTGGCCGGATCCGCATCCGCGAGTCGGATCGGCTCCATCGGCAATCGCGATGCCGCCCTCGCGATCTCCACAGCGAGCCCGGCCGTTCTCTCGATCTCCTCGGGCCCCAGGCGGGCGGTGGCGGCGAAGCCCCAGTACCCGTTCACCAGGACGCGTATCCCGATCCCCTCGGAGTTGGAGCGGTCGATCCCTTCCATCTGTTGGTTCCGGACCGTGATCGACTCGGACTCCTCGGCCACGACCCGGCCGTCGGCGTAATCGGCGCCGGCGGCCTTCGCAGCCTCGGCGGCCTGCATCGCGACGTCGAGCACCCTTGCCCCTCTCTCCGTGGGCCGACCCGGCCGCTCAGCGTACCGGAGGACCTCTGCCGCGGCAGCGTCCGGGCGGTAGCCTGCCGGCCGTGAACTGGTACCTGCTCTGGCGCCTCGTGCACTTCGCGGGCATCGTCGTGTTCGTCGCCGGCCACGGTGTGTCGGTCGCCGTGACACTCTCGCTCCCGAGGGAACGCGACCGCGCCCGGCTGGAGACCCTGCTCTCGCTCTCGAGGGGCTCGATCGTCTGGTCGAACCTCGGACTGCTCGTCCTGCTCGTGGGCGGGATCGCGAACTGGCTCCGGGGCGACTACCCCCGGCAGGGGTGGCTGTGGGCCTCGCTGGCGATCCTGGCGGTCCTCTCCGTCGGCGGGGTGGCGCTCGCTGCGCCGCATTTCCGCCGGATCCGATCGGCGATCGCGGCAGGGGACGACGACCGCGTCGAGGCGGCCCTGGCGACGCGGTTGTCCTGGGCGCTGTTCTGGCTCGAGACCGCCGGCATCGCGGCGATCCTCTGGCTCATGGTCTACAAGCCCCTCTGAGATGATGCTCCGAGCCGGAGGAGGGCCATCCGTGGGCACGTACCTCGCCAACGTCTCGTTGTTCGACGGACGCACACGACGGTCGAAGGCGGGCGTCCTGGTGGAGGACGGAACGATCGCGTGGGTGGGCGCGCACGCCCGGGCGCCGAAGAGAATGGCTGCGGCGAGCGAGATCGACGGCAGCGGCCGAACGCTCACGCCCGGGTTGATCGATTGCCACGTGCACCTCTGCTTCGACGGGAGCGCGGACTTCGCCGCGGAGGCCCGAGAGATGACGAGCGACGCGTTCGCCGCCGTCAAGGCGATCCGGAACGCCGAGCTGGATCTCGGCAGCGGTGTCACGACGGTGCGCGACCTCGGAGGTCGGGGCGACGTCGCGATCCAGGTGGGGCGGGCGGTGGAACGGGGTCTCGTGAAGGGGCCTCGGATCCTGGCCGCCGGACGCGCGTTGACGATCACCGGGGGGCACGGGCACAACGTCGGGCTCGCCCGTGAGGTGGACGGGTCGGACGCGGTCCGCACGGCCGTCCGCGAGGAGATCCGAGCCGGGGCCACCGCGATCAAGGTCATGGCGACCGGCGGCGTCCTCACGCCCGGGATCACCCACGACTTCACCGCGTTCACGCAGGAGGAGCTGGACGCCGCCGTCGACGAGGCGCATTCGTGGGGCCGCGTGGTCGGGGCGCACGCGATCGGCTCGGTCGGCATCGTCCGCGCCGTCCGCGCCGGGGTGGACTCCATCGAGCATGGCTCGATGCTCACGGCCGCGGGCGCCAGGCTGATGAAGGAGCGGGGGGTCTTCCACGTGCCCACGATCTCGGCGCTCCGGGGGATCGTCGAGCACCCCGACGAGGTGGCCGCGTACGCGCTCGAGAAGGCGATCGTCCTGAAGGAACGGTCCCGGGAGGCATTCCGCCGGTCGCTGCACGCTGGGGTGCCGATCGCCTGCGGCACGGATGCGGGCACGCCCTTCAACCCCCACGGGAACACCCCCTTGGAGATCGTCCGGATGGTGGAGTGGGGCATGACGCCGAGGGCCGCGATGCGGGCCGCGACGTCCGCCGCCGCCTCGCTCCTCCGGCTGCCCGACCTCGGAACCGTGGAGACCGGGAAGGCGGCCGACCTCGTGCTCTACGACGAGGACCCGATCGAGCGGATCGAGGCGGTGCTGCGGCCGCGGATGGTGATGCGAGCCGGAGCGGTCGTCGTGGGCCGGGCGTCCGGTCGCACGGCGGGTCGCCGCGCTCCGGAGCGGCGTCGCGGCTCGAGGCGCTAGGCCGTCGCGCGTTCCTGGCTCGCCTCGGCGGAGAACACGTACTCCTGCTCGATCGAGTCGCACGGGTTCCCCCGACCGTAGGCGAGTCGCATGTCGGTGACGTCGGCGATCCACCAGAAGGCGGTCGCGGGATCGCGGGGGCCGCCGAAGCGCTCCGGATGGCGGCACAGGCAATCGGGCGCGCCATCGTGATCGGACAGGATAGCCCGGAGGGTCTCGACCGTGATCGATCCCGGGCATCCGGCCTCCAGCAGCAGGGCCGCTCGTCGGAGGCGGCGAGCCGAGCGGACCGCGTACATTCGGTCGCCCTCGTACCGCAACATCCGTTCGCCGACGTAGTGGTTCGTGTGCACGAGGTGCCCGCGCCCGTCGGCCGAGGTGAGCTCGGCGTCCGTAGCGGACCCCTCGACGTTCACGACCTCCCCGTCGCGTGAGACCAGGACCTGGTTGTAGGAGGACGCCCGGTCGTGGCGCAACGCCTCGCCGACGGCCCGCTCCATCGTCGGCTGCCGCAGCATCGATCGGAACTGCACCTCTCGCGGGATGCCGACCCGCTCGTCGAGCGGCGCCAGCTGGTTGCCGGTCATCGAAAGCCCCGCGTCGTTCCAACCGCAGCTGATCCAGATGCCGTTGCCGATCGTCATCGCCATCGGGTCGCCGGGGATCGTCCACTCGATCGCCACGAGCTCGTCCTGGTAGGTCCGCGACATGTCGTTGTTGTGCCCGACGAGCGCGTGGCCGTCCCGGGAGGCGGGGGCAACGGCCACGACGTCCGTGCACCTGCCCTTCAACCGTCGAGCCTGGGGGACGTACCAGATCTCCTCGACGGCGCAGGCGAACAGCGCTCGCGGATCGACGTCGGCCGCCTCCGCAGCGCCCTCGATCTCCTCCGCGTACCAGGGGTATGCGGCGTACGTGATCTCGCGGTAGCGATCGGCGAGGGCGAGTTGCTCAGGCCGGGAGCGGCCCTCCGGGATCTCCTGTCCCTCGAACGCGGCCGCCCGTCGGAGCGTCGTCGCGCATCGTTCCCCGATCTGCGCTCCGGCCTCGCGGTGCCCGCCCCGAACCTTCAGCAGGGGGATCGGCGGAGGCGTCACGCCTCGATGCTACCCCTCGGACCCGCTCCCGATCCCTCGGCCTCGAGGACCCGGTCGGTCGAGCGTGCGACGGACACCTTCCGTGGATATCCCCATAGACTCGAAGGGTGGCCCGCACGGCACGCCTCGATGCGCTCCTAGCCGGCGTCTTGTCGCTAGGCGTCATCGCGACCGCCTGCGGCGCCGGGGCTCCAACCGGCGAGGGCGGCCCGGCTGCCGAACCGGCACCGAACCAGCCGTCCCAGGAGGTCACGAGCGGTCCACAGACGGGCCCGGCGGGCGAGCCGGGCGCGACGGTCCCCGAGCTCCTGGACTTCGAGGCCGAGCTCGTGGGCGGCGGACGGTTCCGTGGCGCGGACGTCGCCGGGGCGCCCGTGGCCCTGTGGTTCTGGGCTCCGTGGTGAAGGATCTGCCAGGGGGAGGCCCCCCTGGTCGCGCAGGTGGCGCGGCGCTACGAGCAGGAGATCCGTTTCGTCGGCGTGGCGGCCCGCGACAGCGTCGAGGCGATGGAGGGCTTCGTGGACGGGTTCGCGCTCACGTCCTTCCCCCACATCGCCGATCCCGACGCCGAGGTCTGGAGCCGCTTCGGCGTGCCGTACCAACCGGCCTGGGTCTTCGTCACCTCGAACGGCGAGGCCGCCCGCGCGCTGGGAGCCATCCCCGAGTCCGACCTGATCGCGATCCTGGACGACCTCGCTCGCGACCGCCTGCCGGCCTGACCCTCGGAGGGAGTGTCGGACCCCCCTCCTAGCCTGAAGGCGTGGAACCGCTCGGTTACGCGGCGTTCGGGCTGGCCGTCGGGGCCGTCGTCGGGGCTGTCCTGGTTCGCGCCGTCCGCCCGCCGGCCTCCGGCGCGGTGGAGGGTCGGCTCGAGGTCCAGGCGGCCGAGCTTCGACGGCTCGCCGACGCGGCCGGGGCGCGGGATCTCGCAGAGGAGCGTCTGCGCGCCGAGGTCGCGGGGGCCCGCCGCGCGCTCGAGGAGCTCTCGCACCGCGAGACCGAGCGTCGGGAGCGCGAGCGCGAGTCGTGGGAGGTCGTCCGCCGGCTTTCAACCGTCCTCGCCGGCGGGGCATCGAAGGGCCGATCCGGTGAGAACGTGCTCCGAGAGCATCTCTCCCAGCTCCCTCCTGGGATGCTCGCGACCGATCTCCGGATCCAGGGCAAGGTCGTCGAGTTCGGCCTGCTCCTCCCCGACGGACGACGGCTGCCCGTGGACTCCAAGTGGCCGGCGCTCGCCGAGCTGGAGGCGCTCGAGGCAGCGGAGGACCCAGACGAGCGGGAGACGCGTGCCCGTGAGGTCGAGCGGCAGGTGACGCTCCGGGCGCGGGAGGTGGCGCAGTACCTCGACCCCGCGGTCACCGCTCCGGTCGCCGTCGCGGCCGTTCCCGACGCCGCGTACGCGGTGCTCCGGCGCGCTCACGCCGACGCGTTCGCCCGAGGCGTCGTGATCGTCCCGTACTCCACCGCGCTGCCCGTGCTCCTGTTCCTGTACAGCCTCGTCCGCCGGCTCGGGGACGGCGGCGACGCCCAGGCCTGCCTCTCGGAGGTGGCCGCCCTGCTCGACGCGATGGAGGGCGTCCTGGAGAACAAGGTGGCCAAGGCGGCCAGCATGATCTCGAACGGGGCGGATGAGCTCCGGTCGAGCCTCGGCAAGGCCCGGGGCTCGGTCGAGCGGGGGCGACCTGCCCAAGGCCGGGGCGGTGGGCAAGCAGCCGCCGGGCTCGTCGAGGGGGTGCTGAAGGCGGTTCCCTAGGGCCCGCTTGGGCGCCGCGCCGGGGACCGCCCTCGCGGGCGCCGAGGTTGACGGTTCTATGCATCTTCTGCATAAATACGCGTTAGATGCGCGCACCCGCCCTCCGCGTGGCCGTGCTCGGCGCCTCCGGTTACTCCGGGGGCGAGATCGTGCGTATCCTGCTCGAGCATCCGGCGGTCGAGATCGCGTTCCTCGGGGCGAACCGTTCCGCGGGAGCCACGCTCGCGGGCGTCCACCCGCACCTAGCCGGCACGCGCGCGGCGGGACTCCTGGTGCGGCCGCTCGAGGAGATGGACGGTATCGACGTGGCGCTGTTCGCCCTCCCGCACGGAGCGTGCGCCGGACTCGCGCCCCCCCTGCTCGAACGCGGGATCCGCGTGGTCGACCTGTCTGGCGACTTCCGCCTCCCGGCGGCGGCCTACCCCGAGTGGTACGGGTTCGAGCACCCCGTGGCGGCCTGGCTCGACAAGGCCGTGTACGGCCTGCCGGAGCTGTTCCGAGACCAGGTCCGCGAGGCGGTGCTGGTCGCGAACCCCGGGTGCTACCCGACCCCGGTCGCCCTCGGCCTCGCGCCTCTGCTTCGCGAGGGGTTGATCCAGCCCGATGGGATCCTCGTCGACGGCAAGTCGGGTCTCTCCGGCGCAGGGCGGAAGGCCGACGAGGGCGCGATGTTCGCTTCGACCGAGGAGAGCGTCCGCCCGTACCGGTTCCCCGGTCATCAGCACACGCCCGAGATGGAGCGGGCGCTCGAGCTCGCTGCGGGAGCACCCACCTCGGTGGCCTTCGTCCCGCACCTCGTGCCGGCCGTTCGCGGGGTCCTCGTCACCTGCTACGCGCGGGCGACCCGGGGCGCCACGACGGAGATCCTCACCGATGTGCTCGATTCGGCGTACGCGGGGGAACCGTTCGTCCGTGTCCTGCCGGCGGGGACGATGGTCGACACCAAGCGCGTCCGGGGCTCCAACGTGGTCGAGCTCCAGGCGGGCGTGGACCCGAGGACGGGGACGGCGGTCGTCGCAGGTGCGCTCGACAACCTCGTGAAGGGTGCGGCGGGCCAGGCCATCCAGAACCTGAACCTGATGGCCGGGTTCGACGAGACCACGGCTTTGTCGACGGCGGGGATCTACCCATGAGCGTGACCTTCCCTGGAGGGTTCCGCGCTGCAGGCACGACCGCCGGCATGAAGCCATCCGGCCGTCCCGACCTCGGTCTGCTGGTCGCGGACCAGGTCCGAGGCGCCGCCGGCCTGTTCACGACGAACGCGTTCGCCGCGGCACCGGTGCGGCTGTCGAGGCACCGGATCTCGCGCGGCGCGCCTCGGGCGGTGATCGTGAACAGCGGCCAGGCGAACGCGGGCACGGGGGTGCGGGGGGATCGCGACGCGGAGACGACCACCGCCGCCGTCGCCGAGGCGTTGGGTGTGGATCCCTCGCTCGTCATCGCGTGCTCGACGGGGGTCATCGGCGAGCCGTTGCACCTCCATCGGATCGCCGCGGCGGTGCCAGGCCTCGTCGAGGCGCTATCCGCGGAGGGGGGTAGCGCGTTCGCGGAGGCGATCATGACCACGGACACCGTGCCGAAGCAGGCGTCGACCGAGCGCGGTCCGTACCGCGTCGGTGGCTGCGCGAAGGGCGTCGGGATGATCTCGCCGGACCTCAAGCTCGCCACGATGCTGGCGTTCCTCACGACCGACGCCCCGGTCCCCTCCGCGGAGTTGCAACGGCTCGCGGTCGAGGTGCTCGAGCCGCGCTTCGAATCGCTCACCGTCGACGGGTGCTCGAGCACCAACGACTCGGTCCTGCTCCTCGCAAGCGGCGCGGCCGGCGGGGAGCTCGTCCTGTCGGACTCGCCCGGGTTCGACCAGCTCCGTGAGGCGATGGAGGAGGTGACGTCCTCGCTCGTGGTGCAGTTGGCGCAGGACGCGGAGGGTGCGAACCACGTCGTGCTCGTCGAGGTGTCGGGGGCCGAGAGCGACGAGGACGCGCGGCTCGTCGCGAAGGCCATCGCGGACTCGCCACTGGTCAAGACCGCGATCTTCGGCGGCGACCCGAACCCCGGCCGGATCCTGCAGGCCGTGGGATCGTCGGGGGCAGCGTTCCTGCCTCAGGTGGTGGAGGCGTCGATCGGCGACGTGCCGGTCATCGCCGGCGGCGAGATCCCGTCGACCCTCCTGAGCGTAGGGATCGAGGATGCCCGTGAGCCCTTGCGGGAGAAGGAGATCGTCATCACGGTCGGGCTCGGCGGCGGACCGGGACGCGGCCGAGCGCTCGGCGTGGACCTTTCCTACGACTACATCAAGATCAACGCGGAGTACACGACGTGACGCCCCCCGACCTGCCGCCGCAGATCCGCGAACGCACCCTCGCCAAGGCGCGGACGCTGATCGAGGCGCTCCCGTTCATGCAGGAGCACTGGGGGAAGGTCGTCGTGATCAAGTACGGAGGCGCCGCGATGAACCGCGCGCCGCTCTCGCGCTCGTTCGCCGAGGACGTCTCGCTGCTCCAGCATGCGGGCATCCACCCGATCGTGGTGCACGGCGGCGGCCCGCAGGTCACGGAGCTGTCCGAACGCCTCGGTCTGCAGGCGCGGTTCGTGGACGGGGTTCGCGTGACCGACGGGGACACGCTCGACGTAGCCACGATGGTCCTCGCCGGCAAGCTGAACACCCGGATCGTCGGGATGCTCGTGGCCGGCGACGTTCCGGCGGTCGGCCTGTCGGGGGTGGACGGCGGGCTCGCGGTCGCACGGAGGCAGGTCGAACCGGATCTCGGGTACGTGGGCGAGATCGTCCGCGTGAACGCCGAGGTCCTGTCCACGCTGATGGCGAAGGGCTTCGTCCCGGTCGTGGCCTCGATCGCCGCCGACGCCGACGGGCACCCGTTCAACGTCAACGCGGACGTGATGGCCGCCGAGCTCGCGATCGGCCTGGAGGCCGAGAAGCTCGTCTACATGAACGACGTGCCGGGCCTGATCGGGAGGGACGGCGAGCTGCTCTCGGAGCTCGGTCTTCAGGACGTGCTCGACCTGCTCGCCCACGGCGAAGCGGTCGGTGGCGGGATGATCCCGAAGCTCGAGAGCGCCGTCCGCGCGCTGAAGGCTGGGGCCGGCCGCGTGCACCTGCTCGACGGGCGTGTGGAGCACGCCTTGGTGCTCGAGCTCTTCACGCCCGAGGGCGTCGGCACGATGATCGCGCTCGATGCCCCGGAGGGGGGTGACGCTCCGTGACGGGGGGCGCCACGAAGGCCAAGCGCCAGCAGACGATCGTCTCGCTCGTCGCTCGCGAGCGGTTGGCGAGCCAGGAGGAGATCCGCGTGCGACTGGGCGACCTCGGCGTGGAGGCGACGCAGTCCACGATCAGCCGCGACGTCGAGGAGCTCGGGCTCGCCCGGATGCACGACCCGGAGGGCGTGCGCTACGTCGTACCGGGTCGGAGCGAACCCTCGCCGCCCTCGAGGCTCCTGCGCCACGCGCTGAGGGAGTTCGCGCTGTCGTTCGAGGAAGGCGCCGCGGAGCTGCTCCTGATCCGGACGCCTCCCGGCGCCGCGAACGCGCTCGCGGAGGCGATGGATCGTTCGGCGTTGCCCGACGTGGTCGGGACGATCGCCGGCGACGACACGATCCTCGTGGTCCCCCGGAAGGGGGCGACGGCACGCTCGGTCGAACGAACGCTCACCGAGATCATGGAGGCCGGGCCCACTCGGGACGCCGGAGGGACGGGGAAGGAGCGGTGATGGAACGGGCGGTCCTCGCGTACTCGGGCGGCCTCGACACCTCGGTCGCGATCCGCTGGCTGGCGGAGCAGGGCTACGAGGTGCACGCGGTGGCGGTGGACGTCGGCCAGCAGGAGGAGTTCGACCAGGTCCGCCGCCGCGGTGAGCTCGCCGGCGCCGCCTCCGTTCGGATCGTGGACGCGGTCGACCGGTTCGCCTCCGACTTCCTCACCCGGGCGATCAAGGCGAACGGGCTGTACGAGCAGAAGTACCCGATGGTGTCCGGGCTCGCGCGGCCGCTGATCGCCGACGAGATCGTCAAGGTCGCCCGCGACGTGGATGCGGGGGTGGTGGCGCATGGCTGCACCGGCAAGGGGAACGACCAGGTCCGGTTCGAGGTCTCGTTCGGCGTCCTCGCCCCGGACCTCCGCGTGATCGCGCCGATCCGCGACGACGGTATCCCGCGCGAGAAGGCCATGGCGCTGGCCGACGAGTGGGGCATCCCGCTCTCGAGCGTCGCCGCCGCGTACTCGGTCGACGAGAACCTGTGGGGCCGAACCGTGGAGTGCGGGCCTCTCGAGGATCCGTGGACGCCTCCGCCGGAGGACGCCTTCGAACGCACCCGGCCGCCGTCGGAGCGTCCCGGGGAGCCGGCCGAGCTGAGCGTCGGGTTCGAGGCAGGCGTGCCGGTGGCGCTCGACGGGGTGCCGATGGCCCTGCCGGAGCTGATCGGCGCCGTGGACGCGCTCGGCGGGCGCTACGGGTTCGGGCGGGTGGACATGATCGAGAACCGCAGGGTGGGCATCAAGTCGCGCGAGCTGTACGAGGTGCCGGGCGCGCTCGCGCTGATCGGCGCGCACCGAGCGCTCGAGGACCTCACGCTCGAGCGGGAGGTCGCCCACTACAAGCCCGGGCTCGAGCAGCGGTGGGCCGATCTCGTCTACGACGGCCTGTGGTTCAGCCCCCTCCGGGAGGCGATTGACGCCTTCGTGGACGCGACGCAGACGCACGTGAGCGGCGAGGTTCGCGTCGAGTTCTCGCCGGGCGCGTGCACGGTCGTGGGACGCCGGTCGTCCGCCTCGCTGTACGACCTGTCGCTCGCGACCTATGGGTCCGAGGACGCCTTCGACCAGCGGCACGCGGAGGGCTTCGTCCGGCTCTGGGGGCTGCCGCTGAAGGTGTGGTCGTCCCGTCAGGGAGGCCCCGGGCGGTGACCGAGCGTCGCGGGCCGCTCTGGGGCGGCAGGTTCGCGGAGCCGCCGGCGCCCGAAGCGGCGGCGCTCGGGCGGAGCCTGGGGTTCGACGTGCGGCTCGCGCCGCAGGACGTGGAGGCCTCGATCGCTCACGTTCGGGCGCTCGAGGAGGCCGAGGTGCTCACGGCCAACGATGCGGTCCGGCTCGAGAAGGCCCTCCGCGAGATCGGGGAGGAGATCGCGTCGGGGACGTTCGTCTTCGACGCCGTCGACGAGGACGTCCACTCGGTGATCGAACGGGCAGCCACCGGTCGGCTCGGCGACCTCGGGGCCAAGCTCCACGCCGGCAGGTCGAGGAACGACCTGGTCATGACCGATCTCCGGCTGTGGCTCCTGGAGGCGCGTCGCCGCATCGACGAGGGCCTCGTCGGTCTGATCCGGGCACTCGTCTCTCGCGCCCGCGAGCACGCCGAGACCGTGATGCCGGGGACGACCCACGGGCTGTTCGCCCAGCCGGTCACGCTCGGCCATCAACTCCTGGCTCACGTCTGGGCCCTGCTGCGCGACCTCGAGCGGCTCGACGGATGGGCCTCGAGGGCGTCGACCTCCCCGCTCGGCGCCGGGGCGATCGCGACCTCCACGCTCGGGCTGGACCCGGCGGCGACAGCGGCCCGCCTCGGGTTCGACCGCGCGTTCGCGAACTCGATCGACGCGGTGTCCGATCGTGACGTCGTGCAGGAGTTCCTCGCCGTCGCGGCGATCTGCGGGACGCACCTGTCCCGCCTGGCGGCCGACATCGCCCGCTTCGCGGACGAGTCCATCGGCTGGGCGAGTCTGGACGACGCCTACGCGACCGGGTCGAGCATGATGCCCCAGAAGAAGAACCCGGACGTCGCCGAGCTCTCGCGCGCGAAGGCGGGACGGGTGCTGGGCCACCTGACCGCGCTCACGTCCGTCCTCAACGGGCTCCCGCTCGGGTACCACCGGGACCTCCAGGAGGACAAGGAGCCCGCGTTCGACGCCGCGGACACGCTCGAGGCGGTCCTGGCGGCCCTCTCGGGCTGCGTCGAGACCCTGACGTTCCACCCGGAGGCGATGCGCGCCGCGTGCGCCGCTCCGAGTCTGTACGCGACCGACCTCGCGGAGGCGCTCGTGCGCCGAGGAGTGCCGTTCCGCGAGGCTCACGGACGTGTGGGGGAGCTGCTCCGGCGGCTCGAGGCCGAGGACCTGTCGTTCCACGACCTTTCTCTGGACGACTGGTCGGGTCTCGGCCTCCCGGACGGCGCGGTCCTGCTCGACGCGGACCGCGCCGTCCGGGCCCGCGCGGCGCCCGGTGGTCCCTCGCCGGAGAGCGTGCGCGAACAGGCCGGAACGGTGGAGCGCGCACTCGCGGCCCGGCCGTGATCCGTTCGAGGTCGCCCGCATCGGCTCGCACCTCCGGATGCGACGGCGGCTCGGGTAGCCTTCCGGCGACACCGAGGAGGAAGGACGAGCGATGGGTTACGACACCACGATCCGCACGATCGGAGCCGCCGGCCACGACGACCTGCCGTGGGAGCAGATCCCGACCGCCGAGGGCGACCCGAACCCGCCGGGGGAGGAGGCGGTGGTGTTCCGCTCGGGCGACGCGGCCTTCTCGTTCGGTCTGTGGCGACGGGTCCCCGAATCTGGCCCGATGGCACCGCCGTACCACGAGATCGCGGTGATCATCGAGGGCGAGGTCGAGGTCACCGAGGAGGACGGCACGGTCCACCACATCGGCGCCGGTGATGTCCTCATCACGCCTAGGGGTTCGAAAGCGACCTGGAAGGCGCTCAGCGCCGTCAAGAAGTTCTGGGCCGTCTACAAGGAGTAGGGATCCGGAGGCGGTCCTTCACGATCTGTCCGATGGGTCCGGTACCCTCTGGTGGGTGGGGTTCGCGAGCGCGCTGGTCATCTTCGCCCATCCGGATGACGGCGAGTTCATGTGCGGTGGGACCGTCGCGGCATGGGCGATGGAGGGAGCCGACGTCCACTACTGCGTCGTGACCGACGGCTCGGCCGGTTCGAACGACCCCGGGATGACGCGCGAGGAGATGATCCCGATCCGCGAGCGGGAGCAGCGTGCCGCGGCCACGGTCCTCGGGGTGAGGAGCGTCACCTTCCTCGGGTTCCGGGACGGCGAGCTCGAGGTGAACCTGGAGACCCGCAGGGCGGTGACCCGCGTGGTCCGCCGGATCCGTCCCGACGTCATCGTCGCCCCCGACCCCTCCAGGCTGTGGTCCGGGACCGGCTACATCAACCACTGGGACCACAAGCAGGCGGGCACGCTCGCCCTGTGCGCCGTCATGCCCGACGCGCCCAGCAGGCCCCAGTTCCCCGAGCTCCTCGAGGAGGGGCTGGAGCCCTTCGAGGTCCCGAACCTTTGGCTTGCGGCCGACGAGCCCGATACCTACGTTGACATCACGAAGACGATCGACCGCAAGATAGAGGCGCTGGCCCGGCACGAGTCCCAGGGCGGGGCCGAGGTCGAGGAGTGGGTCCGGGAGCGGGCCCGGCAGGTCGGCGAACAGGCCGGCATGGAGTACGCGGAGGCGTTCAAGGCGTTCTCCCTGACGGAGGAGTGATGGAAGAACCGCTGGGCGACGACGAACCGGAGACCTTCGGCCTCGAGCCGGGCGAGGAGGAGAACGTCCGCGCCGACCTCGAGGACCTCGGCGGCATGCGCCAGGTGTTCCAGGGGCAGGGCGTGAAGGGCGTCATGATCGCCTGCCCCGACTGCCGCGAGAACCACTTCTACGAGTGGGACCTGCTGCGGGACAACCTCGAGCACATGCTCGAGACCGGCGAGCCACGGATGCACGAGCCCGCGTTCGAGGTCCGGGAGGACGAGTACGTCCAGTGGGACTACGCGAAGGGCTACATCGACGCGCTCGCCGACACGGGGCTCGAGCCCGACAACCGGATCGAGGTAACCCAGTGCCCGTGGTGCGAGACGCCCGTTGAGGCGCACTTCCAGTTCTGCCCGAAGTGCGGGCGCTCGCTCGGGGCCGTGCGCATCTACCACGAGTTGGTCGGACGCGGGCTGGACGAACGCGAGGTTCGGGCGATGCTCGTGCGGGCCGGCTTCGACCCGTTCTAGGTGCGCAGCGACCGCCGAGGGTCTCTCGGCGGTCGCGTGCCCTTCCGAGCTACTCCCGAGGCAGGAGTGTCTGCCAGGGGATCACGCCCGCCGCGCGAGCCGCACCAGCAGGAACCGTTCCGTGTCCAGCGTTCCCTCGGGGATGAGCCCTCGAGCCGCGAGCGACATCAGGACCCGCTCGTGGTCGGTGTAGAGCGCGGGCCTCGGGATCGCCCGCGGTTCCAGCGCCTCGCAGGGATCAGTCCCTGGTTGACGAGCCGCTTGGTCCGGTAGGGCTCGCCGCTGAGTGTCTCCCTCGGGATGTATCCGCGGGCCACGAGCTCCATCAAGCCTGATCTGGTACCCGGTGCCCGAGCTCCACGACGCGGGTCACGCCGTACCGCGGACGTGGAGCGGGCTGCTCGCGCTCGGCCGCAGGCTCGCCGCGGAGGGGCGCACGCCCTGGTGCCTCGGACTGGCCTCGGGCGGCGGAGCCGGCTGGCCCGGGACCGACTGGATCGAGATCCTCATCCTCAAGGGAGCCGGTCCGGACGCGTTCGACCGGTGGACGTCGCACGAGATCGCGTTCGACGACCCGGCGGTGCGAGAGGCCTTCACGCGGTTCGAGCGGATCGTCTTCGCCGAGGACCACGTGTACACCGGTCCGGAGGGGGCGCTCGACACCTTCCACGGCCTCGCGCAGCTCCCGATGGTCGAGGCGGATCCCCCCAGGTGCTGGCTCTACCAGTACCCAACGTTCGCCGTGTCGTTCCTCCCCAGGGGATCGGTGGGCACCGAGACCGATACCTTCCCGTTCCCTGCGCCCACCGAGCGGTTCAGTGAGGCCGTGCTCGGGGGAGGGAACATGATGGGCGCGTTCGCGGACCGGCCGGAGGTCCGGGAGCTGGTCCGGTTCCTGCTCAGCCCCGAGTACGGCGAGGAGTGGGCGGGGCTCGGACGATATGGTTCCTTCCTGTCCCCGAACCGCCGGTTCGGACTCGCGCACTACCAGCCCTGGTGGCGGCGGCAGGCCGAGCTCCTGATCGCCGCCCTGGCGAGCGACACCTTCCGGTTCGACGGATCCGATCTGATGCCGCCCCGGATTGCTGGGCTGTTCAACCAGGCCATGCAGACATTCCTTGCCGAGCGGCCGGAGAGCGTCGACCGGATCCTGGCGCAGCTCGAGAAGGCCTGGACGAGGCTCGAGGCCGGCTGAGCTAGCGGCCCCGTGGGAGTTCCAGGACGCAGTCCTCGGGCACCTTGTCGTCTCTCAGGCCCTTGAAGCTCGGCGCCCGCATCTTCTTCGTGCTCTTCGTGATCTCCAGGTACTCCACCTCGCAGACGAGCTTAGGCTCGACGAAGGTCGCACCCTTCACTCCCGCGAGGTCCGGGTCGTCGCCCGCGGGCCGCTCGCGGACCAGCGGCCGGAGCTCGTCCATCAGGCGGTCGAGCGTCTGGCGGGTGAACCCGGTTCCGACCTGCCCGACCCAGAGCAGCCTGCCGTCGACGTACGCGCCGACCAGCAGCGCGCCGAACGTCCCCGCCCGACCTCCCTGCCCGGGGGTCCACCCCAGGATCACGCAGTCCTGCGTGTTCGTGAGCTTGATCTTGCGCCAGTCCGGCGAACGCCGCCCGGGGTGGTAGCGGGAGCCGACCTTCTTCGCCACCACGCCTTCGAGGCCGTGCTCCTTAGCCGCGCGCACGAAGGACTTCCCATCGCCCTCGACGTGGGTGATCAGCTGGAGACGATGATCCGTCTCGCAGATCGCCTCGAGGAGCTCACGCCGTTCCTCGAGCCTGAGCCCGGTCACGTCCTTCCCGTCGAGCCACAGCAGGTCGAACGTGACCAGCGCCACCGGGATCTTCTGCGCGATCCGCTTGATCTCGCGCTCGTTCGACAGGTTCATCCGCTGCTGGAGCGCCTCGAACGAGTTCCGCCCGTCCTCGTCGAACGCGACGATCTCGGCGTCGAGCACGGCGTTCACCTGGTTCACGAGCTCGTGGACCAGGTGGAGCTCCGGGTACTGGGTCGACACGTCGCGCCCGGTGCGCGTGACCAGCCGCGTCCGATCCGTCGCGAGGTAGGTCATCGACCGGATCCCGTCGAACTTCGGCTCGAACCACCACCCCGGACCGTCGAACACCTTCCAGCCCCCCTCGGCGAGCATCGGCTGGAAGGCGGGTGGCGAGGCGATCAGCGGGGCGTCCTGCTTGGAGCCCAGGAAGGCGAGCCAGTCCGTGCGCGTCTTGACGAAGTGGAACTCCAGACCCGGATAGCGACGGCCGTGGAGCCGGAACGTGACCTTCGAGTCGGTCCACTCGACCGGCTCGAACCAGCCGTCGTCGAAGATCCGGACCTCGCCCGCGCCGTATTGGCCTTCGGGGATCGTGCCCTCGAAGCTCCCGTACTCGAGCGGATGGTCCTCGGTCCGCACGGCGAGGCGCTTGTCCCCGGGCTCGGTCGGCAAGCCCCGCGGCACGGCCCAGGAGGGGAGCGCGCCGTCGCGCTCCAGCCGGACGTCGTAGTGCAGGCGCGTAGCACGGTGCTTGTGGATCACGAACGAGTTCCCGGCGCCGGCGGAACCGGCGGGAGCCGGCTCGGACGTTCCCTCGGGCCCGAAGTCGCGCTTCCGCAGGTACTCGGCGAGGTCGGGGTCCTTCGACGCGGCGATGACCTCCTCGGAGGAACGGCGCGCCGGGGCGGGGTCCTTCGCGCTCGGCAGGTCGAACGCCTCGAGCGCCGCCGTCAGGTCCTGCGGGCGGGTCCGGACCCCGTCGAAGAGATCCCCGACCCGTGCGAATCGCTCCCACACATTGTCGATCCGGAAGTCCTGCGGAGCGATCTCCGATCCGACCTCGTCCCAGGTGAGCGGGGTCGAGACCGGGGCGCGCGCCTCGGGCCGGAGCGAGTACGTGGCGGCGATGTTCGCCCCGCTCCGGTTCATGTTGTGGTCGATGAAGACCTTGCCGGTACGCCGCTCGATCTTCCAGGCCATCGTCACGTGGTCGCGGTCCGCGGCTTCGATCATCCGGCCGAGCTTGCCGACGAGGTCGCGGACCTGCTGGTAGGAGTAGCCGGGCTCGACCGGGACGTAGATCTGGATCCCCGTCGCGCCCGACGTCTTCGGGTACCCCGTGAGGCCCAGCGACTCGAGCGCGTCGTGGACGTGCAGAGCGACCGTCCGGACCGCCTCGAACGGCGCCTCCATCGGGTCCAGGTCGAAGAACAGGTAGTCGGGGGTGTCGACCGAGCGGCATCGCGAGTGCAGCGGGTGCATCTCGATGCAGCCGAGGTTCGCGACGAAGAGCAAGGTCGCGAGGTCCTGGACCGTGAGGTAGCCGATGACGCCCTCCCTGCTGTCCTCGCTCGGGACCGGACATCGCGCGATCCAATCGGGGGTGTGGGAGGGCGCCGTCTTCTCGTAGAAGGCGTCGCCCGCGACGCCATCGGGCATCCGTTTCATGGTGAGCGGTCGGTCGTACAGGTGCGGGAGGATGAGCTCGGCGACGTTGAAGTAGTAGGCGACGAGGTCGCCCTTCGTGAACCCCTCCTCGGGCCAGAAGACCTTGTCGAGGTTCGACAGGCGGAGCTCGCGCCCCTCGACCTCCATCCACCAGGCGTCTCCGCGTCGCTCCGCGGGGAGCGGCGTCGGCAGGTCGACGGTGAACGCGGTCCCGCCCGAGCCCTTCTTCCGCGTAGGCACGCCTCTCTCCTATGTCAAGCTGCCTCGTCGAGGCAAGTCTCGCCGAGGGTGTCAGCGTCGACCAGAAGCGCTCGGTAGACGACGTCGGACAGCTTCCGCTTCAGGGCCCGGAGCGCCTCGGTCTTGGTGTCGCCGTTCG
>Ga0209642_10000855_pt1 | contig 20095 bp, 16 predicted proteins | sample RifCSP19_2_FD_184025 | JGI IMG/M metagenome (GOLD analysis project Ga0209642, IMG submission 184025) | Soil microbial communities from Rifle, Colorado - Rifle CSP2_sed 19_2 (SPAdes) (version 2) | ecosystem: Environmental > Terrestrial > Deep subsurface > Rock core/Sediment | place: Rifle... | reverse complement strand
AGCTCCTGCCTGGAGTGCCACACGACCGGCTACGACCCAGGTTCGGGCGCCTACCTCTTCGAAGGCGTGACCTGCGAGTCCTGCCACGGCCCCTTCCAGTCGGGCCACCCACAGACGCCGATGCCGGTTACGCCGAACGCCGACCTGTGCTCCAGGTGCCATAAGACGACCACCAACGAATGGCGCGCCAGCGTGCACAGCCAGGCCTCCATCCAATGCCAGGCCTGTCACGACCCACACACCCAATCCCCCCGCGCCGAGACGGTCACGGCCCTATGCGCAAACTGCCACAAAGACCGCGGGGAGTCCTTCACCCACGGCACGCATGCCGATGCGGGCTTGGAGTGCTCGAACTGCCACATGTTCACGAGCCCGCGCACGGCCGACCCGATCGAGGGCCTTGTCGCCACCGGCCACACGTTCAGCGTTGGCTCGGAGGCCTGCATCGGCTGTCACCAAGACACGGTCCACACGCGTGACAAGATCATCCAATTGAGCGGCGAAGTGCAAGAGCTCAGCGACCTCGACGCCGAGCAATTGCGGCAAGTCGTCCAGGAGCAAGAGCAAACGATCGCCGATCTGGAATCTCGTAGCAGTGTTCGTCTGTATGTCGGTCTGGCGCAGGGAGCGATTGTCGGGCTGGCCACCGGAGGCGTGGCGGCATGGGTCGTCGGCCGTAGGGTGCGAATCGTCGAAGATGAAGGTGACGAGGATGGGCAAGAAGAGGGTTAAGGTCGACCTGACGCGGCGAGATTTCCTGACCGTCGCGGCCACCGCGGCCGGATCGGCTGTCGCTGCCCAAGCGCTAACCACCGGCCCACTCTCCCCATTTGGCGACCTCAAAAGGCGCCAACTCAGCCTTGAAGGCGAGGTTGCCCACGCCCCGCAGGGCGGATACCACTGGGGGATGGTGATCGACCTCGACAAGTGCATCGGGTGTGAGTATTGCCAAAGAGCATGCTCGGCGGTCAACGACGTCGCTCCCGACAAGCACTGGAACATCGTCGTCGAGGAGCGAACGACGGGTGGCAGCAAGTTCTTCTTCAGCCGCCCCTGTCTCCATTGCCAGCATGCCCCGTGTGTGGAAGTGTGCCCGGTGCAGGCGACCTTCGTGCGCGAGGATGGCCTGGTGGTGATGGACTACGACCGCTGCATCGGTTGCCGCTATTGCGAGGTCGCCTGTCCCTTTGACGCGCGCAAGTTCAACTGGGAGGAGCGGGGCGACGAAAACACCTACGTCCCCACGTGGGGTTCGCCGGAAGTCCCGCGTCGATCGCGCGGGGTGGTTGAGAAGTGCACTTTCTGTATCCAGCGCATCGACTCCGGCCAGGCGCGGGGCCTGATCCCGGGAGAGGATCGAGAGGCGACGCCGGCCTGCGTCAACATATGCCCGGTCGGCGCGCGCCTGTTCGGCAACCTCAAGGACCCGCAGAGCAAGGTCTCGCAGTCGGTTGCGGCGAACGCCACCCTCCGCCTGAGAGAAGAGCTCGGCACGGAGCCAAGCGTCTACTACATCCCACCGAAGGAGGGGCTGTAGCCGTGGCCAGCATTTCCCTCACCCAAAGACGCTTCTCCATCTCTCCAGGCTTCCTCGCCTGGCTGGCCTTCCTCAGCTTGTGCCTGCTCATCGGGCTTGCTGCAGCCGTGGAGGTCTTCCGCAGGGGATTGATCGTCACCAATATGAGCGACTCCGTGCCGTGGGGGCTGTGGATCACCGTCGACCTCTCGGCCATCGCCCTGGGCGCGGGGGCCTTCACGCTCTCGGCCGTGGTCTACCTCTTCGGCCTAAAACGATTCCAACCCATCGTAAGGCTGGCAGTATTCATCGGTGTGATCGGCTACACCTCGGCCCTGCTCACGCTGATCATGGACATCGGCCGGCCCGACCGATTCTGGCATCCGTGGGTTTATTGGAATATCCACTCCGTGCTCTGGGAAATCACCTGGTGCATCACGATCTATCTGACGATCATGATGGTCGAGTTCGCACCGGTGATCTCTGAATTGCCGTTCTTCGCCCGCTGGCCGTGGCTACGCCGTTTTGCGCACGCCATCCATAAGCTCGCGCCGGTGCTGGCATTGGCCGGCCTGGGCATCTCCCTGCTCCACCAGTCATCGCTAGGGGCTACGTTTGGTGTGGTGAAGGCCAGACCGATCTGGTTCAAGCCGAGCATGCCGATCATGTTCATCGTGTCCGCGGTAGCCGTGGGCCCGGCGGTCACGATGGCTGCCGCTCGGATCGTCGAGTGGGTGACCGGCAAGAAAGCCGTCGCGCACGACTTGCTGCGCGCCCTGGCTCGCTTCAGCGGCCTCGGCCTCCTGGTCTATGCCTACATCAAGCTATGGGACCTGGCCGCTGTGACCTACTACGGGCGCACACCCGCCACAAGCCAGGCGCTTTACCTGCTCAACCAGCAGACGACCTACGGTTTCAACTTCTGGGTGGTCGAGATGGTGATCGGGATCGTGATCCCGGTGATCTTACTGCTCGTGCCGCGCTTCCAGCGCAACCCCTTCTACGCCGTCTTTGCCAGCGGGCTGGCGATGATCGGTATTCTCGCCAACCGCTGGAACGTCACCGTGTCGGGGCTGACCGTTCCTCTTTCCTACTCGCCAGGGACGATCTACCAGTTGCCGCCGAGCAGCTACTCGCCGAGCCTGGCCGAATGGGGTGTCGCCATCGGCATCGCTGGCTATGCTCTGCTGCTCTTTACCCTGGGCGTCCGCTTCTTGCCGCTCTTTCGCTCCGATGGCGGCGCTGGCGCAGGGGGGGAGCACGCCGGCTAGGCGTCCCAACTTGATTCCAATCCAGGGCCCGGAAGTCAATAGGGGATGAGGTGACACCCCCCGTTGTGGGCCATGCAGCGCCGTTCTGCATGCTGGCCTCAACTCCGGCAGGACTCTGGGCGGATCCATCGCAGAACGATCAGCCACAGATTTCACAGACGCACCAGGCAAGAGGGAACCAATCTGCGCAAATCCGCGTAATCCGTGGCTAGAAAGCGGTCTGAACGTAGTTGACCGAAGTCCGGACATAGGCTCGGACCAGCGCCGCGGCGGCCGCAGACTCCGCAGATTGTACAGGCAAGGCAAGAGAATCCGCGAGAATCCGCGCAATCCGTGGCTAGCAGCTGCCCGAGCTTTCGTCCGAAGCTCAGAAGCCAGGTTGACAAATGCGGTGAGCGAGATGATCATAGCCCTACCCTTGCCGATGGGTGCAGACTGATGAGACGCCCCACGCCCGCGTGGAGATCGATCTGATGCATGAGCCCGGCGCCAACCCATGGATCGTCGCCTTGCTGTTCTTGGCCCGCTGCCTAGTGCCGCTCGGGGTCTTGCTGGGGATCTCTTATCTGCTGCGGAGGCTAGGTTATCTTACGCCGCCTGCCCCTCCTGAGGTCGAGCCGGACCACAAGAACGGCTAGCCGATCGACGGGAGGAGGAGACGAACCCGATGCTCACTGAACGCCCCATCGCCCGCCTGACTCCGCCAGCCACGCTGGCCCTGGCCATGACCTTGCTCCTGGTCAATCCAGCCTTCGCCCAAGATCGCGCGCCTGGTCGCAACCCCTCGCAAGAAGAGTGCCTCAACTGCCACGGCGATCCGCAGCTCGCGACGACCCTGGAAAGCGGCGAGGCTCTCCCTCTCTATATCTCCGCGGAGGTCTTCGCCGACTCGATTCATGGCCTGGTGGGATTGGAGTGCAAGGCCTGCCACGGTGAGACGCCGGAAGTCGCCCACGTTGCGGCGCCCTTCGTCGATCGGCGCCAGCTATCGCGCCATCTCTACCAAACGTGCAGCAAGTGCCACGCAGACAACTACGAGAAAACACTCGACAGTATGCATGCCCAAGCCGCCGCTGATGGCAACCTCCAGGCGCCGATCTGCACCGATTGCCACGGCGCCCACGACACGCTCCAGCCCGACCAGCCCCGCGCCCGCATCTCCCAGACATGCGGCCAGTGCCACACGTCGATCTTCGAGGAATACAGGGAAAGCGTCCACGGAGACGCCTTGATCCAGCAAGACAACCCTGACGTGCCAGTCTGCACCGACTGTCACGGCGTTCACAACATCCACGATCCACGCACAGCCCAGTTCCGCGTGGCCAGCCCTGAGCTTTGCGCCGGCTGTCATGCCGACGCGCAACTCATGGCCAAGTACGGCCTCTCGGCGGATGTCTACAACCTGTACAGCCTCTCCTGGCATGGCGTCGACTTGACCGTCTACCGCGCCAACTGGCCGACGATCTGGCACGAGCGTGCCGTGTGCACTGACTGTCACGGCGTTCACGATATCCGTCGCACGGCGGACTCCGCCTCGCGGGTCAATCCCGCCAACCTGCTCAGCACCTGTCAGCAGTGCCACCCCGCTGCCGGCCCCAACTGGACCGGCGCCTGGACCGGCCACAACCGCATCAGCATCGAGCGAACGCCGTTCCTGTTCTACACCGAGGCCTTCTATAAGTCCTTCACACCGGCGGTGCTCTGGATTTCCGGCGCCTACGTCGTGCTGCAGATCGTTCGCGGCCTGGTGGGGCGCGTGCGGAGGAGTCTGCGATGACCGACACCCAAGCCCCCGTCGGGGTCGAGCGTCCCAGGCTCCACAAGACCTTCCCGCGCTTCACCCTCGGCCAGCGCTGGGAGCATGCCATACTGTTGCTCTCCTTCACCGTTCTTCTGTTGACTGGCCTTCCACAGAAATACCGTGCCGCGTGGGGGCACTATGTCATCCCCACCCCCGAGGCCCTCACCACTGTCCGCACGATCCACCGCGTTGCCGCGCTCGTCTTTGCCTTAGAGGCTATCTACCACCTTGGCCGAGGGATCGCGCTCCTAGCACGGCGTCGGCTCCCGATGGCGATCTTCCCAACCTGGCAAGACGTGCGGGATGCCGGAGGCATGCTGCGCTATCTGCTCTTCCTGACCGAACGCAAGCCGGCTTTCGGCAGGTACAACTTCGAGCAGAAGTTCACCTACTGGTTCCTGTTCTTCGGCTTTGGCATCATGATCGTCACCGGTTTTATGCTCTGGTTTCCGGTCCTTTTCACCGGCTTTCTCCCCGGTGGTATCATACCCGCCGCCAAGCTTGCCCATAGCACCGAAGCCGTCGCCGCAGGCATCTTCGTGGTCATCTGGCACTTCTATCACGTTCACCTGGAACGCTTGAACCTCAGTATCTTCACCGGCTGGCTCAGCGAATCGGACATGCGCGAGTACCACGCGCTGGAACACGAACGGCTAGCCCAGGAATCCTCTTCCTCGACGCCTGAGGGGACCTCCGAGTGATTCGCCGCGCCTTCATCTTCGGCCCGCTCGCGGCGCTGCTCTTCGCCGTTGCCCGCGCCAACGCCGCGCCCCCACAACAGATCGTCGGTAACGACACCTGCCTCGCGTGCCATGGCCAGCCCGGCCTCACGCTCAACCTCGAGGATGGCACAATCCTCGAGCTGGTTGTCGACCCCCAGGTCTATGCGGCCTCGATCCACGGCAGAGGCGGTTACGCTTGCGTGCAGTGTCACACCAACTTGGGCGATTACCCTCACCCTCCCTTCTCTGCCAAGGACCGGCGTGACGCCGCGATCCAACTCTACACAGCCTGCCGTCGCTGCCATATCGACGAGTACGAGCGTACGCTCGACAGCGTCCACGAAGTGGCGCGGGCTTCAGGGACGCCGGAAGCGGCCATCTGCACCGACTGCCACACGGCCCATGCGACACTGCGCCTCACCGACCCGACGACCCGCGAGCTACTCCCGCAAATGCACACGCGCGTCCCGCAGATCTGCGCGCAATGCCATAGCGCGATCTACCAGAAATATCTCACCAGTGTCCACGGATCCGCCCTAACCGATGAAGCGAATCCCGACGTGCCCACCTGCATCGATTGCCACGGGGTCCACAACATCGAAGACCCCACCACCGCCGCCTTCCGGCTCAAGTCCCCCACGATCTGCGCCCGCTGCCACACCGACCCCGTGCGCATGGCCCGCTATGGCCTCTCCACCCAAGTGCTCGAGACCTATGTCGCCGACTTCCACGGCACCACGGTCACGCTCTTCGAGAAGCTCTCGCCGGATGCCGAGACCAACAAGCCCGTGTGCTACGACTGCCACGGGGTCCATGACATCCAGCGTATCGATGATCCTCAGAAGGGCCTGCAAGTCCGCGAGAATCTGCTCGCCCGCTGCCAGCGCTGCCACCCCGATGCCACGGCCAACTTCCCCGACGCCTGGCTGTCTCACTACATCCCGAGCGCGCAAGACACGCCGCTCGTCTTCAGCGTCCGCCTGTTCTATCGCATCTTGATTCCAGGCCTGCTCGGGGGCATGGCGATCCTAGTGGCTTTGGACTGGCGCTGGCGGCGCGCCCGACGCCGTGGCGCGCAGCAGCCTAGTCAGCCGGCGCCACCGGCGGGGCCAAAGGCTCCTCCAACGGAAGCGGGTCCCGCTCAGTCAGCCGAAGCCGCCGTCCCGGCGGCGCCTCCGCAAAGCGTACCGCCTCCCCCGCCGTCTCAGACTTCTGAGCCTTCGGCCGAGACTGAACGGGCGACCGGGACAGGCGGTGCCACCCCCTCCGCTCCGCTTCGGGGACCTGCGGCGGCGAGTGGGTCGAAGATCCCGCCGCAGGTCCCGCGTTCTGCAGCGGGGCGTTCTTTCGCGGGACCGAGCAAGGATGTCAGCCCCTCGCCGGGCGGGCTGCCGGAGACCTCGGATGACTGAGGCTCGCCCCTCTTCCGCGCCCCCCGAGCGAGAGCGGGCCTCGCGTTTCCCACGTTTTGAACGCTCGCAGCGCGCGGAACACATCATCTTGTTGGTCTCTTTCACCGTTCTGGCGCTCACCGGCCTGCCCCAGATGTTCGCCACCACGCCGCCAGGGGAGCTCATGCTGCGCGTGCTGGGCGGCATTGAGACCGCACGCCGTATTCACCGCCTCGCTGCCATCATCCTGCTGGGCGAGAGCATTTTCCACGTCGTGATGCTGCTCTACCGAGGCCTCGTGAAGAGGGTCTCGCTGTCGATCCTGCCGCTTCCGGACGACTTCCGTCACCTCATCCAGGATCTCAGGGCTTATCTCGGCCTTCGGCCGCGCAAGGCCTCCTACGGCCGTTACTCCTATGCCGAGAAAGTGGAGTACCTGGCCGTGGTCTGGGGCACGCTGATCATGGCCGTCACCGGCTTCATGATGTGGAACCCAATCAGCACCGCGCGCTGGCTGCCGGGCGCCGTGATCCCGGCGGCAAAGACCGCCCACGGCAACGAGGCCGTCTTGGCGGTTCTGTCCATCTTGATCTGGCACTTCTACCACGTGCACATCCGCCACTTCAACAAGAGCATGTTTACGGGCTACATGACCCGCAGGGAGATGGAAGAGGAGCATGCGGCGGAGCTGGCGGCGATCGAATCCGGACGCCTGCCTCCCCCGCCGCCCGCGAAAGCTCTGCGGCGGCGCACCCAGGTCTTCATTCCGGCGGCGGCGTTGCTCACGGTGGCTCTAAGCTTCGGCCTCTTCAAGTTCATTACATTTGAGGAGACGGCCATTACCACCATCCCGCCGGCGGAGTCGGCGCCCGTGTTCGTCCCACAGACGCCCACTCCAGTTCCCACCTCCCCGCCCGCTCCCACGTCGGCCGGCGTCAGCGCGGCATCTTGGGAAGGCGGCTTCGCCCAGCTATTCCGCAACCGATGCAGCACATGCCACGGTCAAACCGCCGTTTCAGGACTCAGCTTGGCGACCTACGCGGAGGCTTTGGTTGGTGGGAATCAGGGCCCGGCGATTGTCGCGGGTGACCCCGATGCAAGTATACTGATCCAGGTTCAATCCACCGGCAAGCATCCCGGCCAACTGACGATCGATGAGCTGCAGCAGGTGATCGACTGGATCAAGGCCGGCGCGCCGGAGAGGTGAGAGGACGGGCCTACCCCGCTGAGGGTGGAGTGGAACCGGAGGCAGGCCAAAGGACGTATGGACAGAGGGGTTCTGCTCGTGGAGGATAGGGTGTGAAAAAGCGATTCCGCGCTCGACTGCGCGAATTCTTCTTTCCGCCTGCCGGGGCGCCGCTCGGGCTACGCGTTCTACCTTACGCAGTCTTGGGGGCTTTGACGCTGATGGTGCTCATCGCAGGCGCCTACGCATGGGACTACACCAACTCGCCTGAATTCTGCGGCACGGTCTGCCACACGATGCCGCCGGAGTTCACCGCCTATCTGACCTCGCCTCATGCTCGCATCGACTGCGTCGAGTGCCATATCGGCCGCGGTTTTATCGCCACGCGCGTGAGCCGCAAGGCCGGCGACCTCAAGCACATCGTCAGCTTGCTCTTCAAACGCTATGAGTTTCCCATCCGAGCCGCTGATTTGCGCCCGGCGCGCGAAACCTGCGAGCGCTGCCACTATCCGCAGAAATTCTCCGACGACAGCCTGCGCCTCATCAGGCGCTTTGGCGAGGATCCCGAGAATACGGCGACCACGATCTATCTGGTCCTGAAAACGGGCGGGGGTAGCCGGCGCCAAGGTCTTGGCCGCGGCATACACTGGCATATCGAGAACGAAGTCAGTTATCTGGCGCTGGATCCCGAAGAGCAGCAGATTCCGTACGTGAGAGTGGTCGATGATGAGGGCCGTGTGACCGAGTATCAAGAGCTCGGCTTCGAGCTGGCGCCGGACTCGTCGGAGGCCGTAGATCTGAAAGTGATGGACTGCATCACCTGTCACAACCGGATCACGCACCTCATCTTGCCCCCGGAAGACACGGTCGACCAGCTGGTGGCGCGCGGGGAGATCTCTCCCGCCATCCCGGAAATCCGGCGCAAGGCGGTGGAGGTCTACGGCGCGCTGTACGAGACGGTGGAGTTGGGCGTCAACGCCATCGCCGGCCTGCGCGGCTACTATCAAGCCGTCTACCCGGACTTCTATGCGGCCAACCAGGAGGCCATCACCAAGGCGATCACCGCGTTGCAAGACGCCTATCGCGAGAGCGTATTCCCTCACCAGAAAGCGAATTGGACCACGCACCCGAACAACATCGGCCACAAGGACTCGCCCGGCTGCTTCCGCTGCCATGATGGCAAGCATCTGAACCCCGAGGGAGAGGCGATCCGCCTGGAATGCAATGTATGTCACTCGATCCCGGTCGTGGCCGGCCCGAGCGACTTCCTCGCCGAATTGGAAATCAGCCGTGGCCCGGAGCCGCAATCACACCTCAACCCGAATTGGATCAACCTCCATCGAGATGTGTTCGACGTCACGTGCAGCAACTGCCATAACACGGCCAACCCGGGCGGGACGGACAACACCTCGTTCTGCTCGAACAGCGCCTGCCATGGCTCCGTCTGGCGATACGCAGGGTTCGACGCGCCCGGCCTGCGGGAGTTGCTGAGGCAGCAGCTCCCACCCACGCCCACCCCTTCCTCGCCGCTTACCGGCCCCCTCACGTACGAAGCCACGATCGGGCCGATCTTGCGCAGCCGTTGTGGAGCCTGTCACGGCGAGGGCGGCGTTTCCGGCCTGGATCTGACCAGCTACGCGGCCGCTCTGCAAGGCAGCTCGAATGGCCCGGTGATCGTACCCGGGGATCCGCAAGCGAGCCTTCTCCTGAAGAAGCAGATGGATGAGCTGCCTCATTTCGGGCAGCTCTCGACCGACGAGTTGAAGCTCGTCTCTGAATGGATCGCCGCCGGGGCGCCGGAGCGATAGAAGGGACTCCATCGCAAGCAATCGTGGCCGCTCACCATTGACTACCCATCACGGGCGAGCCGTGATCCGCAAGCCTGAGTCGTCCGTCAGAGTCAGGAGGACGCCATGAACGAAGATAAGTCCGTTGACCGCCGAGGCTTCATGAGCATCGTCACCTGGGCCATCGGTGGATTGATTACAGCTGCCATGGGCATCCCGGGCGTCGCCTATGTCCTCGGCCCCGCGCTGCAGAACGCGCAGGTCGAGCAGTGGATCCGCCTTGGCTCGACTTCCAAGGTCGAGTTGGGCACCCCAACGCTCTTCAAGGCCAAGGTGCAACGCAAGACAGGATGGGTCACCGCGGAAGATGAGCTGGCAGTCTTCGTGCGCTCCGACAACGGACGCGATTTCATTGCCATGTCCAACATCTGCACCCATCTTGGTTGTCGAGTGCGGTGGATCGCCGAGCGGCAGCAGTTTCTTTCCCCTTGCCACAACGGCGTGTTCGACCGGGACGGGAACGTCGTCTCTGGGCCGCCGCCCCGCCCTCTCGATCGCTACGCGGTGAAGGTCGAAGACGGGCAAATCCACATCTTGGGAGGCTGAGATGGTTGCACGGCTAGGGGAATGGCTCAACGAACGCGTGGGGTGGCGTCGCGTCTGGGAAGCCATCTTCCTGCGCAAAGTGCCGAAGCTCAACTGGCTGTACACGCTTGGAAGCGCGACGCTCTTTGTCGCCGTCAACCAGATCGTCACCGGTATCCTGCTGACGATCTACTATGTCCCGACGCCGGACCATGCCTATGACAGCGTGCGCTATATCACCACGGAGGTGCCGGCCGGCTGGCTGATCCGTGGCCTGCACCACTGGGGGGCCAGCGCCATGGTGATCCTGGCCGCGCTGCATATGTTGCGGGTGATCCTCTACGGCAGCTACAAGTACCCGCGTGAGGTAACCTGGGTGTCCGGTGTGCTGCTGCTGCTCGTCGTGGTCGGGTTTGGCTTTACCGGCTATCTTCTGCCGTGGGATCAGAAGGCCTTCTGGGCGACGACGGTAGGGACGCGCATCGCGGGAGTCGCGCCCTTGATCGGGGACTCGATCCTGCGCGTCATGCGCGGAGGCGCTGAGCTTTCGGCGGTCACGCTGGCTCGCTTCTTCGGCGTCCACGTCTGGGTGCTTCCCGCCGTGTTCCTGCTTCTGCTCTTCGTGCATCTCTACCTGGTCATCCGGCTGGGGATCAGCGCTGTTCCGCACCATAAGGAGTAGCCCGTGGACGAGAAGGAGAGACAGGCGTATCTCGAGCAGTACAGGGAAGAAAAGGAGAAAGGAGTTCCCTTCTTCCCCGATGCGCTGTTCAAGGACGCGCTCCTCACGCTAGTCCTCTTCCTGGCCCTCATCGGCTTGGCTTACTTCGTCGGCGCCCCCCTCGAGGAGCGAGCGAACCCGGCCGACACGACGTACACCCCCCGCCCGGAGTGGTATTTCCTCTTTCTATTTCAAATGCTCAAGTACTTCCCCGGGAAGCTGGAGGTGGTGGGTGTGTTCGTCCTCCCGACCCTGGCGATCCTCCTTCTGGTCGCCCTGCCATTCCTCGATCGCTCTCAAAAGCGGCATTTTCTCTCCCGCCCATGGGTCACCGGGGTGACTGCGCTGGGGGTGGCCGGTGTCCTACTTCTCACCGGTCTGGCCGTGGCCGAGGCGCCTCCCCCGGCGGAGACAACCCAAGGGGACCAGGTGGCCGCCCTCTACGCGGCCAACTGCGCCGCATGCCACGGTCCAAGCATCAGCCTCCCCAGTGGGGCCAACCTGCACGCCATCATCGCCCAAGGCCGCCATGAAGGGATGCCAGGTTGGTCGGCCGATCTGACGACCGACGAGATCGACGCGCTGGCTGGTTTTATCCTCTCGCCTGCCGGGAGCTCGCTCTTCGCCGAGAACTGCGGCGCATGCCACGCCGCCCCCGAGATCGTCTCCGGAGATCCGCTGGCTCTGAAGAGAGCTTTGGACGAAGGCCCGGCCTTCGCCGCACATGTCGACCTCGAAATCCCTGCCTGGACCGACGTTCTGGGGCCTGAGGATCGGACCGCGTTGCTCAACTTCCTGGTGGCGCCCGACGGCCAGCGGCTATTTGCCGTCAATTGCAGCTCATGTCATGGCCGTTCGGTTGCCTACACGGGAGACGAGACCCAACTGCGCGAGCTCATTGGGCAGGGCGGTCTGCACCTCGAGATGCCTCCCTGGCGCGGCAGGCTGACGGATGCCCAGTTGGATTCGTTGGCGCGCTACGTCGTGCACCCAACCGAAGCGCCGGAAGGGGCCGACCTGTTCTCCCAGCTCTGCTCTGCGTGTCATGGCGAGCGTGTTCCCGAAGCCGAAGATGTCGAGAAGGCGCGCGATGCCATCGCCAGCGGAGGCGCCCATGAGACGATGCCCGTCTGGGGCGAGGTTCTCACCCCACAGCAGATCGACGCGCTGGTGGGCTACACACTGGAAGCCGCCAGCGGCGCTCCGCTGGAGGTCGGACAACAACTCTTCGCGCAGAACTGCGCCACTTGCCATGGCGACTTCGGCGAAGGCGGCCCGAATCCCACGCGCCCCGATGATGTCATACCCCCGATCAGCTCGGCGGAGTACCTGAAGACGAGAGACGACGCCACGCTGCGGGCGATCATCACGCAGGGCCAGCCGAACTTCGGGATGTCTCCGTTTGGGGTGGCCTCTGGCGGACCGCTGGATGATCAGGACATCGACGCCATCGTCACGTACATTCGCGCCTGGCAGGCCAACCCACCGGTGGAGCTACCGCCCGAGGTGGCAGAACGGCCGGCATCGGTAACCGCCGCCGAAGTCTTCACCAACCTCTGCTCCCAATGTCACGGCCAGCAAGGCGAGGGCGGCATCGGCCCCTCCCTGAGCGATCCAGGCTTCCTGGCCGGCAACACGGACCAACAGCTCTTCGACACGATCAACCTCGGTCACGGGGCGACGACGATGATCGCCTGGGGAGGGATCCTCACTTCGGATCAGATTCAGCAGCTGGTGAGCCTGATCCGGGAGTTGGGAGAGACCGAGGAAGGCGCGGGACGAACGCCGAGCTTCATCTCCGGCGTTGCTCCCATCTTCGAAGCCAAGTGCGTGGTCTGTCACGGCGCGCTGGGCGGGTGGGACGCGACGAGCTACTCAGCGGTCATGGGCAGCGGCGACCACGCTCCGGTCGTCATCCCTGGGGACGTGGAAGGCAGCCTGCTCGCCCAAAAGTTGCTCGGCACTCACACCTTCGGGACGATCATGCCTCCGAGCGGCAAGCTACCGCAGGACGAGATACAGATCATCCTGGATTGGATTGCCGCAGGCGCGGTGGAGCGCTAAGAGACACCTTTGCAGATCGGCTGGACCGCTTTCCGCTCACCGCTCACCTGCCCACGGGGGTGAGCGGTGAGTAGTGAATGGTCCCTGTCCAGCCAGGTGATCTTTGTCATCCCCGGATGTGACAGATCGCACTAATGCCCGCTTGCCCCCGCGTGGAGAATAGGTCAGAATACCCAAAGATCTCGGGCTGCTCTGGGTCATTTGCCCCATCAAGGCTTGGCGGGTGGGTTGAAGACACCTGCTTGGTGGAGGCCGGGATTGCTCAACCACAGGGCTGACGGCCCGTGAGGCCGGAAGATCGATACGAAGGAGGGAGGAGACGAGCCAACTGACGTCAACCCGATCACCGCTCACCATGCTCTATTGAGGAGAATGCATCGATGATACGAAAGAGCCTATGGATCGCTCTACCTCTTCTGGGGTTGGCGCTCCTCGCCGGGGCCTGTAAGGCCGAGACGCCCACCCCGATCGTGATCAAGGAGACCGTCGAGGTGCAGGTCCTGGTCACACCCGAAGCGGGGACCGTGGTCGAAGTCCCCTTCCAGGAGCAATGGGCCGGCTCCGGCCACGCCGACGCCGAAGCGGAAGCCTTCGTCCACTGGAACGAAGAAGACCCGGCGGTCGTGCCCACCGCGTGCGCCAAATGCCATAGCACCACAGGCTACCAGGACTTCCTGGGGCTGGATGGCTCGGCGTTCGGCGCGGTCGACGCGGATCAGCCGGTTGGCACTGTGATCACCTGCGTCGCCTGCCACAACTCGGCCACGCTCACGTTGACCAGCGTGGTCATGCCCTCCGGGATCGAGCTCACGGGCCTGGGCGACGAGTCGCGCTGCATGCAGTGCCACCAAGGGCGCCAGTCGAAGCCGGGCGTCGATCAGGTGATCGCCGACGCGGCCGTCGCCGACGACGACACCGTCAGCGAGGAGCTTCGCTTCCTCAATATCCACTACTACGCCGCAGCCGCGACCAAGTATGGCACGCTGGCGAAGGGCGGCTACGAGTACGACGGCAAGAGCTACGACGCGTTCTTCGCTCACGTCGAGGGCTTCACCACCTGCATCCAGTGCCACAACCCACACACCCTACAGGTGCGGATCGAAGCCTGCGCTGGCTGCCATGAGGGCGTCGCCGCGGTCGAAGACCTGAAAGACGTGCGCATGAACGGATCGCTGGTGGACTTCGACGGCGACGGGGATGTCGAGGAAGGCATCTACTACGAGATCGTCGGCCTGCAAGAAGCGTTGTATGCCGCGATGCAGGCCTACGCCGTCGAGACGGCTGGCACGCCAATCGTCTACGACGCGGCCAGCTACCCTTACTTCTTCGCCGACAGCAACGCCAACGGCACAGTCGATGAAGGCGAAGAAGGGTACGCCTCATGGACGGCGCGCCTGGTGAAGGCCTCCTACAACTATCAGGTCTCGCTAAAGGACCCGGGCATGTTCGCCCACGGCGGCAAGTACATCATCCAGCTGCTGGTTGACTCGATCGAAGACCTGGGCGGCGACGTCGCAGCCCTGGCGCGCATCGACGACGGCCACTTCGCTGGATCGGAAGAGGCTTTCCGCCACTGGGATGCAGACGGGGCCGTCCCGCCGACCTGCTCGAAGTGCCACAGCGCCGCCGGCCTCCCGCTCTTCATGCGCGATGCCACCACCATCTCACAGCCGCCGTCCAATGGCTTCCAGTGCGCCACCTGCCACGACTCGGTGAGCGAGTTCACCCGCTACCAGGTCGAGCAGGTGACCTTCCCCAGCGGCGCGGTGCTGGCCTTCGAGAGCAACCTCGATGCCAACCTGTGCTTGCAGTGCCACCAGGGCCGCGAGTCCACGGTCAGCGTCAACCGCGCCATCACCACGGCCGCCGTCGGTGACGACGTAGTCTCCGAGAAGCTGAGCTTCCGCAACCCGCACTACTTCGCCGCCGGCGCTACGCTCTTCGGCGGCGAGGCCCAGGGCGCGTACCAGTACGCAGGAAAGACCTACAACGCACGCAACCAGCACGTGCAAGGCTTCAACACTTGCATCAACTGCCACTCCACGCACGGGCTGGAGGTTAAGGTCGAGGCCTGCAGCGGCTGCCATCCCAGCGCAACGGATGTCGAGAAGCTCAACACCATCCGTGGACCCAACTCGGTCGCCGACTACGACGGCGATGGGGACACGACCGAGGGCCTCGCCGGCGAGGTGGCCAGCATGTACGAGACGCTCTACACGGCCATCCAGGCGTACGCCACGGAGACCGTCGGCACCGGGATCGTCTACTCGCCACTCGCCTACCCCTACTTCTTCATCGACACGAACGGGAATGGCCAGTCGGACGCCGATGAGCTCAATAGCGGCAACCGCTTCGCCTCGTGGACGCCGAAGTTGCTGCGGGCGGCCTATAACTACCAGTGGGTCGCTAAGGATCCGGGCGCCTTCGCCCACAATGGGAAGTACATCCTGCAGATCCTATACGATAGCCTGCAGAGCCTGAAGGCGACCAGCCCGGACATGGTCAGACCCTAAGAGCTATAGGCTGACCTTCGTCCTCGCCATCGTAGGGGCGACCCGCCGGGTCGCCCCTGCTGATTCGCCCAACATGAGCACTGGACTTGCCGTTGCGGCCACCCGCCCCATCTTGGTTCGTGCTCCGGAAAGGGCGCCCACCCTGAGTCGCTTCAACAATCCCGCAGGGCCCGCATGGGAGATCGTGCACCGCGCCCCGTTTCTGGGCGTGGGTGCCTCGCCCCAGGCGGGAATACCATTCGCTGCCTATAGACCCGGTCGCAAGGATGCGCTATCTTGTAGATGGAGAAAGGTGGTCAGCCTGCTCCGAATGCGTGAAGAAAGGAGTCTGCCCATGCGTAAGGCGCCATTGATCACACTCTTCTGGACGCTTGCGCTGGCCGCTCCGCTGACCGCGCTGGCGCTTGTGGGGCTGGCCTTCATTACAGACCATCAACGCAGCATCGGCCAGGCACTTGCCTCGGTCAACTGGAGAGGGCTGGCGCTCGAAGGCTCGGCGCGCTGGCCGGAAGTCGCCGCGATGGTCATCGGCCAGCTCCTGATCCTGGGCTTGCTGCTCGTGCGGCGGGTTCGGACGGCCAACTCCATCGGCGCCTGACCTTCTCGGTGAAGGGCGCGGGGCGAAGCGTTCGCCATGGCGAGGGCTTCGCCCTTTTCATTTCCTCAAGGACGGACTTCTCAGCGCGTGGCGGCGTCCGCTGTTCGCTCGGGCAGCACTCTTGCCGTCTCCGAAGTTCTGGACGGATCAACCAACGCCCGGCAGGTAGGCCATCCCGGCGAGCGGATCCTGCCCAACATCGCTCCGAATCCCTCCCACAAGATCGGGCAATCGCGGCGCATCACTTCCGAGCACTGGCTGATCACCCAGCATCGCAACTCCATCCCCAACGCAGGTGTGGTTGGACGTGTTTGTCTACGCGTGGCCTGCCCTTGCCAGTGAGCATCGACCCGGCGCAGAATCCACACCGCCAGGGCCGTGAGGCCAAGAGGGGCGCCAAAGCGCAGCATCAGGCCAGCGAGCCAGAGGATCCAATCCGTGGGCGCGTCCATCTCACCATTCCAGGCCTGAATCCCAGGTTACAGGCAAAACGCTGCGGAGTACATCCGGCGCATGCCCAATGCCCGGCCTGGAGCGCGCGACCCATGCCGGGTGCTCCCCGCGAGCTCTGCCTCGCGACTTCCGAAGTCGGCCCGTTGGTAGATCGGGATTTGACTTGAGTGAAGCCGTGGGCCCGGATTCGTGGCAACGGATTCCGGGCTTCGCTTCGGTCTCGGAGGGATGGTAGATACCGAAGAAGCGCCGGGCCTGGGTGCTAGGCCCGGATGATCCCCTTGCGGATCGCGTACTTCACTAGCTCGGTCCTTGAGTGCAGGTTGAGCTTGCGCATGAGGTTCTCGCGATGGCGGGCGACGGTCTTGGGGCTGATCCCGAGCACCTCGGCGATCTCGGGGTTGCTGGCGCCATCGGCGAGGTGCGCCAGGACTTCCTGCTCGCGGGTGGTCAGACCGTTGAGTGTGCGCGCCGACTTGGTCTGTTGGTCCTGGGAGAGGTAGTCCTTCACCAGGAACTTCGCCAGAGATGGGTAGAGGTAGACCTCGCCCACTGCTGCGGCTCGAATCGCGGTGAGCAGTTCCTCGGGGGCGGCGCGCTTCGGGACGTAGCCGCTCGCCCCCGCCTCGAGCATCTTGAAGAAGTATTCCTCGCCTTCGTGGATCGTCAGGGCGACGATCGCCGCACTGGGGCTGATGCGCTTGATCTGGCTCGCGGCTTCAATCCCGGAGAGGTCGGGGAGGCTGATGTCCATGAGAATGACATCGGGCTTCAAGGTCCGCACCGCCTGTAGCGCTTCCGCTGCGGTGCCTGCCTCGCCGACGATCTCGACGTCCGGCTCGCCCTCTAGAAGCATCCTCAGGCCAGAGCGGACCACTGCGTGGTCATCCACCAGCAGCAACCGTATGCTCATCTCCAATCCCGCTTTCTTGGTGATAAGGTATGATCACTTCGACTTGAGTCCCTTCGCCCGGCTGCGAACGTAGATTCAACCTACCCCCCAAGAGAGTGGCCCGCTCATTCATCCCCATCAGTCCCCAGGAAGGGTGGTCGAGGTTCATCACGCGGCTGGGGTCGAATCCTTTCCCGTCGTCCTCCACCCGCAGCGAGGCGCTCTGCGCTCCGTAGTATAAGCGGACCCGAGCGTTTTGCGCTTCGGCATGACGCATGGCATTGTTGAGCGCCTCCTGCGCGACGCGGAAGAGCGCCGTGGAAACCGTGGTGGAGAGCTCTTTCGGTTCACCCAGGACCTCAACGCTGACCTTGAGAGCCCGGCGGGCCTGGATTTGGCTCGCGTACCAGCGCAACGCGGCTGGCAGGCCAAGATCGTCTAGCTGCGACGGTCGCAGGTCGGCGACGAGCCGCTCCAGCTCATCGAGCGAGCGGCCCACCAAGCCCTCGAGCTGGCGAAGATGGCGGCTCGCTTTCTCGCTATCCGCAGGCAATGCGCTTGCCGCTGCCCGCAGCCCGAGGGCGATGGCGCTCAAGTCTTGACCAGTCTCATCGTGCAGCTCGCGAGCGATGCGCGTTCTCTCTGCCTCCTGCGCTGAGACGACCCGTCGGAACAGCTCACCGCGCAGCGCCTGGCGCCTTTCTGCCTCATTGAGTCGCGCCGCTTGCAGGGCGGCGATCTGCCGCTGGGTTTCGACTTCGAAGGAGCGCAGAAAGCGTGTGACAAAAACAGCAGAGACGATCGCGGCCGCCGCGCGCAGCAACTGCACCGGAAACCCGAACCAATCGAGGAATAGGTCTGTGTTCAGGATCGTAGAAGGCGGGAGCGGGCTAGGGCGGGTGAAGACTTGGCCGATCAACCCATACCAGGCAAAGGCCACCGCAGCCCATAGACTGTCACGCCCAAACTGGGCCATGCCCGCCTGGCGAAAGGCGCGTTGTTGGATGATCAGGCCCGCGCTCGCCAGCAGCGCCGAGGGTATCGCCAGCACGTAGCGAGTCCAGACATCGGCGACGGCCCAGATCTGCTCGCCGAGGAAGCGGCCTCGCAAGAGGAGCAGCCCGACTCCCCAGAGTCCGGACAGCGCCAGTGGAATCACCAGGCTCACGCGGCGAAAGCGATCGTTAGGTGAGACCAGTGATGCCCCAAAGGCTCCCAGGGCGAGAAAGGACAACGCAAGGAGGGTGATGCGCAGGCTATGCCAGACAAGGGGTAATGTCAGTTGCCCGGGGAGAAGGTCCAGCGTCTGGAACATCTCCAGCCACTCGTGGGCGCCATGCACAAGTCCGAAAGCGGCCAGTGGGCGCAAGGCGTGACGCAAGCGGGCATCTGAGCCGCGCCCGATCTCCAGCGTGATGGCGAGGCCCATGCTGAAGAAGGCCAGGCCGTAGAAGAAGAAGATGGTTGCGAAGACCCATGCTTCCACGGCTTATCCTGGACCGGCAAACGAGGCTGGCGCGTCAGGGCCTGATCCGCTTGCTCGAGGCCACGTCCGGCAGCGCCGCCAGCCGACCTCCGCGTCAGGTTTCAACCCCCACCCAACGGCCAAAGATCGAGCGCGGCCATCGCGCCTCCGATCACCTGCGGAGCTGCGTCCCGCAGCGCCGGCAGAAGTGATCGCTGACGCTGGCGAGCGTCCCACAGTTGTGGCAGTACACGGGAGAAGCGTCGACCTCTCCCTGCTCGTCGCGCCTGCGCTTCCGCTCCGAACGACGACGGCGAGCGCGAGAGGAGTGCTCCTCGTTGCGCAGGCGAAGCCACCAATACCCTCCGGCAGCCAGCAGGACCACGCCGAGTCCCCCTGCGACCCAGGGCACAAGCGTCCGCAAGTCGGGCGTGCTTCCTTTCGTGGTCTCCTCCTGGGGAACCTCCGGTTGGACGGAAAGTTGGGAGGTGCTTCTCTCGTAGCTAAAGCGGATCTCCGCCTGCGCATCGGCAGCCTGGGGTCCAAGTTCCGCCGACCTAAGGGTAAGCCCTGAGCCTGCCACCCGCTGATCGGTCGCCGCCGGCGAGATTGTCACTTCTCTCGCTCCGCTTGGCTCCTGAAACTCATAGGCCAAGGCTCCCAAGGCCTGGCCGCCGGGCCAGGTGAATGTGAAGCGACGAATTTGCGCGTCGACCGGCAATTCGGCGTAGTACTCCAGCTGCGCTTGCAGGCTTTCGGTCGTCAGTCGGATCGTCGCCCATTCGCCTTGCACCTGCCGCTCATATTGGGCAAGAAGTAGATCGCCTGCCGCATTCACCCATGCCACGGCGAGCGGCTCGCCCACGGCGGCCGGAATGGACACGCTGACCTGAGCTGGAAGCGGGGTTCCTGCGGGCAGAGTGATGCGGTAGATCACCAAGACCGCCGGCTGATCGTACTCCGGCCAAAAGGCAATCTCGAGCCGTTCAATCGCCGTCGCCTCTTGAGCGAACGACGCTGGAGCCAGCAACAGGACAAAGAGCAACAGCGCTATCCATGAAGCCTTGCGTCGTTGCATGCCAACTCCTTTTCCGTCCGTGAGATTAGGACCATCCACAGATGCCTGCGAC
>Ga0209642_10000850_pt1 | contig 20133 bp, 18 predicted proteins | sample RifCSP19_2_FD_184025 | JGI IMG/M metagenome (GOLD analysis project Ga0209642, IMG submission 184025) | Soil microbial communities from Rifle, Colorado - Rifle CSP2_sed 19_2 (SPAdes) (version 2) | ecosystem: Environmental > Terrestrial > Deep subsurface > Rock core/Sediment | place: Rifle... | reverse complement strand
CTTTAAGATTCTTTACCTCAACTTCTATCAGCATATTATGCGGGCTATTCTCTCTTGCTTTGAATACCGCCTCTGCAATGCTGCCGACTGCTGCAATATGATTATCCTTTATGAGAAACCCATCGCAGAGCCCGAATCTGTGATTAAAGCCGCCGCCCATCCTCACAGCGTATTTTTCAAGAATTCGCAAACCCGGAGTAGTCTTTCTCGTATCAAGTATCTTAGCCTTAAATCCTTTTGTCTTATTCACAAACTGCCGTGTTAATGTTGCAATGCCAGAAAGTCTTTGCAAAAAATTAAGCGCAATCCTCTCGCCTGTGAGGATTGATGAAAGCCTGCCAGAAACCCAGGCAATAGCCTTGCCGTTCTTAACTTCATCCCCATCTTTTACAAAGGCCTTAAAAATAATCTTCTCATCAACTGTCTTGAATACGGCCTCTGCTATCAAAATACCTGCGACAACAAGATTCTCTTTCGCAATTATCTCTGCGTTGCCCTCCGCATTTTTATCCACTGTTGCCATTGTGGTTATATCACCTGAGCCAATGTCCTCAGCAAGGGCGGTTTCGATAATACTCTGTATATTGTAGGCTGTATCAATGCGCTTATCTGCCACTTTTACTCCTCTTGATTTTTTCCAACCCCTCTTGTAGTTTTGCTTTCTTTTGTAAAAGCTCTTCCACCCTCGTCTTATCCTTTTCAACAACCTCTTTTGGCGCCCTGGCTGCGAAATCTGCATTGGATAGTTTTCTCTGAACACCTTCCAGTTCTTTAATAATCTTCTCTATATCCTTTGCAAGCCTTTTTTCTTCTTCATCAAAGTTTATGAGACCCTTGAGCGGCACAAATATTTCAATATTGCCTGCAATTGCAGTAGCTGTATTTTCAGGTCTTGCAGGAAGGGCTTTGCCAGCCATAATCTCTAAATTAGACACCCTTGTTAATCCCTTGATATAATTTTCGCCGGATGACAGCAATGTTCCGGATGCATCATCAGCGCAAAGACAAACAGCTTCAATCTCAGCTTTCGGAGCCACACTCATTTCGCTTCTTATATTCCTGATGGCCTTTATCACATCCATAATACGCGTCATATCTCGCTCATCATCAGGATAATCTTCTCCTGCTTTTGGAAAAGGCTGCTGCATGATGCTGGTGGGCGCAGCCCGCCCTACTTCTGACTTCTGACTTCTGATTTCTGACTCCTGCGGTAAAACATCCCAAATCTCCTCGGTGATAAACGGCATTATGGGATGAAGGAGCTTGAGCGAGTCTTGTAAAATCCTGAGCAACACATGCTGAGTTGTCTTTTTCCTTTCATCGCCGTTTTCTCCTCTCAAATCCGGTTTAATCAATTCCACATACCAATCGCACAGTTCGTGCCAGATAAACTGATAAGCGCTGTTTGCCGCATCATTAAACCGGTAAGCCTCCAGCGCCTCTGTTACATCCTTAATGGCGGAATTCAGTCGCGTAAGTATCCATTTGTCAGCGAGGCTAACCCCCCCCGTTCCCCCCTCTTTACTAAAGGGGGGGGCAGGGGGGGTTAAATTCATTAAAGTAAATCTTGCCAGATTCCAAATCTTGTTGCAAAAGTTCCTGTATCCCTCAATTCTCTCTTCTGCCAGTTTTACATCGCGCCCTTGAGCTGCCATTGCAGCAAGGGTAAATCTGAATGCATCAGTACCGTACTTATCCATGATAACCAGAGGGTCAATGACATTGCCTTTACTCTTGCTCATCTTCTGGCCTTCGGCATCCCGCACCAACGCATGGATATACACATCATGAAAAGGCACGGCATTCATAAATTTCAGTCCCATCATCATCATGCGCGCAACCCAGAAAAAGATGATGTCAAACCCGGTAACGAGCGCGGAAGTGGGATAATATCGCTGCAATGCCTTTGTATCTTCAGGCCAGCCCAGAGTTGAAAAAGGCCACAGGGCGGATGAAAACCATGTATCAAGAACATCATTGTCTCGTAATATCTCTGCACTGCCGCAGGCAGGACATATCTTTGGCTCATCCTTTGAAACAATAGGTTCTGCCTTTGCTGATATAAATCTTTGCTTCTCTTCTGACCCCTGCATTTCATATATCTCGTTTTTATTGCATTTTACGCAATACCACGCCGGTATCTGATGCCCCCACCATATCTGCCGCGATATGCACCAGTCCTTGATATTCCGCATCCATTCAAAATAGGTATTCTCCCACCCCTGCGGGATAATCTTAGTCTTGCCTTGCTCAACCGCCTTCATTGCCTCATCTGATAGAGGTTTTACCTTTACATACCACTGCGGCGAAAGATACGGCTCAATCACTGTTTTGCATCTGTAGCATCTGCCGATGGCGTGTTTGTGGTCTTCCGCCTTGGTGAGTAATCCTTTCTCTTTCAGAATGTGAATTACCTTTTCCCTCGCCTTGTGCGCGTGAAGGTCGGCTATTTCTTCCAGTATTTCGGGATTTACATCAGGGATATTCGGCTTGATATGCGCACGCTCGTTAAATATCGCTATCCTTTTAAGTCCATGTCTGTTCCCTGACTCAAAGTCATTAAAATCATGGGCTGGCGTTATCTTTACTGCGCCGGTGCCGAATTCAAGATCAACCAAAATGGAATCTCCTATCACAGGAATCCTGCGGGATGTAAGCGGCAGCAGAACCTCTTTTCCGATAAATTTATTATATCGCTCATCATCAGGATGCACTGCAACTGCCGTATCCCCAAGCATGGTCTCAGGCCGCGTAGTGGCAACGGTTAAAAACTCACCCCCACCCTTACCCTCCCCCTTCAAAGGGGAGGGGAGGGAGGGGGCAAGGGGGTAACGGATATGATAAAGCTTGCCCAAAGTTTCCTCATGCTCAACCTCTATGTCAGAAAGCGCTGTCAAGCATCTCGGACACCAGTTGATGAGCCGCTCATCTCGGTAAATAAGCCCTTCTTCATAAAGCCGTACAAAGACCTCCCGTACCGCCTTGCTGAGTTCAGGGCTCATGGTAAACTGTTCACGCGACCAGTCGCATGATGCGCCTAGCCTTTTCAGTTGATGGATGATCGCCCCGCCGGACTCCTCCTTCCACTGCCAGACCCTTTCTATAAATTTTTCCCTGCCGAGCTTGTGCCTGTCCAATTTTTCCGCATGAAGCTTCTTCTCTACCACATTCTGTGTGGCAATGCCTGCATGGTCTGTCCCGGGAAGCCAGAGCACATCAAATCCCTGCATCCTTTTATAGCGCGCCAGAATATCCTGAAGCGTATTATTCAACGCATGACCCATGTGCAGAGAGCCGGTAACATTGGGCGGCGGGATTACCATTGAAAAGGGAGGCTTCTTTGAATCAGCATCTGCCTTGAAAAGTCCCTTTTCAAGCCAGTAGTTTGACCACTTTTCTTCTACCGTCTTCGGATTGTATAGTTTATCGAGTTCTTTTGTATGCATACGTCATGAAAAAAGAGAAATGGATTATAACCAATTCTCCTTGCATAATGCAACATTCAAAAAGACAGGGGTTGTACTTGTAGGACAGACGGTCGTCGGTTTTAGCCGGCATGAAATAATACTTTGGAGTTATAGGCATAGGTGACTATATGGCCGAAAGGGGTCTGTTTCTTTAATGAGTCTGACTTTATCAGTTTTAGATAAGAGATAAGCAAGACGCTTTTGGTAGAAAGAACCTACCTCTCTGCTGACTTATGCATAAACCTGTTTCTGCGCCTTTATATTAAGCTCCAGCCCCATAGCGTGAAGCAGTGTTAGCAGGCTTCTTATTTCAGGATTGCCTCGCCTTGAAAGCACACGACAAAGGTGTTCCCTGTTAAGATGAGCCTTTTTCGCTATTGCCGATATTCCACCTTGAGCTTCGGCAATATTTCTGAGCGCGAGCAATAATAATTCACGGTCTCCTTCTTCAATTGCAGTATTCAAATATGCGGCAGCCTCTTTCGGACTTTTCAGACTTTCAATGAGGTCTTCCTGATAACTCTTTTTTGGTTTTATTGCCATTTATATCACCTCCGTTTAAATGCTCTCCGGTACGCCTTTGCACGAGCAATATCTTTACTTTGTGACGCCTTATCTCCGCCAAGCAGAAGCAAAACAATATTTTTCCGGCCTTATGCGGTCAAGTGCAATTCGAATTTTAGCCCGAGCATGTATATCTTTAAGGCTTTCAAGCCACTATTTAAATGGAATCCTGCCAGTTTCAGTAATATAATACTCAAGCGTGAAAGGGCATGTTTCCATTATCTTGTTAGTAGCTTATAAGCTACATCATTGTCAAGGGGTTTTAAAGATACACGGATGTTTGTAAGACTGTTTGCGTCATCATAGGTATAGTTGGAAATTAAATACGGAAAGCGCCCCCTATTCTACCATGACAAGAAAGTAGACCTGACCCTCTTGCCTCCCTACTACACTAGGCCCGAACCTATTATATTATAGGTTCGGGCCTCAAGAAGTAAAAGACTTTACTCAATAACTACTACTGAATCGGTCCCCTGTATCTGCCTACCGTCCTGAGTTGTGCCTGTTACCGTTGCGCTCGTATCACCCACTGTTAACTCAAGCGTGCCGCGGTCAAAGTGAACCACTAAATCCATCAAGCCATCTCCATTGACGTCATCAAAAGAATATTGCAGCCCTTTGCCATTTACAATCCTCACCCCTGCGCCATTGAGCTCAAGGGTTGCAACATCAATATTCGCAGCATCAAATGTGGACGTGCTGAAAATCGCTACAGGGATATTGCCTGTATCTTGAAGCTTGATTGCGTTAGGGAAGCTGCCGGGCTTGATGTCGATTTCCACAGGCAATTCGGCCTTGCTTATCTTTATAATCTGCCCTATAGTCGTATCCACCACATATAGATTACCCTTCGAATCAAAACCGAGGTCTATAGGGTAATCAAACCCTGCGGCAAATGCCGTTGCAACACTGGTTGCCGGATCCAATCTGTAAATTGTCTTTGTCGTGTAATCAGCAACATAGAGATAGCCCTCAGGCCCCCAGGCGATTGCCTGGGGGTTTGGGATGGTGTCGTTGTAAAGCGTCCTGGTCCCATCAGGCGCAAACCGGAAGATACTATACTTTTGAGTCGCCCAATCCCATGCACATACCAAAAGATTACCCTCCTTATCAAAAAGCAAGTCTATTGGACTATAAACACCGGTAGCAAATACCGTTGCTGACATGGTGGTTGTGTCGACCTTCAGGATATCATGTGGATACCATGTATCCCCTATATAGAGATATCCGCTGGCGTCAAAGGTCAAACCTGCTATATCGAAAAACATATTAGAGCCAAACCACTGACGGGCAATGGGCACCACAACCCCATCCGGCGTAATTTTGTAAACTGTATCCAATACATCGCCGTATGGATTATACGGGTCGTCATACCAGCCTGTTACTCCTACCCAGAGATTGCCGTCCTTGTCGAAGTCCATTTTAGTCGGATATGGATAAGGGTGAGACACCCAGTAAGCATAGGCAAAATCGAGCGGAGCTTCTGGTGCACTTTTTGCAAAAACGCTTATTGTGCCGTTTGGCGTGATATTAAGTATTCTGTCTTTTGCAGCTTCTATAACAAAAAGTTCTCCCTTATCATTGAACTCTACATTTGCAGGCACTGATAGTCCAGATACAAAGATTTCTGCTTTATATCCTGTAGGCACCTGAATCTCTGCTTGTGTCAACAGAGGCATTACCATATTCAAAAAAAATATCACTAAAAATGTTCGAAATATTAACATACAGACCTCCTTATTTTAGAGCCTTGCGGCCCGTGATTATGTAATGCTGATATAAAATTATAGCTCAAAAATCATACCTTCCATGTGTACGAAGCAAAGACCCTGATGCAAACAAGCTTTTTCCGTTTCATACAACACCTACTTTTTTGGCATTTTTCATGCCATGATTTTGTTAAAAATATTGTCCCGACCAAAGGTTCTTTGCTCTCGCTTTTCCTTCATAATACTGCTCACCGAAGTAAAATACATGCTCAGATAATCAGCAATCTCACACTGTCTATATCCATATTCTTCAACAGCCTCTATTATCTTCTTGTTTCTCTTGCCATTATCCTTCAAAATCCCCTCATGAAAAATCTTTTATAGCGATGGCCGGTTCACATTACTGTTCACTAATAACTCTCGCTACTTTACCTTCCCCATCGCCTCTTTTACCTTTCTTATCTCTTCCCTTATAAGCTCCTCTGCCATATCAGGGATTATCTCCCACGCAATCTCTTCTATAACCTCTTTCGAAATTTTTCTTATAACTGCTTCCAGTTTATCCTTCGGAACAGCCCCCAGTTCAGGCATCTCTTCTGTAACCGCCTTCACCTTTGCCTCAATCTTTTCAGGAACCCTTGTTACAACCTCCGGTGCAGGCGGCGGAGGGATAGGGGGGGTCTTTGGCGCGGGTTTCATCTCAGGCACGGCTTCAAAGACCTCTTTTGGCTTAGGCGGAGATGGCTTGACCTCTTCTACAGGCTGCAGCTCCTCTTCCTTTAATTCCAGCTCTATAAACTCTTCTTCTATCTTTGGCTTTTCTTCAGGCTTCTTCGGCGCCCCTTTGGCCGGCTCTTCAAAAAATTCAGCTCCCCAGATGTCTTTTTCTGCAGCAGCCTTTGCAGACGCCCCTGCCTCTTCACCCCCCATAAAATCTCCAACCTCCCATATATCAGTTGGCATTGGGGCCTTTACCTCTGGTTTGGCCGGCCTCTCCTCTTCAGCAGTAGCTAACTTAGGCGGCCTTGCTAAGAGATTTTTCACTTTCTCTATCAATTCCTGCGATTCAAAAGGTTTGATTATATGGTCGTCTGCCTTTACCCTTTTTGCCTCTTTCTCATTGAGCGGCTCAAATGTGCCTGCTAAGAGAAGCACAGGGATGTATTGAAGCCCCGGGTCTTTTTTGATAAACTCGCAGACCTCATATCCGGTTTTACCTGGCATGGCAACATCGGCTATTACCATCTCAGGCTTCACCTCTTTTATCTTGGCTATTGCGGTATCACCATCGCCGACAATAATAAGGTCATAATCCTCGCTGGCGAAGGTTATGGAGATAACCTTTTGGATGGTAATGCTGTCGTCAGCCAAGAGAATCTTTTTTGACATTGTGTCTCCTAAAATATTTCAGAAAATACCTTTAATCGCTGGAAAAGTCAAGCGGAGATTTGGAATAGGAGATGTGTTTTCCTATTTTAAAATCCTATACAGAGCGCCATAACTTCGCATACCTGTGTTGCTCCTCGGCTCGTCGTTGCGGCGTATGTTTGAAATACGCCTCACTCCTCGCTTTCGTCGCGCCTCGGTCTGCTGTGTTCTGACGCTCTGTATGCTGCTATATTTATGTCGTTGTGTATAAATCCGAAATCGTGAACCAGAAATGCTTTTTACTCCCCTCCGCCCAAATTTTCCTCTATCCTCAAATAGACTGTCTTATCCAGAACCACATCCATTTTATCAATCTCTTTTAATGCTGCCATGAGTTCTTTTTCTTTTGCATGATGGGTCATAATGACAATGGGCACAGAGCCTCCGACCTTTCTGTCTTTTTGCATGACGGAGAGGATGCTGATATTGTGATTGCCCAGCACGCCGGAAATTCTTGACAATACCCCCGGTTTGTCCAGCACCGAGAATCTGAGATAATAGGGTATCTCCAAATTTTCTATGTGCCGTATCTCCACATTTCTGACAGCCTCTTCCGTGTAGGATAAGGGCGAAACCCGCTGCGCTGCGTTTTTATTTATGTTTCTGCATATATCCACAACATCCGCCAACACTGCGCTGGCCGTGGGCATCATGCCTGCGCCCCTTCCGTAAAACATGACAGAGCCTACTGCATTGCCTTTCAGATGAATCGCGTTGTAAACGCCGTCTACTGTTGATAGAAGGTGAGTTGCAGGTATCATGGTTGCATGAACCCTGGCTTCAATCTCGCCGCCCTCTTCCTTTGCAATGGCAAGGAGTTTTATCTTGTAGCCGAATTCCTTTGCAAATTTTATGTCAAGCGGAGTAATCTTGCTGATCCCTTCTGTGTAAATATCGCCCAACTTGATGTAGGTTCCATATGCAAGGTTTATCAAAATAGCCAGTTTATGCGCTGTGTCAATCCCCTCCACATCGTAGGTCGGATCTGCCTCGGCATATCCTTTTTCCTGCGCCTTTTTCAGGACATCCTCGAACTTGCCGCCTTCGTTAGTCATCTTGCTCAAGATGTAATTTGCCGTTCCATTGATGATGCCGTAGATGGAATTTATTTTGTTGGCAACCAGCCCCTCTTTCAACGCCTTGATAATCGGGATACCGCCGCCCACGCTTGCCTCAAACCCAATATCCACGCCATTTCCCTGAGCGGTCTTAAAAATCTCCTCGCCGTGCTGCGAAAGCAGGGCTTTATTTGCCGTCACCACATGCTTTTTATTCTTGAGTGCTTTTATGATGAAGGTCTTTGCAGGCTCAATGCCTCCCACCAGTTCAATCACGATATTGATGGATGGGTCGTTGATAATGTCATTTGCGTCCATAGTAAGAACAGACTTGTCAACCTCAACGCCTCTGTCGCGGGTTGTATCCTTATCCGCAATCTTTTTCAGGACAATTTCTGCGCCAAGCCTTTCCTGAATGACCTTTGCATTTTCTTTCAGCACCTTAACAACGCCTGTTCCTACTGTGCCGAAACCTATGAGACCTATGTTTAGTTTTTGCATGATTGGTTATCCTGCCTTCTCAAACGCCTTCTTAATCCCCTTTGCCGCCTGCCGCGTCCTGTGTTCGTTTTCAATCAGGGCGAGCCGCACATACTCGTCGCCGTATTCGCCAAAACCAATACCGGGCGACACCGCCACCTTTGCCTCTCTCAAAAGAAATTTTGAAAATTCCAGAGAGCCCATCTTCCTAAACTGCTCAGGAATCCTTGCCCATACAAACATGGTAGCCTTCGGCTTTTCTATAGGCCAGCCTGCCTTGTTAAAACTGCTTACTAAAACATCTCGCCGCTTCCTGTATGTCTCGCATATCTCTTGCACGCACTCCTGAGGTCCGTTCAAGGCGCTGATTGCTGCAATCTGGATAGGCTGGAACATGCCGTAATCCATATAGCTCTTTATTCTGGCAAGCGCAGCTATCATCTTTTTATTCCCAACCGCAAAGCCGACCCTCCAGCCAGGCATATTATAGCTCTTGGAGAGGGTGAAAAACTCTACGCCAACATCCTTTGCCCCCGGAATCTGAAGAAAACTTGGGGCCTTGTATCCGTCAAATACAATATCTGCATACGCCAAATCATGGACAACCATGATATTATGCTCTTTTGCAAAATCCACAATCTTTTTAAAGAACTCTAAGTCAACGACCTCTGTCGTTGGGTTATGAGGAAAATTCAAGATGAGCAGTTTTGGCTTGGGCCATGTCTGCTTTACGGCATTCAAAAGCTCTTCAAAAAAATCCCTGCCCGGCAAAAGCGGGATGCTCCGCACATCTCCGCCTGCAATGACCACACAGTAGGTATGGATAGAATATGTGGGATTCGGGACAAAGACCACATCGCCGGGGCCAATTATTGCAAGCGCCAGATGGGAAAGCCCCTCTTTGGAACCGATGGTCGCAATGGCTTCTGTGTTAGGGTCAAGGTCAACATCATACCGCCTTTTATACCAGTCTGTTATAGCAAGCCTTAATTTGTATATGCCTTTTGATGCAGAATATCTGTGATTTCTCGGATTATGGGTAGCCTCGATAAACTTGTCAACAATATGCTGAGGCGTAGGCTGGTCAGGGTTGCCCATGCCAAAGTCAATGATGTCTTCCCCGCGCCTGCGCGCATCCATCTTCAACTCTGTTGTGATGTTAAAGATATAAGGCGGCAGTCTTTTTATTCTGTGAAATTCTTCCAATCAAACCTCCAAAATACCGTGATGCGTGTGCGTGATGCGTTATACGTAAAAGATTTTTGTTTTTTTACGCACACGTATAACGTTCACGTATCACGGTCTTTTCCGCATTATACGAACTCCTCACAAAAGGCCCGGAATAAACATGCTTCAGCCCAATCTCTTTTCCGTACAGTTCATATTCCTTAAAAACCTCAAGGGAGATATATTCCTGAACTTCAAGATTTTTAATGGATGGCCTCAAATACTGGCCTATGGTCACAGCGTCACAGCCGGCATTTAAAAGGTCTTTCAGAACAGATTTTACTTCATCGCTTGTTTCGCCAAGGCCGACCATGAGCCCGGACTTTGTGATAACACCACCTGCCGTCTTTTTTGCCATTTCAATTAACTGTAAAGACTGCTTATAATCAGCCTGCGGCCTTACCTTTGCATAAAGAGAAGGCACAGTTTCAATATTGTGATTAAATATATCCGGCCTTGCATCAAGAACAATCTTCAAAGCCCTCTCATCCCCTTTAAAATCAGGGGTTAAAACCTCTACAGAAATAGAAGGAATGGTATCTTTAACAGCCTTTATTGTCAAGGCGAATTGCGCTGCGCCGCCATCAGTGAGGTCGTCCCTTGTAACCGATGTTATGACCAGATGCCTAAGCCCCAACTCTTTTGCTGTAATGGCTATATTGTGCGGTTCCAGAGGGTCAACAAAGAGGGGTATTGTCCCTTTATCTACGCTGCAAAAACCGCACCCCCTTGTGCATACATCGCCGAGAATCATGAATGTTGCGGTCGGCTTTGAAAAACATTCTCCGATATTCGGACAGCGTGCAGACTCGCAAACCGTATGAAGATTACGGCTACGGAGAATGTTTTTCATATCATGGAGCTTGCTCGGCTGGCCTATCGGTCGTGAAAGCCAAGAGGGGAGTCGTTTTGTCTGCTGTTTTACCATGAAATCAATCACCAATTCATAATTCGTAATTCTTAATTTTAAATTGCTGTTTTGTGTCTACTCACTATCTCGTTTGCCAGCCTATCCAACGCCTTATAATCCTCGTCCTTTGGCAGACCTTTTATGACTACAGGCTCAAGCATCTCGATCTTCAGATTTGGCAAGAGCCCTTTTATCTGCTCCACCATCCTTCCGCCCCAACCATAAGAACCGATAATAGACGCAAATTTTAATTTTGGCTTCAAGGCATTTGCAAGAAAGGCAGCAGATACAACGAGCGGATGCGCGCCTGTAAGGACCGTAGGCGAACCAATGACAAGCGTTGCAGCGTCTACCAAGGACATGGCGAATTTGCCTGTATCAGCTACAGCAAGGTTAAACTTCTCTACCTTAATTCCATTCTCCGAGAGAACCTCTGTCAAGCGCTCAACCATCAACTGAGTGCTGCCGTGCATTGTCACATATGGCACGACAACCGTATTGCTCACCTTGTCAGAAACCCACTCCTGATGCGAGCGAACAATGCACTCAGGGTCTCTGTGCACAGGGCCGTGGCTCGGGGCAATCATGTCAATCTGATACTTTTTCAGCTTTTCCAGATGCTTTTGAATCGTGGTTCTGAACGGCATCATCACCTCTGCATAGTATCTCTTTGCTTCATCGCATACGTGCCAATAGTCGTTATAAAATATATCTGAGGTGGCAAGGTGAGAGCCGAAAAGGTCGCAGGTAAAAATTATCTTATCTTCCCTGATGTATGTAAACATGGTCTCCGGCCAATGAACCCACGGCGCATGGATAAACTCAAGGGTCTTATTACCCAGAGATAAGGTCTCTCCGTCATTGACCGTTACAATCCTGTCTTCCTGAATATGCAAATGGTCTATGAGCATTGGTTTGCCTTTTGGAGTTGCAATGACCTTTGCATTTTTATATTTTTCCAAAACATAAGGAAGCGCACCCGCATGATCTTGTTCAGAGTGATGGGAAATTATGAAATCTATATTTTTTATATCTTTTAGATGAGACTCAAATACCGTGAGCATACTTGGGTCAACCGTGTCTAAAAGCGCTGTCTTCTCGCTTCCCTGAATCAAATAGGCATTATAGCTTGTCCCATCCGGCAGAGGTATAAGAGCGTCAAAAAGCCTTCTATCCCAATCAACTGCCCCCACCCAGAACATATTATCTTTTATTTTTTTTGGTTTCATTTTAAAACCCCTTTTAATACATAACATACATGCTATAATTCTGCAATAACTCATGAAGATAAAAAATTTTCATAGATGGGACGTAACGCCCAAAGAGGCAATTGAAATACAGCGCAAGCTGCGAAAGAGAATTAGTTTCAGCAGTTCTCCTGAGAAAATTCACCTGGTCGCTGGCATGGATGCAGCCTTTTCAAAAAAGGGGAACCTTATTCATGGGGCTGTTTCTATCTTTTCTTTTCCGGACATGGAACTTATTGAGGAAAGGACTGCCACGCTCCTATTGAAATTTTCTTACATCCCCGGACTTCTAAGCTTCAGAGAAGGGCCTGTGTTATTGGAATGCTTCGGGAAAATAAAGAGCAGCCCTGACGTAATACTCTTTGACGGACAGGGGCTCATGCACCCGCGTAGAATGGGAATAGCTGCTCACCTCGGAATATTATTGGATAAACCCACAGTTGGGTGCGCAAAGTCTTATCTCTACGGAGAATTCAGATTACCGGCAAACTCTAAAGGCGCATTTGAATATGTACGGGATAAAAACAAAGAGATAATAGGCGCATGTCTTCGCACACGAACAGATGTGAAACCAGTGTTTGTGTCAATCGGAAATAAAATCAGCCTTTCAAAGGCAATAGACATTATATTGCAATGCGTTACAAGATACAGAATCCCGGAACCATTGCGATATGCCCACAGATTGGCTGAGAAGGTAAAATGACATGGCAGATAAAAGAAATATTAAAAAGACGATTAAAAAACTCATAACTACAATGGGCGGAAAATTTTCAAAGGAACTTGGAATTAATTTGTTGAAGGGGAAGTCTGAGGAGATATTCAAGTGGTTTCTCGCATCAAAGCTCTTTGGCGCCAGGATAGGCGCAAATATCGCAATAAAAACCTATGAAGAATTTGAACGATGCTGCGTGCTTTCTCCAGAAAAAATAATTTCAACAGGCTGGGATGGTCTCGTTAAAATATTGGACGACGGAGGTTATGTAAGATACGACTTTTCCACTGCAACAAAGCTTCTTGAAATAATGAAAGATTTAGAAAAAAACTATGGCGGTGATATAAATAAACTGCATCAGATGGCAAAAGACGAGAAAGACCTTGAGAATCGGCTTAAAGATTTAGGCAAAGGCATAGGCGCTGTGACGACAAATATATTTTTGCGGGAGCTTCGCTTGATATGGCCAAAGGCAAGGCCAGGGCCTTCTGAGTTAGTGAAGATAGCTGCCAAACATTTAGGCCTTATAAAACCGAAACAATGCCCCTTAATTGCCCTTGAGCGAATCTGGTCAATCTACAATATCAGAGGTTATGATTTTTGCGATTTTGAGGCAGGGTTGGTAAGATTGGGAAAGGATTATTGCGGGAAGATGAAATGCGATATATGTCCTATGGAAGCTGAATGCAGGTGTAAAAAAATATACAGAACATAATAAAACACACCCTCACGGTGCGTTTTATTTTCTTATACTGGTTTTCCCTCTGTCATACAGACATTGGCGTCTCTTTTTCTTTTCCCTCTTCTACACCTTTAATATGTTTTCTCAGGCTGAATACATCAGCAAAGTTTTTCTTGCATATCGGGCAATGAATATCCGCAAGAGATGCAAGTCCGAAAAAGTCGGCGATAAAGAGCACGATCAACGCTGCTATAATAAAGGGTACCGCATATACCATGGCTGTTAAATCTGTCCAGACCATACGTAACACCCCCTCTTACGCTGCAATTGAAATTGATTATCTCTTTCATGTTTATATTATAACCCAAAAACACCGAATGTCAAGGGGTTAAGGTATGGTTTTCTTAAAAAGAGATTTGCAGGAAAGACTTATATTATTTCTGGCAATTTTATGACGAAAATCATATACTAAAAATAAAAGATTCGGTATCTTTAAACTGAGGCTTTTATAAATAAAGGAGGATACTATGTCAGGCAACAATCTTAACATCACAGGCGATATGACTACCGGTGAAGTAACCACCCGGTGGCCATCTACAAAAGAGGTATTTACGAAGCACTTTGGCGCAGGCTGCTTTACATGCCCTGCCTTTGGCGGCGAACCTATTTCAATGGCATGCGCAATGCACTCAACAGACCTTAATATGTTCGTAGGCGAGCTGGCAGAAGCTGCAAAAAAAGAAGAGGCTGCAAAAAAATAGCGTTTTATTCCTTTCAAAACTGCCAATGTAATACTCACAAAAAACCAGTTGATATTGTTCAACTGGGTTTTCACCTGAAAATCCCCTCTTTACCCCATCCCAACCCTTCTTTGTGAGCCAAAGGCTCATGAGTGTTTCATAAGGAATTTATCATTTATATTATATAGCTCGCGCGGCGAGTATTCCGCTCAAACCGGCAATCTCATAAAGCCTGTGCACATCAACGTTTCTGCTTACAGCCTCTGCCAATCTTTTTATCCCCTCATCTCTCTTATCTTGATAAGAAGCAATCTCTTGCAGTGGCGCTCCTTTTTCAAGCCTAATCTTACTTAAAAACCCTGTTCTGAATTCATCATTGTCAAAGACGCCGTGAATATATGTCCCCAAGATTTTGCAGTTATCTGATATAGCGCCGTCTTTTATCTTAACTGAGCTGCCATTTCTATTTATTATCACAGCAAAGGGTGGGCAATTACCAACAGTCTCTCCCATATGTATTTCATAACCTTTTATATGTGAACTGTGAACTGTGAACTGTAAAGTGTTTATAATCGCCTTTACTTGATAGGTTTTCTTTTCTCTTTCTAATATCGTCTCCGCATCTAACAAACCCAACCCCTTTGCTTCCTTGCAATGAGATTCTACACCGTGCGGATCTTTTACCGATTTTCCCAGCATCTGGAATCCGCCGCAAATGCCGACAACCCTTCCGCCATCTTTTGCGTAATGTATTATCGCATCTGCAATGCCGCTTTTCCAGAGCCATTCAATATCCTCTATTGTATTCTTACTGCCTGGGATTGTAATGACATCAGCATTATCCAATTGCGCAGGATTTGTAATGTATCTAATGGCCACATCAGGCTCAAATCTAAAGGCATCAAAATCCGTAAAATTAGAGATTCTCGGCAGTTTAATTATTGCAATTTGTATTTTCTTCTGACTCCTGATTCCTGACTCCTGACTTCTTTCTAATGCCACCCCATCCTCATCAGGCAGCATAATATCCTTCAAATACGGCACCACACCCAAAACAGGCAGCCCTGTTTTATTTTCCAAAAAATCTATGCCGGTCTTCAACAATTCGAAATCCCCCCTGAATTTATTGATGATAAAACCCTTAACCCGTTTTCTTTCAGAAGGTCTCAACAACTCCATTGTTCCTACTAATGATGCAAACACGCCGCCCCGGTCAATATCTCCAATTAAAATTACCGGAGCATCAATCATCTCAGCCATGCCCATATTGGCGATATCATTTTCTCTTAAATTTATCTCAGCAGGACTTCCTGCGCCTTCAATCACAATCGCATCATGTTTCTGCGCCAGCCTCCGGTAGCTCTCCATTACATATTGCGCAGCCTCTTTTTTGAATTTGTGGTATTCTGCGGCCTTCATGTTTCCATAGACCTTGCCGTGGATAATCACCTGAGCGCCCATATCGGATGTGGGTTTTAAGAGTATCGGATTCATATCAACGGACGGCGCTATGCCTGCTGCCTCTGCCTGAAACGCCTGCGCCCTGCCTATCTCTCCGCCGTCTTTTGTAACAAAAGAATTGAGCGCCATGTTCTGCGCCTTGAACGGCGCAACTCTTAGGCCATGCTCTTTGAATATACGGCAAAACGCTGCCACAAGGATGCTCTTGCCCACATGAGAGGAAGTGCCCTGGAGCATGAGAGATTTCGGATTTCGGATTTCGGATTTCGGATTTAAATAATCAAACATCATATCCTCTCGGCGTTATCATTTTGTTATGAGAAACAAAGGTTGTGCTATTGCCTATTATCAAAATCGTTGACATATCTATAAAATCGTAATGAACTGGCAATCCTTTTAAAGTAGTTATCTTTATCTCTTCCCCTTCCCTTGTAGCATTTTTCACTGTGCCGACAGGTGTATTCTCGTTTCTGTGCGTAGATATGATACCAATGGCCTCTTCAAGTTGAGAAACCCGTGTCTTGCTCTTGGGATTATAGAGGATGATGACAAAATCAGCGGCAGAGGCCATATCCAAGCGCTTCCTTATGGTTTCCCATGGAGTCAAAAGGTCGCTTAATGATATAGATGCAAAGTCATGCATAAGCGGAGCGCCGAGCAGACTGGCCGCGGCGCAAAATGCAGGAACACCGGGAATGACGGAAACAAAAATTTTCGATTTTCGCTTTTCGATTTCCGATTTGTTTTTTTCTTCTGACTTCTGACTTCTGGCTCCTGACTCCGGCAAAAGTTCCAACACCAGCCCAGCCATTCCATAAATCCCTGCATCTCCGCTGGAGACAACCGCCACCTTTTTGCCTTGCAAGGCCAAATCAATAGCCTTTTGGCATCTATTAACTTCCTTGGTCATACCGGTAGAAAAGATTTCTTTGCCTTGAATAACACCCTTGATTAAATCAATATAGGTCTTGTAACCCACCACTGCATCGCAGTTTTCCAGAACTTGTTTTGCCTTAAAGGTGAGATGCTCTAAACCGCCTGGGCCGATGCCTATAATGTAAAGGGCGCCCTTGCTACTGCTATCGTCACCCTGCCTACCTTTTGTTTTTTTATCCATATCTTTTTTGTCCCCGCTGATTTCAACGCCGCCGGTTCGCAAACGCCGCCAACACCGACCTTTCCCATGACAAATTCAGAAAAGCCTGACGGCAACGGCATTTCCGCCAGTTCATGCTTTGAATAAAAATCAACTTGTAAATTATATTTCTTGGCAAATTTCAAAAGCCCTGTCTCATTCTTCTTCACATCAATAGACGCAAGGTTTTTCACCGATAATGGGGACACATCCCATTTTTTCAATACGCTGGAATATGCATCATCAACCTCTTTTACAGTTACGCCTCTGTCGCAGCCGATGCCAACCACTAAATTTTTGGGCCGCAAAATGAAGGTGGAGGCGAAAGGTTGGAGGCGGTACAAAGAAGCATTGTCAGTTATAATAACATAGGTATCTGCTCTAAATCGTTTGGCTTGCGAAATGGATTTGTAGAATTTAAAACCCACCTTCCCCCTCCTACCCCCTACATCCCTCTTTATCGCCTTCAACCTTTTGTCATCCGCATCAACAATCGCCACCGGCCTGCCGTTCACAATGGCGGAGTTTACTGCCTTAATCTTCTTTACATCCTCAATTGCCAGATGAAATCTCTCTGCAATATCCTCTATGCACGGCAGGTTATTTACATCAGTTGCAGTCGTAATAACAGGCGCTGCGCCAGTTAGCTTTGCAATCTCTTTTGCAAGTTCATTTGCGCCGCCCAAATGCCCCGCAAGCAGGCTTATAACATATTTGCCCTTTTCATCCATTACAACAATTGCCGGGTCTTCCGACTTGTTTTTTAAAAGCGGGGCAATGGTTCGCACTACAATGCCGGTGGCCATGATGAAAATCAGGCCGTCGTATTTGTTAAACGCGTTTCTTACAGATTTTTTAAAATCTTTGGGATTGGCAAAAAGGTCAGCACCCATTTTTTGTGAAAGCCTTCTGCCAAGGACAATGCCATTCTTTGTAAGCGCAAATATTGCAAGCATCATCTAATCTTCTCAATCCTTTTAATAATTTCCACAACCCTGTCAACGGAAAACAAAAACAGCTTTTTTCCTTTTTCATGTGTCGCCTTTGCCGGATTTCCCCAAATGCCGCCCTTCCAGTATTTTACCTTGTCGCGCACAAGAAACGGTTTGGGCAGCTTCGGATACTCCTCTTTTGCTCTGCCTTTCACCAAGTGCGGCGCAAGATGCAATATCCGCGATGTCTCTATCTCGCCTGCATGGCCGTCATCTTTTGTTTCAACAAACTTATCGCTCTCTTTCCTGATCATGTCATACTCGGATATAACGGCGATTTTTATATCGTCAAACTCGTCTATCATCTCCTCGCCTATCTCTTTCAATGCAGACATATGTATATTTCCTGCATGGCCTGAAATCAGGATGAAATTCCGCAAACCCTTAACGTATGCTGATTTTATAATATCTCTTGTTATCATCCTCAAACTGTTTGCCGAAATGCCGATGCTTCCGGCATGGTTTCTTGTGGATGTCAAAACCCCGTAATGAAGAGGCGGCGCAACAAAGACCTTAATCCTTTTCGCCGCCTCTTTAACAACCTCATAAACCTGCATGGTATCCGTGGACAGCGGCAGATGGCTTCCATGCTCTTCAACTGTGCCGAACGGGATAATCAGGGTCTTTGTCTTTTTTAAACCCTTTTGAAAATCAGTCATGGTGATGCTTTCTAAAAGCATTTACATACCTCCGGGCATCTTACTTTTGCGCCTGTAACCATGCTTAAAATCTTTATCGTAGAGCTTAGACTTTTGTCCCTTGACCCTTGCCCTCTGCTTACTGCCTGCAGTGGCAGTCCACTGACCTAATGTTTTTCCTATAATTATCATGGCCTGTCTTTTAATCTTTGCCTTTTTCACCTTTCTGGCAATATCCTTTAATGTCCCTTCCACAATTTTCTCATCTTCCCATGTTGCCCTGTAAACAACAGCAACTGGAGTATTATCTGAATAACCCTGTTTCAGTTCTTTGACCACTCTGTCTATCATTCCGGCGCTTAAAAATATACATATAGTTGTATTATGTTTTGCAAGCTCAGACAGCCTTTCTTTTTCAGGCACAGGGGTTCGGCCTTCAAGCCTCGTAAAGATAACAGTCTGTGTAACCTCCGGCATGGTAAGTTCTTTTTTTAACGCAGCAGCAGAGGCAAATGCAGAACTAACGCCCGGCACAATCTCATAATGGATTCCTTCCTCCTCCAGAATATCTGCCTGCTCCCGGAGCGCACTGTATAAAGTCGGGTCGCCTGTATGGAGCCTGACAACCTTTTTGCCCGCCTTTACCGCTTCTACCATAATTTTCATAATCTCATCCAGTGTCATTGATGCGCTATTATAAATCTTCGCCCTTTTTTTTGCGTACCAAAGCGCCCTTTCCTGTATAAGCGAGCCTGCATAGACCACTACATCCGCCTCTTTTAGAAACCTCCTACCTTTTACTGTGATAAGCTCAGGGTCGCCAGGGCCTGCGCCGATGAAAAATACACTCGGTTTTCTTTTGTTTTTCACTTCTTTACAATCACCATTGAAAAATAATCCAGCTCCTTACCCTTCAAACTATCCAAATCCCTTATCACCATCTCTTCCGGCCAACCTGCTCTGGATACAAAAGTCGCCTTGCCTTTTAAGGCAAGTTCCTCGAGAACAGTCAGCACCTTATCCATGACCCTATTCACTTTCATTAACACAACTGTATCAAACCCTCTTATGATTTCCTTCAACCCTTCTTGCTCATAGGTAGATGGAATAACCGCAATCTTTTCATCTGCCTCTGCCAATGGCAAAAGCGCTGCGCTGGATGCAGCATTTATGGAAGAAACCCCTGGAATTATTTTAACGGTAACTTCCGGCAAAGCATTCATAACCAATGGAATCAAATAACTAAAAGTGCTGTAGAATAGCGGATCTCCAAGGGTAATGCAGGCTACAACCTTGCCTTGTTTCAACTTTTCGGATATGAGAGCAGCAACTTCTTTTCGGGCCTTTGCCAAAATTTCCTTCTCCTTTGTCATGGGCAAGATCAGTTCTAAAATTTCCTTGCCTTTACAATCCACCATCTTCTCAACTATAGACAACGCCCTACTGTCAGCCTCTTCTTTTGATTTTGGGACTGCAATAACATCTGCTTTTTTCAATATGGCTACAGCCTTTAATGTCAAAAGTTCAGGGTCTCCAGGACCAATCCCAACCCCATATAAAATACCAGAGACCTTCACGGTCTTTCTCCAGTTATAATAAAAATAGGGTTGTGCGCATTAAAAAGATGCAGACTGGCAACATCTATTGTCTTTGCAATATTTACTGAAATAGTCTCTGTATTCC
>Ga0209642_10000841_pt1 | contig 20238 bp, 17 predicted proteins | sample RifCSP19_2_FD_184025 | JGI IMG/M metagenome (GOLD analysis project Ga0209642, IMG submission 184025) | Soil microbial communities from Rifle, Colorado - Rifle CSP2_sed 19_2 (SPAdes) (version 2) | ecosystem: Environmental > Terrestrial > Deep subsurface > Rock core/Sediment | place: Rifle... | reverse complement strand
CTTCTATGGGGCCACAATGTTCCAGTACTTGCGGGATCAGCGTTATCCGATGTGGCTGATCGAGAACGCCACCACCCGGCACATGCGGGAGAAAATCATGGGGCATATCCCCAAGACCGACGACATTGAAGCGCGGGTGATGGCCCGGATTGCCTATCTGCATGAAGCCGTTGGAGAGGAGTTCACCCTGAGGCCTTTAGTGTTGGCTGAAGCAGAAGATGCCGATCTGCTGGCATTGTGCCGGGACAGCTGGCGTTTGAAAACCATGATCTCCAGGGCACGGAACCAGCTTTCCCAGTTGATGGCGGTCGTGTATCCGGAGCTAAGAACCTTCTTCACAGGCAGTGTTTCCAGCATTGCCCCGGTGCGTTTGATCGCCGCTTACCCAACGCCTGCGGAACTTGCGGCTGCCTCTGCCGAGGAGGTAAGAGCCGTTCTATGGCAAGCTCGCGCTTACCACCATGCCCACCGCGTGGGTGATCTGCAAGCCCTGGCTCGGAACAGCTCCGGACTGCTGCCTGATCCACAACGCGCCTGGCGGCTAGCTTGGGTGACGGACTTCCTGCTGGCGAACTTCAAAGCCGATGCAGCATTGGATAAGCAAATCGAAATGCTTGTGACCCAACGAAAAGAGTATCCGTGGATTGTCAATGTCCCTTATGCTGGGCCAGCCACTTTGGGGCTCATCCTGGCTGCCACCGGCGACATTAATCGTTTCAGGAATTATCGTCAATATGTGGCCCACACCGGCTACTTCGCCGGATTGGAGAAATCGCAGACGATCGATCGCACCCGCATGTCGAAGCGAGGAAATCGGGATCTGAAACGGGCATTGTTTCAGATTGCGGCTCCTCTGGTCTGGTTTGACCGGAGTGAGAATCCCTACAAGGCGCTGTTTAAGCGCAAGGAGGCGGAAGGGCAACCTTGGCATAGAGCGATGCCGTATGTATGTGCAGCGTTGGCCAGACACATCTATCACTGCCTCAAGTTCCAGGACCCCTATGATGCAGAGAGAGCATTGGGGGCTCCTGTGTCTTCGCATCCCTGCGAAGACACAAGTGTGGACTTGAGAGCAGGCCTCGAGGACAGACTCGAGGTCATGGAAGCTCACCGTTCGTGCAGCTTGACTGCATCTTAGCCAAGAAGAGAGGTGAAGGTTCCCTTACGTACTCGCTGCTAAGAAACCACCACTCCTTCTAGGTTGATCGTCCTCCTACGGCCGCCAACTGGGGGACGTGCAGGGTCAAGGTAAATCCCAGTTTGGCGGCATGCCGCTGCAAGCGCACGATCTCTTTCTCGCGTTGTTTTTGCTCATACCCTCTGTGCCAGGATAGGATTGGACACTCCTCGCCTATACTTTAGTGTAGGGCGACAGGAGATTACCATGACCGAGACGACCACCACTACCACCTCGCCCGACGCCCCCGCGGGGGCGTCGGGCGAGGTGCGCGCCAAACGCCGCAGCTTCAGTGCGGCGGAAAAACTCCGCATCCTGCGCGAGGCCGTTAGCCCGCCAAATCGCACCCAGTGTTCGCTTGACGATATTATCAGCTGATGATACTATGCTATCGTGATTGAATCCTTCGCCTCCGAAGAAGCCGAGAAGATATTCCAAGGCGAGGTATCTAGAAAACTGCCACCAGACATTCAACGTACTGCCCGCCGCAAGATGTTATATCTCGACGATGCGGAGGCTTTACAGGATTTGCGAGCCGTCCCCGGCCACCGCCTCGAGAAACTCAAGGGCAGCCGCTCTGGACAGTACAGTATCCGAAGCAATGACCAGTGGCGTTTTTCCTTTAAGTGGGTTGCCAACAAGGCCAGAAACGTAGAGATTGTAGACTACCACTCTTGAGAGAAGGCTTATGAACAAGACTCTTTCCCCGATCCATCCAGGCGAAGTGTTGTTGGAAGACTTTATGAAACCCCTTGGGCTAAGCCAATATCGATTAGCGCAAGACATGCGAGTGTCGCCCATTCGCATTAGCCAGATTGTTCACGGTGAACGTTCAATCACCGTGGATACCGCCATGAGACTCGCCCGTTACTTTGGCACGAGCGCTGCGGTTTGGTTGCGATTGCAAGTCCGATACGACCTGGAGGTTGGGGAAGCAAAACTGAGCAAACGCATCCAGCGTGAGGTGAAGGTGCTGCGAGGCTCGGTCGGGCCACCTTCTACTAAAGCGGGCTAACACGCGCACCTTTAGCCGCCTCAGCCAAGCCTGAGCTTGACATTTGGCGACCTTGTCACCATAATGGTTCCATATCGCAACCCTGCTCAGGAGTCTCCCATGCCGAGCATTACCCTCAAAAATATCCCGCCCGATCTGTACGAATTGCTCAAAGAGTCGGCAGCGGCCAATCGCCGCAGTATCAACAGCGAAATCATCACCCATATCGAGCGAGGAGTGCGGGGCCGCAAAGTCAACCCCGAGGTCTTGCTCACCCGCGCTCGGGAGTTGCGCCAGAAAACCAAGCGGCATCCCATGACCGACACGGAATTCAGAACCGCTAAGTTGGCCGGCCGCTTATGATCGTGGTCGACACGAATGTCATTGGCTATTTGTATCTGACGAGCCCCTATTCGCGGCAGGCCGAACAAGCCTTGCTCAAGGATGCAAATTGGGCCTCACCCTTGCTGTGGCGGAGTGAGTTCCGAAACGTGCTCGCCATGTATATCCGCAAGCACTGGTTGTCCTTGGAGGCGAGCCAGCAGATCATGACCGAAGCTCTGGGCCAAATGGAGGACCAGGAGTATGAAGTGGACTCCGATCAAGTATTGAAATTGGTCACCTTGAGTAGCTGCTCGGCGTACGATTGTGAGTTTGTGGCCTTGGCTCAAGAGGTGGGCACTCCGTTAGTGACTGTAGACAAGCAACTCTTGAGTGACTTTCCGAGGACAGCAGTGTCATTGGCCACATTTGTTGGCGGTCAAGGGGCAGGCGGCTAGCACGGCATGCAGTCCGACCCGCCCGGCTGCCATTCAAGAGCATCGTGCCTTGCCATCCAAGTTGCGCGAGAATAGGTCATCGGTCCCAGCGACCGGCGGGCGGCTGTTCCGCGGTCCGCTAGGCTGCGCTAGTTAGTGACATCGTTGCCGGAGGGCAGCAGGAATGATTCGATTGTACGAAAAAGCGACGAATGCCCCGCTGGGGGCCATTACCGAGGCTCAGCTTCAGTTCCTAATTGATCAGCTCGAGGAAGAGTGGCTTGAAGACCAAGACTACGCCATAACGCCACTTCTGCTTGACACATTTGAGGCCGAGGGGGCGGATCCGCAGCTGGTCTCAGTTCTAAGAGGGGGGCTCGGAGATCGGGAGGAGATTGAAATCTCTTGGAGGCGATGAGGGCGCAGCCTAATCACTCGCCAGGCCGTGTGAAAAGTCGGCTCAATCATCAGAGGAATAGGGTTTCGCCCCACGTGGGGCTGGAAGATGGCCCGGATTTGGGATGAGACCTTCGAAAACAAAGGCATATCGGCCTTTTCATCCCACCATTAATCTTTCGGCGGAGATTCCACACGGGCTCTCGCTGGAGCCGACCCGGACCGCGGCCGAAAATGGTAACTCTTCTTGGCTGTCGTGTGTTGTAGATTGAGGTAAAGCCTCCCCCAGTGCGCCCGGGCGGCTCCCCACCAAGAACGCCCCGCACAGGACGCCCCGCACAGAACGCCCCGCACAGGACGCGGGACCTTCGGCGGGACCTACGGCGGGACCTGAGGCGGGACTTTGTGAGGCGCGGGTCCGTCCCTGCCTGGGTGGGGTGGTTGAGCGTGCCCGTTCCTCGGCTGAGTGCGGCCGTAGAGCTAGACGACGCGGTTGCGCGCCAGAAGTTCCCTGATGGAGCAAATGGATGTTCGACATCATAACGAAGGAAGAGTATTGGCAATGGATCGAGGAAGGGTTGGCGCAGTCGCGCGACCCTTCCTCCGTAGGACGGGGCCGACACCTCGGCAGGTCGCCTGCCATTCGCGCGGCGCTTGAGCGGTTCTCTTCCCGCTTCGGTCGGGTGCTGAAGCCGCCTAGACCTTATGAGCTCAAGGACGTTCAAGACGCATTCATTCTGAGTCGCCTTAGCGACACGCGTGGCGCCAGGATACTGGAGGTTGGCGGCGGTCGCTCCAGGATCCTCCCGCTTCTGTCCTCGTCCAATGAGTGCTGGGTCGTCGACAAGTTCGAAGGCAAGGGCAGAGGGCCTACGCGCGTCCCGCGCCTTCCCGGTATCAAGACGGTCCATGCATTTATGGGCGACCTCTCAGGCGAGCTCATGCCGAGCTACTTCGACTTTGTCGTGTCCATTTCGGTTATGGAGCACGTCCCTCTGGATTCCATGAATGCGTTCTTTCAGGATTGTTCCCGCGTGCTGAAGACGGGGGGAAATATGTTGCACGCGGTCGACACCTATCTATTCGATGTCCGTGACAGCCCGCTGGCTCGACCTTTCGAGGAGAGGATTGAGGCCTATCTCAGCTTTGCGAACCGGCCCGATCTCGGCATCAAGCTCACTCAAGAACCGCGTGTCGACCAGAATCTCAGGTTCTCCTGTAGATACGCGAGCCAACCCGACAACATCCTCCACGAATGGAATCTGAACCGGCCAAGCGTCAAGAGGGTCATCGGCCAGGTTGTGACTCTCAAGACCGAATGGATCAAGACCTCCGAAGGTCGCCATTGATCAAGAGACCACCCGATGGGTGCCCAAATCGATGAGCGCGTCGCTCCGGTCAAAAGGGACGTAGCTAGGATCGAAGGCCTTCCTTCGTGATGAGACGGCTTTGCAACGCTTCGTTTGGGCCCAACCCTTGCAATCCATCCGCTGCCGCTCTCGCACACAACGTCCCTCTCAGTATGCGAAACTTGCGGCGGGACCTGCCGGCGCGACAGACCGTTCGAGGCCTTGGGTCGGGTCTCGTACCGACTCACGAACGACATGCGGTCAGAATACCCATGAGAGAAGGGAAGGCCATGTTAAAGCTATCCGGAATCGTGACGACCATAGGCATCCCTCTATTGCTGGCCGCTTGTGGCACAACGTCGCGCGCACAGCCCCTACCGTGTGAGAGATCACCTTGTGCGGCCCAGAATCAGCGCATCGAATCGATGCGAATCATCCTCGATGGCGCACGTCCCCACTTCTCACCCTCTGGCGATGAAATCGTGTTCGACCGCCTCAACGCCGATGGGTACTCCGACGTCTACGTCTCCGACCTGGACGGGAACGTCCTGCGCTCCCTGACCGATGGAAAAGACGGCATCCCTCAAAGGAACAACGGGAACGGCGTCTTTGACCCATCCGGCGCATCCGTCATCTTCGTCTCGGAAGCAGCACCGCACTTCGCGGATGAGGTCAAGAACGTGGGCGATTCGGGCGTCGGGCTCTTCTCCAATCTGTGGGCGACCGACCTGCGGGGCTCTCGATTCTGGATGCTGACGGACGTCCCCATCAAGCAGAAACTCACAGACGGCGTTCCGGCGTACGCGGTGGTAAACCCCCGTTTCTCACGCGATGGAAAGACGTTGATTTGGACGGAGCGCTACGCAGAAGGAGGGCACCATCACTGGGGAGAGTGGAGGCTCAAGGGGGCCGACTACCTGTTCGAGGACGGCATCCCACGCCTCGAAAACACCAGGACGCTCTTCGAACCGCAAGAGGGCAACTACGTGACGTTCATGAGCGAACTGCCATCGGGTGATTGGATCTTGGCCGGAAACCTCAGCGGCCAGCACGAGTATGGCATGGATCAGTACCGCTACGACCCTCAATCCGCTGCCCTGCTCAACTTACAGAACTCGCCGCAGTACTGGGAAGAGGACGCCTCCGTTTCACCTGCATCCTGGATCCTCTACATGACGAACGTCGATTCCGCGTTCACCTTCGATTTCGAGGATGCCAACTGGGCCCGACAAGCGATGGAGCGGGATTACTATCGGATGGATTCCGACGGCAACAACAAGGAGCGCCTGACGTTCTTCAACGACCCGTCGGCCCCGGAGTACCTCGGGTATCGTGCGTTGGCGGTCGCCTCCGATTTCAGCCCGGACGGCAAGCTCCTGGCAGGCACGATCGGGGTTGACTTTAGTCCGGGTGAACGGCGCAACGTTGTTCTGAAGATTGTTCTCATCCGATTTCGCGAACCTTGGTAGCAAGCGGAGACGGCTTTCTCTCCACAGCCGAGGAATGCGAGCGGGTGGAGTGAGGCCCTCCCGGCACGCGGCGCCGACAGCCGACGGCCTTCCCTGTCGCAGCCTCGACTACCAGACTGGCTATGCGCAGAGAGGGCGGTCGATCAACCATGTTGCGGCAGGACCTTGCGCCAGCCAGCGAGTCAACGGATACTCTCCCGATCACCCATAGGGAGGAGCCCCATGAGATCAGTCTTCCTGGCCAGCGTCCTATTGATCCTGCTCACGAGCTGCCGGGCGGCAGCGACGGAGGCGCCGCTGCCGACGTCTGTGCCGCCAACTCCCACCACGACACCACTGCCGCCGACACCAACCGTCACACCGCTGCCCCCGACGGCAACGACTCCGCCGACAGGCATCACGGGAACCGTAGCCTATACTGGCCCATTGAAGGGCGCCATTCTCATCTTAGCCCTGGATCACTTACCGCTGCCCGACCAGCCGCCTGCGCCAGCCGCGATCACGACGTTCGACGACATCTCGGGCCAATTCCGCTGGGACCTACCGGCCGGCACGTACTACATCATCGCTTTCCTGACCATCGATCGCGCTCCGGAAGGCCCAGCGCAGGCGAACGAGCCGCTCGTCCAATGTGAGCCGATCCTGCTCGGCGCCAACGAGACGGTGAATGTCGAGGTCATCCTCACCGACGAGGATGTCGGAGGGTCAGAGAAGGCCTGCGTCAAGACGGATTGAAAGCGCCACGGACCACCGTACTAGCTCCCGCAGGACTTAAGTCCTCTTCTCCGACTTGAATGCCGCCTCCTAGAATGGAATCGACTCGGAGGAAATCATCCCGCACGTCTGCGGACTGCATTGCCCTTTGCTGCGCCGCAACGGCGGAGGCATTTGACCATGCATCGGAGTCGCCCGAAGCCCTTCGCCCGCTCAGCCTGGCCGGCAGCCTTACTGGTGCTGGTCTTCAGCATGCCGGGTGCTTTGAGGAATCCCGCCCTCGCCGTTGACGGTCAGACATTCGACGATGTGCCTGCCTCTCATCCCCTCTACCCGTACATCGAGGCCCTTTGGCGCGCGGGCTTCACACAAGGCTGCTCGGCGAGCCCTCCCCTCTACTGCCCGGACCAAGGCCTGCGGCGCTCCGAAATGGCGGTCTTCATGGAGCGCTCCGAGCACGGCGCCGACTTCATCCCGCCCATGCCCGATCCCAGCCAACTCACATTCGCCGACGTTCCCTTCGACCACTGGGCCGTCGAGTGGATCGATGCCCTGTGGCTGGACGGCTACACCGCTGGTTGCCAGGAGACCCCGCAGAGTCTCTTCTGCCCCGAACGCCCACACACCCGAGCCGAAGCGAGCGTCTTCGCGCTGCGCATGAAGTTCGGGCGTGACTATGTGCCCGCCGTGTCGTCGGCACGCTTCGTCGATGTGCCGTCCGAGGCCTGGTACTTCCCTTGGGTGCACGCCGCTTACAGCCAGGGGCTGCTTCCGGCCTGTGAGCTCAGCCCGGCGCTGCGCTTCTGCCCGGAGGCTCCGCTCGATCGCGGCTGGGCGGCGTTCATGATCGTTGAGGCCAAAGGTCTGCCCCTCCCCATCGCGACGCCGACACCCACTCAAACATCCTCCGCGACGCCCTCTCCCACGGCGACGCGAACGCCCGGCCCCACCCCCACGCCTGGCGAGACCGCCTGCACCCCCCTCAAGACCTGCACGGTTCCTTTGACGTTCTCGCAGCAGCCGGCCTACCCATACTCCTTCGCTACCGGCGTTCCAATCCCGCGCGGCGTCCTAGCTTCTCTCGATGCACTGCGCCTTGAAGACTCGGCCGGGCGCGAAGTGCCGGCGCAGTTCGAGAGCCTCTCGCGCTGGCCGGACGGGACCCATAAGGCGGTGTTGGTGATCTTGAGCCCTCCGGAGTTGGCGGCCACGGGCTACTTCTTGCAGATCGGTTCCGGCGTGAGCCGCTCTTCCTACCAGACTGGCCTGAGCGTCACGGAGGACGCGGCAGCGATCCTGGTCCGCACAGGCAAGATCCAGTTCCAGCTCAACAAGAGCCGCTTTGCCGTCCTGGATCAGGCCTGGATCGATGGCGACGGGGATGGCATCTACGAGGAATCCGAAAAGACGCTCCTCGGAGCGGGTGACCTGTTTCTCATCAACGCATTCGACCGAGAGGAGTACACATCCTCCCGATTCGCGGCTCCCCGCTTCTCCATCGAGGAACGTGGCCCAGTGCGTGTTGTGATCCGGGCGCAAGGCAGCCTGCAATCGGCGTCGGGAAAGACACTGACCGAGTTCATCGTGAGGCTCTCGGCGTACGCCGGCAGGGACTACATCCAGATGGATTACACCCTTGTGGACCCACGACCGGAAACAGACGTCAGGGCAACTCGGCCACAGCTCGCGCTCAGCGCCATCGGTTACGGCATTCGCGTGCCGTTCTCGGCGGTCGGAGCGTCGTACGCGTTCGGCGGTGAGGGCGGGCAGGTGGTTCGAGGCGCGCTTAGCGGGCAGCACTACCTTTATCAGCGCGGCGCTTCGAACTATGTCGACGGCAGTCTCCAGCCGTTTGACTTTGCCTACGAGGGCGCGGGGAGCGGCCAGAAGGCGGCGGGGTGGGTGGACGTGAGCGGCGAGCAATTCGGGCTCACCGTGATCGTGCGCGACTTCTGGCAGCAGTTCCCCAAGGAGCTTTCCGTTTCGCCCGGTGAGATGACGATATACCTTCACCCGCCACGAGCGTCTCTGCCCAACCCCGACCTCGCCTATCCACCGGTTGATCCGGCTACCAAGCGCTACACGCGTCCCAACACCTTCTATTTCCCGCGCGAAGGCGGCGCAAAGACCTACCAAGTGCTGCTGCAACTGCACGCGGGCAAGCTCAACGAATCAGCCACCGCTAGGCTGAACGCCTCGTTCCAACGTCCTGCGTTGCTCGAAGCGCCCGCCTCTTGGTATGCAGGCAGCGGTGTGTTCGGGGACAACATCGAGGCTGGCCCTTGGTCCGTAGGTTACGACCGCTACATCATGGACGAGATCTACGTTCCGAGCATCAGCAACAAGGAAGCGACCGGGGGCTACGCCATCCCCTACGGTTGGCGCGACTACGGAGACCGCATGCGAGCTGGCTGGGCCGATGTGGTCAACGGGGTCAGGATACCCTCCTTCTACAATGACACCCATGTGGGCGCGGAGAACTTCCTGATTCAGTACTTGCGCACCGGAGACCGGCGCTGGTGGGATCTCGGGGAAAGGGCGACGCGCCACTGGATGGACATCGACGTTTCCCACACCGACCGGCGCGGGTACTGGACGGATGGCAACAACGCGCTCGTCGGTTTCGGGCCCGGCGAAGGGCACATGATCAACCACACGATCGTTGACCACTCCAGCCGAAATATCCATTGGGGTCATGCGCACATTTCGGGTCTTCCGGCCTACTATCTCCTCACCGGAGACCGGCGCGCGTACGAAGTGCTGCGCGAGGTCGCCGACTGGTGGGCGCGGGCCGCGCCGGTGTTCTACGCCACCCCGATCGACAACCCACACGTGGCGGAAGCTGAGCGTGATTACGCCTGGCCGCTCTACGTCCTGAACGAAGCCTACCGCTCCACCGGCGACCAGAAGTACCTGGCAGCTGGCGCTCAGATCGTGCGGCACCTCGTCGAGTGGTGGCAGACACCCTCGGACCACATCGTCGGCGGCCAGGTCGTGGGACGCAACGACTGGACGCAAGGCAGCGGCTGGTGGACCATGTATCCGAAGGAGGGCAACTCAACGTCGGAGAGTCCGTCCAACGGCACCAACCCGTGGATGGCGGGCGGGCTGCTCTCAGCCGTCATCCAATTCCGGGACTTCGATGCCGACCTCCGCCTGGTCGAGCGTGCCACGATCGACGAGATGCTCCTGCAGACCATGAACTATGTGGTCAAATTCGGCTGGGAAGAGAGCCTGCGCTACCGGGCTTATCCGTACTTCGTCTATTCGGAGGCCAACCGCGAATACCCCGGCGGCACAAACCACTTGTCGTTCCCTCTCGCCTATCTGTGGAACCTCGAGCGCGTGCAAGGATCCAGCCACCCTCAGTGGTACGACACGAATGACAAGTGGATCACGATCGCGAAGGCCGAGTACGAGGACTGGCAGATCGTCAAACATCGGGAGACGATTTCGATCGGCTTCTACGGCTATGAGATGATCTACCCTGCGGATTTCTTCTCCCTCATGAAACGGCTGACCGATCTAGGATTCTGAGAGTCGTCCTCGCCATCGTGGCCCTTCGAGGCTCCTAGCCAATCTTCAGCAAGGCCGTTGCGCAGCACGAGGATGCCCGACTACAATAGTGCGCGGCAACCCCGTGCTTCCATCGAAGGAGAAACGGAATGAAGGGCAACGAGAAGATGCTGACGGTCCTCAATCAGCTTTTGGCGGATGAGTTGACCGCCATCAGTCAGTACATGGTGCATTCCGAGATGTGCGACAACTGGGGCTACAGCAGGCTTCACAAGGCCATCGATAAGCAAGCGATCGACGAAATGCACCACGCCGAGTGGCTCATTCGGCGCATCCTCTTTCTCGAAGGCTCTCCGATCGTGAACAAGCTCAACCCGATTCGGATCGGCGCCGCGGTCTCGGATATCATCGGGCACGACCAGGATGCCGAACTCAGCGCCGTGCGCGCCTACAACGCTGCCATCCGCCTCGCGCATGAGGTCGATGATCAGGCAACCGTCGACCTGCTCGCGGAAATCCTCAAGATGGAGGAAGGGCACGTCGATTGGGCAGAGATACAGCGAGCTCAGATCGAGCAGATGGGGCTGGAGAATTACCTGACGAACCAGACGGACGGCGCGGCCTAGCTGTTCCTCTTACGTCTTCGGTCGTCGCACTTGGCGGCCCCGCGTCTCGCCTGGCCGGGTGAGGTAGTGGGCTTAGAAAACCCCTTGGGCGCTCGCTGCTCAAGGTCCCGTGTGCATCCCGCGTAGTGTGGCAACCGGGCGTTCGTAAGCTCCTAGGCCCTCGGTGATGTTCGACGGAGGCTTGCCTCTTCGGTCGGGTAGGGGCGAAGCGAATGCTTCGCCCCTACGCGTCCCACGGTATCATCGGAGCAGAGTTTGGGCAATGCTGGGAACCGTCCACCAAGTCAGCCTGAATGGAGGCCGGACGCATGCTACACCAGGTGGGATGCACACAGGCTTCTTCTGCGCATCCCACGGAAGAGGGCAGTCCTGGCATGACGGGGTAGAGACGCCCCGCCGAGGCGTCTCTACACACCTGCTGGGCCGGTTGCCACATCAGAGGAGACACACCTCGAGGTCCCTCTACGGTTGACAATCCCAAGACATGTGTTATAATTTCGAAAAGTATCGAAATGTAGGCGGGCGCTTGCGATGGAATACCAAGACAAAGGGAAGATCGCAGAGATCCTTAAGGCGCTGGCGAATGAAAACCGCTTGGCGATCTTCGAGTACTTGCGTCAGCGGCATGCCTTCGTCTTCAAGGGCCAGGGCACTCCATCGGTGGGAGAGATCGCCTCGGAGTTTGATCTTGCCCTCTCGACGGTATCGCACCACCTCAAGGAGCTCTACCGCGCCGGCTTGATCACGTGCGAGCGGAGGGGGAAGCACGTCTTTTGCGTGGTCAACCAGGCGGCGTTGGAAGCCCTGGAAGGCTACTTCGCGAGGTGAGAGGGCATGCATCCTGTGCAGCCATGGATCCCCTTCCCCTCCCCGCACCCTCCCGCCTCTTTTTGGATGTCATACTTCGAGATTCTCCGAAGTATCGAAACGCGGTACTCCCCCACGTTCAGCCGGACTAGCCCCACTCGGTCTTCACAAGACAAGAGTGGATCGAAGAGGTCTGTCTGACCACGAACCCACGGAGTGATGAACGCGGCTGCCCGTAGCAGACAAAAGCCACACATCAAGAAAGGAGACGTCCTCATGAACCACAGCAGGGTTTTGAATTCGCGTTACGAGACGGTGGCCTGGGGCTCGGTCCTTGTTCTCTTGGGGAGCTTCGGTTTGATTCCCGGCGACCAGGCCGGCATAGCGGTGCTGGGAATCGGGATCGTTCTGACGGGACTGAACTTGGCGCGCACCATCAGCAAGCTCCCGGCGAACGTGTTCTCGATGGTACTTGGAATTCTGGCGACCACCGCGGGCCTCGTGGTCCTGCTGCGCCCGGCCTCGAATATCCCACACTTCGAGCTGGATCTCTTCCCCCTCGCGTTGCTGGTCATCGGGCTGTACCTGCTACTCCCCGGACCAAGGCGGAGGGAAAGCCGATAACAGCACGCGCGCGTCCAGATGCAAGGAAGGGTCACGGGCTCGTCGGCGTCCAGCGCTGGCGGCCGACCCGCTCGGCTACGAGCCAGCGGGCGCCCTGCCCAGATCGTTGCGCGAAAACAGGTCATGCCTACCAGCCGCCGATGGGCGACTGGTAAACTTGACGCGCGGCAGCGTGCGCTCCGCAAACGGTCGACGCATGGAGAGCGACGTCTCACCCGGCCACGATGCAAGACCGGGCGACGGAGTCCCAGAGCACCTGCGAGGGCATCCGCCGGACATTCGCCGCACTCCGCTCTGTGCGGTGCAACTGTCTCGCGCCAACGATGACTCGGCGCGCGCATCGCAGACGAATCCGAGAACCGCCATTCAGGGAACTCCAAGCCCCGATCGGCTCGCCTTGATCGGACGATAGGGAGGAGACGATGTATTCTTGGGCCATCGCAATCACAGTCATCTCCAATGTCCTGTACCACGTGTTTCAGAAGCTCACGCCGAGCACCGTCAATCCCATCCTGGCTCTGTTTGCGACCTACGTGACGGCCGCATTGTTCTGCCTGCTTCTGTTGCCCCTCTTCCCTGTTCAGACTTCACTCGCCCAGGCCTTGGGCCGGCTCAACTTCGCAAGCTTTGGCCTGGCGCTCGCCGTTGTGGGCCTCGAGGTCGGCTTCTTGCTCGCCTATCGCCACGGATGGCGGATTAGCGCCGCCTCACTCATCTCCAACACCAGCGTCTCGCTCCTTCTCGTCCCCGTGGGACTGGCCTTCTTTCGCGAGCGTCCTTCCACCGTCAACGCCGCCGGGATCCTGATCTGCCTAGTGGGCTTGGTGATGGTCAACTGGAAGACAGCGCCTTGACGCGGTGGTCAGCATCCGTCCACGACCTCGGAAGTCGCCGGCTGCTCCTTGCGGAGCGTCGGGCTCAATCCGGCGAAGCCAGTTCGATCTCCAAGCAGTTTCGCAAGGGCGACCCGGCGGATTCCCCCTACTCCGGGCTTCCGTCAGACGCTTCAGGATGCGTCGCAGCCTGAACCGTTCGCGGTGACACTTTCACTGGACTATAGCAGGCTTGAAACTCCCTCTTGACGGATGCCCCCGAAGTGTGGTACTCTACTTGTTTGCAGTCCAGTGCAGAGGGGACGAGCGACGGTCAAGGACTCGGAGAACAGCACGTAGCCAGCGGGAACCGGCACGGTGAGAGCGCCGGTTGCCCGCTGATTGACGTTTCCCCTACCGGCGACGCCGCGCTGCCCCGCCCATAAGAGGAGCACCGAATGACCTCGTTTCTTGGCCAGAAGTGGTATTCGAGAATCCCCGACGTATTCCCCCTGCCGAAGCTGATTGAAGTCCAGCTTGACTCTTTCGCCTGGCTTCGACGTGAGGGGCTCTCCGAGTTGTTCGAGGAGATCTCACCCATCACATCCTACAACGGCGGCATGAAGCTCTTCTTCCCCAGCAGCAGCCAGGAGTCCAAAGAGTTTGAGCTGAAGTACTGGTTTGAGGATCCCAAGCATGACATTGAAGAGTGCGTCGAACGTGACCTGACCTTTGCCGCACCCCTCTACATATCCGTCCTGCTTGCCGGCCCGGAGGTCCCCGAGCCGATCAAGCAAGATATCTTCCTCGGGGATTTCCCCCTCATGACCGAGAAAGGCACATTCATCGTCAACGGGACCGAGCGCGTCGTCGTCTCCCAGCTCATCCGTTCCCCCGGCGTCTACTTCGAAGCGCCGGAGGATCGGGCGACCGGTCGGCGCTTGGCCGCCGCCAAGCTCATCCCGGACCGCGGCGCCTGGATGGAGTTCGAGACACGCAAGAGCGACTACTTGACCCTCAAGTTCAACCGCAAACGCACGGTTCCGGTGACAATCCTTCTACGAGCTCTGGCGGTCGTCGATGACGGGCTGGGCGATTCCCCGATCCATGAAGGCACTGACGATGAGCTGCTGCAACTCTTCGCCAAGGCCGATACCAATCCAGACCATCCCTTCATGCCCACGACGATTCGCCAGGAGCCTGATTGGGAAGTGAAGGAAGGTCGCACGATTGCCGGGGAGGCCTTGATCGAGTTCTACCGCCGTATGCGGCCTGGCGACCCGCCGACCTTCGACAACGCGCGTGAGTACTTGTTTGATCAGCTCTTCGACCAGCGACGCTATGACCTCGAGCGCGTCGGCCGCTACAAACTGAATCAGAAGCTCGCGCTGCATGAGATCGTCCCACTCGAACACCGACGCGTGTCCGCCTGGGACATTGTGCGGCTGGTCGAACGTTTGATCCTTATCAACAACGGGGTCGAGGAGCCGGACGACATCGATCACCTCGGCAACCGGCGCGTGAAGACGGTCGGAGAGCTCATTCAGGGTAAGCTGCGCGTGGGCCTGCGCAGAATGGAGCGCGTCATCCTCGAGCGGATGTCCATCCGCGACCAAGAGCAGCTCTCGCCAGTCTCGTTGATCAACATCCGTCCCGTGGTGGCGGCCATCCGTGAGTTCTTCGGCTCCAGCCAGCTCTCCCAGTTCATGGATCAGACGAACCCACTCGCCGAGTTGCGCCACAAGCGCACGCTCTCTGCCCTCGGCCCAGGAGGCCTGCGGCGCGAGCGAGCCGGGTTTGACGTGCGCGATGTGCACCACTCCCACTACGGCCGTATCTGCCCGATCGAGACCCCTGAAGGACCGAACATCGGGCTCATCGGTCGCCTGGCCTCCTACGCACGAGTCAACCGCTTTGGCTTCATCGAGACGCCTTACCGCAAGGTGTATCGCGAACTGCCCGCGGACGACGCACAGCTCGCGGGACGCACCTTGCGTGCCGCAGTCAAGGATCGCAAGGGTGCCAAGGTGATCGCCGAAGGAGGGACGAAGATCACGCCAGAGCTGGCCAAGAAACTGGCAAAGGTCGGAGGAAACGTCGCAATCGTTCCTTTCGTGTCCGGTGAAGCCGTGTACCTTTCCGCCGACGTTGAGGACCGTTACGTGATTGCCCAGGCGAACGCTCCTTTGACCGAGGACCAAGAGTACGTCCGGGCGCGTGTCTCCTGCCGCCACCACGGCGACTTCCTCTTCGCCCAGTCCGACCAGATTGATTACATGGACGTCGCGCCGAGACAGATCGTGGGCGTCAGCGCGTCCCTGATCCCGTTCCTTGAACACGACGACGCGAACCGCGCCCTCATGGGATCCAACATGCAGACCCAGGCGGTCCCGCTCATCCGCCCCGAGATCCCGCTCGTCTCGACCGGCATGGAGCGCCAAGCGGCGGTTGACTCGGGCCAGGTCATCCTTGCCGATACGGACGGAGAGGTCGAGTCGGTCAATGGGCGGCTGGTGGTCGTTCGTTCAGGAAAGGAGCGCCGGACCTACAACCTGCGCAAGTACAACCGGTCCAACCAAAGCACTTGTATCGACCAGCGTCCGGCCGTGGTGAAGGGTCAACGCGTGAAGGCCGGCGACGTCATCGCCGATTCCTCCTCCACCGCCAACGGCGAGCTTGCCCTGGGACAGAACATCCTCTGCGCGTTCATGTCGTGGGAGGGCGGCGACTTCGAGGACGCCATCCTGATCTCGGAGCGCCTCGTCCAGGAGGATCGCTTCACGTCGGTGCACATCGAGAAGCACGAAGTCGAGGCGCGGGACACGAAGCTGGGACCGGAGGAAATCACCTACGACATCCCGAACGTGGGCGATGAGGCCCTGCGCGACCTGAACGAAGACGGCATAATCCGCATCGGCGCCGAGGTGGGCCCGAATGACATCCTGGTCGGGAAGATCACTCCCAAGGGTGAGAAAGAGCTGACGCCGGAAGAGAAGCTCTTGCGGGCGATCTTCGGTGAAAAGGCGCGCGAGGTGAAGGACACATCACTGCGCATGCCCCACGGCGAGCGCGGCAAAGTAGTGGACGTGAAAGTGTTCACGCGTGAGGAACACCGCGATCTCCCCGCGGGTGTGGAGAAGATGGTGCGGGTCTCGGTAGCCCAGAAAAGGAAGGCGACCGAAGGCGACAAGATGGCGGGCCGCCATGGCAACAAGGGCGTGATCTCGAAGGTCGTCCCGATCGAGGACATGCCGTTCCTCGAGGACGGTACTCCTGTCGACTTGATCCTCAACCCTCTCGGCGTCCCGGGCCGCATGAACATCGGGCAAATCCTCGAGGCCCATTTGGGGTGGGCCGCCGACCGGCTCTCATTCCGAGCTGTCACCCCCGCCTTCGATGGCGCCGACGAGGAAGAGATCGAGTCCGAACTGGCTCGAGCATGGATGATCGAACGCGCCTGGCAGGAGATCGGCGGACGGGCGTGGGACTGGGTGAAAGAACAGGGCTACTACCAGGAAGAGTCTTTCGAGGACGACGAAGAAGTCCGCCGCATTTTCCTCGAGAACTGGCTGGTTGAGAAGGGCTACGATTCGGAGCTCCTCGCCACGGACCCGGTGTATGCCCGCCGCTCTGCGCTCAGAGAGTGGCTGCGTGAGTTCGGCTACGACCCTGACGAGATGCTCGCCTTTGACGGAAGGGACATACCCATCAGCATCCGTAAATCCAAGGATGCCCAGGCGATTGAAGCCTGCCTGCGACTCTGGATCCAGTCCAACGGCGGGTCAGTCTCCGCCAAAGCCAGCGCCGAAGACGTGCGGGAGAAAGCAGAGAAAGTCATGCGCGAGAGCGGATCACCGGTCCCTGTTCTCGGCAAACAGGCCCTTTACGACGGCAAATCGGGTGAGCCTTACGATCAACCCGTCACGGTCGGCATTGTGCTCATGATGAAGCTCCACCACTTGGTCGAAGACAAGGTGCATGCGCGGTCCACCGGACCATACTCGCTCGTCACCCAACAGCCGCTTGGCGGCAAGGCCCAGTTCGGCGGGCAGCGCTTCGGCGAGATGGAAGTTTGGGCGCTTGAAGCCTACGGCGCAGCCCACACGCTGCAAGAGATGCTGACCGTCAAGTCCGACGACGTGCAAGGTCGAGTGAAGACCTACGAGGCCATCGTCAAGGGCGAACAGGTCGAAGAACCAGGAGTGCCGGCCTCCTTCCGCGTCTTGGTGAAGGAGCTACAGAGCCTCGGGTTGTCGGTCGAGGCCATCGGCGATGACGGCGAGGTGATCCGCTTCGGCAAGGAAGAGGAGAAGGCGCGACCTCCGCGCCTAGGCCTCGGCCTGCTCGACATGGAGCCGAGACTTCCCTAAGGCCGACAAGCGGTATCTCATCTCACAATCAACCGCAGCGCAAGGTTGGGATCACGTCTTTGCCAGAGAATCGTAGGGGCCGATCTAAGATCGGCCCCTACAGTCTTGCTCCATGGCTCTGCCTGACGCAGCCGGGACAACTTCAAGAGAAGCGGCCGGCGAGCGAAACAGGAGCGAGGCGTTGCTTCAATCCTACACCATCGAGGACAACCTACCATCTGCTATCGATAAAGGCCGCTGCTCTGGATGATCTCGGCCACCCCGGGGTGAACTAGATAGCGAAAAGGCGCGCCCGATCGCACCCGGCGTCGGATATCTTGAGCGGAGATGCCGACGAGGGGCGCCTCAAAGAAAACAAGCTTGGCTCCGATCCCTGGGAGCTTGTCTTCGAGTGCCGTCAAGTCGAGGGCAGCGCCGGGGCGCCGCATGACTCCTAAGATCGAGCAGGCCTCGACAAAGCGCTGCGGCGTGTGCCAGAGGGGGAGATCCTGGAGCGAGTCGCTACCCATCAGATAGGCAAAACGGGCTCCGGGAATGCGTTCACTCAACCAGGCGAGGGTTCCAACCGTGTAATGCGGCCCAACCCGCTCGACATCGGCGAGCGATAGCTCAAAGCTTGAATCGGCCGCTATGGCTGCCTGCACCATTTGCAGCCGATCCGCGATGGGAGCGATCGGCCTTGTCGGTCGGTGAGGCGGATCGGCCGTCACGACCCACAGAATCCGCTCTATCCCCAGCGCCGCCCTCCCTTCGTCGGCCAGGATCATGTGGCCCAGGTGTGGCGGATCGAATGTCCCACCCAGGACGCCGATCAGTCGGTCCATTCTAGTTCGTACTCCCCAATCCGCACCGTGTCACCCAAGGAGGCGCCAGCCTCGCGCAGCGCTTCTTCCACGCCGAGCCGCCGCAGCAGGCCTTGGAAGCGGCGGACAGGCTCCTCAAATTCCCAGTACGTCATTTCGGCGGCGCGTTCAATCGCCTTGCCCGATACGCGCCAGGATCCATCGACGTCTCGACTGACCCGAAAGTCCTTCGCATCCGGGCCGGCGCGATAGGTGGGCATGGGCTGTTCAGCCGTGATCGGCGCCGGAGCCTCGTGGACGGCGCGCACGGCTTCCCGAAGCAGATCATCCAGCCCAGTGCCGGCCATCGCAGAAATCGCCAGCGGATGAACTCCGACCCGCTTGAAGTCAGTTTCCAACCTGGGCCACCCCTCGGCGGCCTGGGCAAGATCCATCTTGTTGACCGCCACGACCTGTCGCTTGGCCTTCAGTTGCTCGTCGTACAGAGCAAGTTCGCTGTTGAGTTGAGAGAAATCCGCCAAGGGCTGCGGGGATGATCCATCCACCAGATGGATCAAGACCTTGGTGCGCATGATGTGGCGCAGGAAGGTCGCTCCGAGCCCGACGCCGCGATGTGCGCCTTCGATCAGACCTGGGATATCGGCCAAGACCAGAGGCAGGCCATCTTCGAGCTCTGCCACGCCTAGGTTGGGTTCGAGGGTCGTGAAAGGATAGTCGGCGATCTTCGGTCTCGCGTTGCTCAGCGCCGCAAGCAGGGTGGATTTTCCTGCGTTGGGGAGTCCGACGATCCCAACATCAGCGAGCAGGCGCAACTCCAGGCGTAGCTGGCGCTCTTCCCCTGGTTCGCCCCTCTCCGCCATGCGCGGCGCCTGGTTGCTCGGCGTGGCGAAGCGAGCGTTGCCTCTGCCCCCCCGCCCGCCTCGACAGACGGTGACCTCTTCGCCGGGCTGGACAAGGTCGGCGACGATCTCACCCGAGGCGTCGTCGAACACCAGCGTGCCAGGGGGCACCGTGACGGTTGTATCTTCCCCGTCGGCCCCGGTCATCTTCTTGCCCCGGCCCGGCGTCCCATCCTTGGCTCGAAAGCGAGATCGATGGCGAAAGTGAAGCAGTGTGTTCAGCTTGCCGTCCACCCGTAGGACGATGGAGCCGCCCCTCCCACCATCCCCGCCGTCCGGGCCGCCATGCGGGACGTACTTCTCCCGTCGGAAATGAACGGCGCCGCCGCCACCCCGCCCGGAGATGACCGCGATGCGCGCTTCGTCAAAGGACATATCTCTCCTGGGATCCCGACGTTCGAGCAGGGGCCTTGATCGAACTCGATGCGGTTGCCGTTGACCCATCCACAATCCCGCCCCGCCGAACCCCGACGGCGCGGAACTCGCCCCTCAGGACCAACCAGCGACTATTCATTATATCAGGCGCCACCGGCCGGCTTCGATTGAGTCTCTTTGCACTTGCACTGTACTTGTGATAAAGTTGACCTACTTGCACGAGGATTCGCCGGAGGAGACGATGACAGGTCCTGCCGTCCCGGACATCGTGGTAGGCCGTCTACCCCTCTATCTGCGCGCCTTGACCGACATGCTGAGTGAAGGCAGGGAAATCACGTCCTCGCAGGAGCTTGGCGACCTGCTCGGCATTTCCTCCGCCCAAATCCGCAAGGACTTATCTCAGTTCGGAGAGTTCGGGAAGCAAGGGACCGGCTACAACATCGCATATCTCGCCGATCAACTGCGCATGATCCTCAAGATCGAGCGGGTGTGGGACGTCGTGTTGGTGGGAGTAGGAGACCTGGGCCGGGCTGTAGCCAATTATGGCGG
>Ga0209642_10000836_pt1 | contig 20294 bp, 18 predicted proteins | sample RifCSP19_2_FD_184025 | JGI IMG/M metagenome (GOLD analysis project Ga0209642, IMG submission 184025) | Soil microbial communities from Rifle, Colorado - Rifle CSP2_sed 19_2 (SPAdes) (version 2) | ecosystem: Environmental > Terrestrial > Deep subsurface > Rock core/Sediment | place: Rifle... | reverse complement strand
AGTATTGCATATATCCCCTCCTGCCCCCGCCGTTAAGGGGGAGGTATTAATGAGTAAGTATACCTTTCATCCCGTTACACGGCAAGGGGTATTCTGGCATGATTTCATAAATATAATAGTAGAAACAAAGGCCATCAATAAACCATTTAAACTTGAAGAACCCCGCAGCAATCCTCTGGGATTGTGGCAAGCATTCCGTTCAAGATTCAAAAACACCCTGCTTCAAAATAACCCTTTGCTCTTTTCCTTTTAACAACTTTACGGTTGGATTGAATATTACAAAATCCTGATGAAACGGAGTCCGCACCTTGCCTCCAAATGTTGAATTGTCGCCAAATGCTATATGGATTGTACCCAGTATTTTCTCTGACTCAAGGATATTATCTGCCCTTTTGGCCCTGTCATTGGTTCCTATGCCGAGTTCAGCAACATTTCTAAAATCTGGATTTTCGTTCAGTTTAGCCTCAAGTTTCTTTGCATAGGGGTCTTTGCCACTCACACTTTTCACAAGGCCATTCTCTATTTTCACGGTAACCGGCGATTCAAGCTTTGCGGTAGGCGCCCATTCAAGAACCATAGTACCTTGGGTTGTCCCTTCTACTGGTGCAACAAAAACCTCCCCTGCTGGTAGATTACCAAATGCACCAGGCAATGTCAGATTTCCGGTATCTGCCAAAACCTTTCTCCCTTGTATTCCGATAGCGAGGTCTGTGCCGTTAGGCGCGGTAATTAATACTTTTTCTGCTCCATCTATGCATGCTGCAAGGTCATTAGTCCTTTTTTCAAGGGCATTCCAATTGACCTGCATAGGACCGTAAAACATTGCCTCATCAAAAAGAGGCATGCTAGCATAACGAGTTTTGCAGATATTGGTAAGGAGGTCTCTGAATTTTGTATGGCTGGTGGAATAATTTGAAAGGGCAATAACAACATTGACTGCATCAGCATTATTTGATTCTATGATGTTCCGTATTGGTCTTCTCAATATCTCGTCTATTTCTTCTTTGTTTATCAGTTTTTCTAAAATGGTAATACCTTCCAATTCCTTAACAGCTTCAGAACCAAAGGCTGCTAACCATATGTCCTGCGGTGGCTCCAAACCGTGCGACGTCAAAGAAGGATAGGTAAGAAATGTTATATTCCGGCATACCTCGCTGCCTACATCAGCTACTTGCCTGGCTAAACCTACAAGGGCTTGTCTTCGTTTCTTATCTTTTTCTGTTATATCCTCATCAGACAAAACTGTGTCGGTGAATACAAGCACCCTCTCATCTTTCTTTACATCAAGATTAGCTGTATACAGTTCTCGTATAGCCTTGTTTAGCATTTCTTGCATTGTGCTACCTTTCTTAAGAGGAGGATATTTTCGGTATGCCCTGTCATTCTTGCAAATACCTTTCCCCGGATAGGCCTCCCCAGGAGGTAGAGGTCCCCGGTGATATCGAGTATCTTGTGGCGGGCAAATTCATTGGTAAATCTCAGGGATGTGTTGATTACCTTTTCTTCATCAACTAACACAACATTGCTGAGCCTCCCCCCTTTTGCCAGACCCATCTCCTGTAATTTTCCATAATCCTTCACAGAGCCGAATGTTCTTGCAGGCGCTATCTCTTTCTTAAAAACCGATGGGTTGTCGAGAATGAAACTTGCCTCTTGCCGCCCAATGGGGGGTGGGTGGTCCATAGTATAATGAATGGAAAGAACAGGTGAAGGCTCAATGGATATATATCTCCCCTTTGCGGCATCCCCGACTGCATAATAATCATCTATAACAATATCGTCTAATGGCTCACCCTGCTCTTCTATACCTCCATCTTCTATCATCTGACAGAAATCTGTAGCAGAACCGTCCATGATGGGCACTTCACTGCCAATCTTTATCAAAAGGTTCGTTATTCTGTATACATGGAGAACAGCCATAAGATGCTCAATGGTCATAATGGAGGCATGGCCTCTTTTTAAAGTAGTGGCATACTCTGTGGAGGATACATAATCAAGATGCGCAGGTATCATCTCTTCTGATGAGAGGCCGGTAAATATAATTCCGCTCTGAGGAGGAAGCGGTGATAAAATAACACCTGTTTTTCCGCCGGAATGCAGCCCTTGCCCGCCCAGAACAATGCTTTTCTTTATAGTCCTCTGCTGTCTATGACCACTAAGCCCTTCTTGGTTTTGCTTATCATATCCCCTGACCATTGAGATGCGCTTCCGCTCTTTTCTGTCTTGCAGCGGCAGTTCCGGCTCTGCCCGTTTTTTATCGCTCTCTTTTAATGCCCTTTTCACTGTTAGAAGCACTCCATCAAGCGACAATGGCTTTTCTATATAATCATATGCGCCAAGTTTTATGGCCTTTACGGCCGCCTCAATATTTCCGTGACCGGAAATCATTATGACGGCAAGTTCAGGATGGGTTTTTTTTATTGCTTTGAGAACCTCCGTACCGTCCATAATAGGCATCCATATATCAAGAATTACGAGGTCAGGCATATTTTTATCCACCATTTTTAATGCCTCTTGACCATCACCGGCCAATATCACATCAAACCCCTCGTCCTTTAAAACATCAGAAAGGGATTGCCTGATACTATCTTCGTCATCGACAACCATTATTTTTTTTGCTGTTTGCATAATTAGAGACCGTGAACCGTGACCATAATCCGTGTCCGTGAAAAAAGTTTTTAACGGTCACGGACAACGGATACGAATAACGGTATTTACCCTTTCACCGGAAGTTCTATGATAAAACGGGTGCCATTAGGAATATTATCCTTTACCCGTATATAGCCTCTGTGATCAGCAATGATATCGCTTACAATGACGAGACCAAGGCCGCCTGTCCCTGATTTTTTTGTAGAAAAATACGGCTCAAAGAGCCTTGGCTTATCCTCTTCTGGTATTCCACAGCCGGTATCAGCGACTTCAATCTTTGCAATCTTATATTCCTTATCATAATAGGTTTCAAGTATAATCATACCGCTCCCATCAATAGATGCGATAGCATTGTCCAAAAGATTTATAATAACCCTTTTCATTTGGTCTCTGTCTACCTCCAGCATAGGAAGCTTTTCATCGAGATTTAAGCTAAAGGATATTCTTTTTGAGACACCGCCGTAAAGGGCTGCTGCTTCTCTTATAATATCGTTCATATTATTCGGCGCAGGATTGGCAGACGGCATTCTTGCAAAGTTTGAGAATTCATTTACCAGAGTCTTTAACTCATCCACCTGCTTTATTATGGTTCTGGTACACTCATCGAAGACCTGCGCCTCATCGCCGGAGAATCTCTCCTTGTACCTTTTACTGAGCCTCTGGGCAGAAAGCTGTATCGGCGTAAGCGGGTTTTTTACCTCATGGGCTATTCTCTGCGCAACCTCTTTCCACGCTACCATACGCTGCGTCTTCAGCAGGTTGCTTAAATCTTCAAGCACAGCTACCATGCCAAGGTATTCGCCGCCATCATCCTTGAGTATGGTAAGATTCAGGAGAACAGGCATGATCTTGCCTTTCAAGTCTATCTGTATATGTCTTTCCAGATTTTCTATTCCCCTGCCTTTCATTTCAGTTATCATAGCATTTAAAAAATCTTCATCCTTTGGCCTTAACATATCTTTATAATTTTTACCAAGCACCATTCCCGGGACCAGCCCAAGGAGTTCTTCTGCAATCCTATTGATTGTGGTTACATTTCCAAACTTATCAATGGAGATAACGCCGGCAGCCACATTACTCAAGACTATCTCCATATATCTCCTTCTCTGCTCCAGTTCCGTATTTGTCTTTTTAAGGCCTCTATTTGCTTCTTCTATGCCGGTCTTCGTTGCCTTTAAATCCCCGGTCATCTTATTAAATGAATTTACCAAAACACCGATCTCATCTTTTGCCTCTATGCCTATCCTATAATCCAGATTACCGTTTGCAATCTCGTTTGTACCGTATGCAAGCTGCTGGATTGGCACGGTTATCTCTTTTGCTATGTATCTGCCTATACCTATGGCAAAAATTACTATTACCAATGTTACGATAAGAAGGGTTGTAAAATAGCTGGCCTTGAGCGGTGTCTTCAAAATTTTTAACTGCTTGTAGCTTTCAAATGCGGTGGAGATTTCTTTCATCTTTGCGATGAGACTTCTGGACACATAGTAGCTAACTACTACCGCCCCCAAAACAGTCTTACGATCCACAGAAAACACCGGAAAAACTCCTCTTGTCACATCCCCATTTTCAAGGGTTTGTGTAAAACTGGAGGCATTTCCTTGAAAAACATTTACAATTTGCTCTGTTGATGTCTCGGGGACCATATTCTGGGTCACATGAGTTGCTAGTGTATAACCAATTCTTTGTCTGGCTGCAGAAAAAATCTCTATGCTGCTTACACCCGTTTCTGCCATCTTCTTTTCAAGATATATTCGGAGTTTATCCTCATCCTGCGCCAATCCCTCTTCGGTAATCTTGATCCCTACCTGGTTAGCATAAGCAACCATTTTGTCGGATGTATCTTTATAATAGTTTTTCCCAAGCTCCAGGGATTCCCGCAAAGACTCTTCCACCCTGATGCCAAACCACCCATCGATGCTTTTATTTATAAATCCGATAACCACAAAGAAGAGAAGAAAGGTTGGAACTATAGAAAGCCCGACAAATGCAACAATAAGCCTTGTGCGAAGCCTTGAACCAATAATTTTACTTTGCCTTTCAAAAATAAGTTTTACAAAATTTCTTAAGATGAGAAAAACAAGTAAAATTAAAAGAATGATGTTTACATTGATGAGACCAAAAACGATAACATTAGTAGCTGTTGGAAGATTGCTGCCTATATTTGAAATGTGGCTTTCAATGTATGTCAGGATAAATATGGCAGCTGCAACAGCTATAATAATATACCTTTCGCGCTTGCGTCTTTTGTATTCTTCTGGTGATATTAGTTGTTCGGTCATAATCAGTTATCAGTTGTCAGTTGTCAGTTGTCAGTTGTCAGTTATTGTTTTTACTGATCACTGTTCACTGATAACTGACAACCGTCATTACGGTGTAAACTCCTTCTCATACCAATCGGTCTCGTAATTCCAGAAGGAAACAAAGAAGAGCATATAATTGAGCGGAAAAGGGAGATCGATGGCATCCAGCGTAGCCCGAATTCTCAGCTGATACTGCTCCTCTTTTTTCAGTGCTGACGCATGCTGTAGAATAATATTTTCACTGCCTGCCATAATCTTCTTGGCCTGTTCTATCTCCTTTACACGGATACTATTCTGCGGCTTCTCCTCTAACACAATTTCGTATTCCTCTTTTAAGGTATCATACTTTACCGTATGCTTGAATACCTGCTCTGCCAGTAACTCGTCGAACCAGATGCCCTGCTTTCGATACAGTTCAACAAAAAAGGTAAAACTTGTAGGCATGCCGCTCTTAATCCCCTCTTCTATTTCTTTTGTAAAGGCATTTTTTATCTCAAAGGATATCTGTGTGTTGTCTGGATTGTTTATGATAACAACCTTATCCACCATTGCATCCATTGAATATGCCGTGACAAAAGAAAGATGCACGAAAACAGCTATCGCAAGCAATATAATGCCTCTGAACATAGGTGCTAATGATACGCAAAAACATGCTGAAAAGCAAGCCCTGACTGACACCCAAAAATAGACATTGATTTTTTTACGGTGGCAGACTACTGCAAACGATAATCCTGTCAACCAACTACCAGCCAGAGCATACTGGGGACAGATTTCAAATCTGTCCCCAAGTGAGCAGCGCAGCGACGAAGGCAACGCAGCAGATGGGCGTTTTTCAGCGTGAACTAAGTAAAATAATTTCTGCCTCCATCTTACCTTTTACCCAGGTTAAAAAGGCGCAACTGTTATTCCCATTGTTGGAAAGAATGCAGCCGGGATTCAAGAAGAGTATCTTCCTGATACGCTGCTTCATAGGGAAGTGTGTATGGCCAAAGAGGACTACATGGACATCTTCGGTTACGGCCTTTTCAAGGAGATAGTCAAGTCCTAGTTTTACCTTGTACCTGTCGCCGTGCGTAATGAATATTCTTGTTTCACTCAGCTCTATTATCTTTTCTCTGAGCACTGATGGATTAGAATCAATATCTGTATTGCCGGCAACAGCGTCAACAGGCAGTCTGGTTTTCCTCCCTATTTCCAGGGCATCTTGATAGTGATCGCCCAAATGAATGAGCTGATCAACCCTTCCTAGCTGTTTCAAGGCATGTATGGCCAATTTCACATTCCCATGTGTATCTGACATTACTGCTACTTTCATAGAATCCATAACATCCTATTTACCGTAAAATAGCGATTAAAAACCTCGCTATTTTACAAACTGGCGATTTGCCTGCCATACTTCGTTGTCGGCGCATTTTTGTTCCTCACCGTATCGGTGAACATACGGCTCGTCGCAAAAATGGCCTCCGCCTCGTCTGGCAGGCAACTTACCAGTTTCCCCAAAAATCAATGTCTATTTTTGGGTATTTAGTTGATACTGAAAAATGCCTTGAATATAGTTGAAGATCCCCGCAGCAAGCTGCGGGGATTCTCCCTTGGTAAGGAATTTGTTAATTACATAGCTCACCTTGACCTCGCTGCAAGCAGTGGGAATTGCGGTGAGCATTCCGTTCACGCTCAAAAATTACCCAGATGCAAGGCGCTCGTAGTTTGCCGATTTATCGGCGCTTTTAAAAACGCCCATAAATGGGCAAGCTACAGATATGTGAGCAGCGTCCGCCTCAGGCGGACGAAGGCAACGCAGCAGATGGGCATTTTTCAGTGTGAACTATCCAAGATTTCCCAGTTCATACTGAATCAGCCCGATCATGATTATTGCTGCAGTCTCAGTTCTTAAAATCCTTTTGCCCAAGCCCACTGGCAGGAAGCCGGTCTTTGTTGCCGCTTCTACCTCTGCCTGCTCAAAACCGCCTTCCGGCCCAACAATTACTGAAACACTCTTAACCCCTGCCCCCTTCACAGCCCGAATACTTTTCTTGAGAAGATTTATCTTTTCATTTTCCCACAGTATCAGCTTTAAATCATCATTCAAAACCATCATCATTGCATCAGTGAAACTGCAATAGGGATGAACCTCCGGGATCACTGCGCGCCTTGACTGCTTTGCAGCCTTCAAGGCAATCTCATTCCATTTATGCGATTTCTTCTGCTTCGCATCTCTCTGCTCAATGCTTACAGACCGCTCTGACTTGAACGGAATAATGGAACAACCCCCTAGCTCTGTTGTCTTCTGAATGATAAGCTCCATCCTCTCTTTTTCAGGAATTGCTTGCAATAGAGTTATAGGTAAATGAGATTCTACCGATCCATCAAGTTCTTCAAAAACCAATATCTTTGCTGCATCGCATCCAAGTTTTGTAATTCTCGCCCTAAAAAACTTATCATCAGAAGTGCAGAGGGTAAAGGCTTCGCCTATTCGTAATTTCCACAAAAGAAGATTTTGGAAGTTTTCTCCTGTTAGTAGATAAGAGTTTCCAAGACAAGCCTTTTCTACAATAATCTGCCCCAGTCCAGTCATAAAAGGCATTTTATGACAAGGTCTACAGCATGTCAATAATGATACAGATAACAGGTCACACACACAAAAGAGCTAAAAAGTACAGCCTGTACGCCAGTAGTCAATAATCTCCTTGAGCAAACAGCTTAAAACACATAGAATGATGCTATGCTTTGGATATTCTTTGCCTTCATCACCGCCTTTGCCCTCTCCACTGCAGATGCCCTGAGCAAAAGGGCAATGACACAGAGTAATGAATATGTGATTGCATGGGTAAGGGAAGGATATGCCCTTCCCTTTATCGCACTTGCATTCTTTTTTATCCCCATACCCAATCTAGACACAACATTCTGGATTTCTGTTCTCATCCTTTTGCCGTTGGAAATTACCGCGCTCATTCTTTATGTAAAAGCAATAAAACTCTCACCTTTATCCCTCACCATACCGTTTATGGCCTTGAGCCCGGTGTTTATCATTGCCATTGCCTTTTTTCTGCTCGGCGAATGGCCTGATACATCAGGATTGGTTGGTATATTGCTCATCACTGTTGGAGCATATCTGTTAAATGCAAAGGCAAGCAATGCTGGACTCTTAGGTCCTATAAAGGCAATCGCAAATGAAAAAGGTTCTGTGCTGATGATTATCGTCGCAGTAATATACAGCATTACTGCAACAATCGGCAAGATAGCTGTTCAGCACTCAAGTCCTATATTTTTCGGTTTTTTTTATCCGATGCTCTTGACTATTGTTTTATCAATGGTTGTGGGTGTTAAGGGGATTTTACCTCACGTGATATCAAGGCCGGTGACCTTTTTAACCATCGGCATATTTACCGCTATAATGATTTTATCCCATTTCCTTGCTATAAGCATGGCTGATGTTGCGTATGTTATATCTATTAAAAGAACAAGCCTTATCTTCAGCGTGCTTTACGGAAGGCTTATATTTAAGGAAATAAATGTAACAGAAAGGCTCTTAGGAAGTATCCTGATGCTAGCAGGCATTGTTTCAATAACGGTATTTTGATATAAACGGTAACGACAAAGAGCAAGAAACGGGAGAGGACAAGCTCTCCTACGGAATCAGGATATGGATTTTCATGATAAACCCACACGAGCCATCGGCTCACAAAGGGACATGAAAATCCCCCTTAATCCCCCTTTGCCAAAGGGGGAAATTGATTCTCTCCCCTCTTTGGAAAAGAGGGGCCGGGGGAGATTTTCGGAACAAAAATACAAATGGATAATGGGCTTGCAATAGTTGACACGCTGAAAACGGTCTTTGGTTTTGATACATTCCGTCCGAATCAGGAGCAGATAATCAAGGGCATTCTGAATAAGCAGGATGTTTTTGCCGTAATGCCCACAGGCGGCGGAAAGTCGCTCTGTTATCAGCTTCCGGCAAAGATAATGCGCGGCGCCGCTGTTGTCATCAGCCCGCTTATCTCCCTGATGAAAGACCAAGTTGACGCTGCGCGGACAAACGGAATAGCCGCGGCTTATATGAATAGTTCGCTGAATGATCAGGAAGTGTCTGACCTTTACCGAATGTTGAAGGGTAATAAGATAGAACTGCTCTACATAGCGCCTGAACGTTTTGCCATGCCGAATTTCCTGGATATACTGAAAGACATTCCCATCTCTCTTTTTGCCATTGACGAGGCACACTGCATATCCGAATGGGGGCATGACTTCCGGCCTGATTATCTGAGCCTATCTGTTATTCCCAAAATGTTCCCCAATGCGCCCATAGCCGCCTTTACTGCAACAGCAACATTCAAAGTCCAGGAAGATATATGCCGAAAGATTGGCCTCAGAAAGCCTTTTGTTGTCCGTGCCTCATTCAACCGGCCGAATCTCTTTTATCAGGTAGAAAGAAAATCCCGCGGGGAATCGCAGATATTGGAATTCCTCAGGGCTCATCCTGACGAGTCCGGGATTATTTACCGCACCACGCGCGACTCTGTTTCGGAGACTGCTGATTTTCTCAAAGCCAACGGAATCAGCGCCATTCCCTATCATGCAGGACTGCCCCCGGAGGTGCGGGATAAAAATCAGGATGCGTTCAACAGAGACGAGGCAGCGGTGATTGTGGCGACCATCGCCTTTGGCATGGGCATTGACAAATCCAATGTGCGGTTTGTCATCCACGCAGACCTTCCCAAAAATATAGAGGCATATTATCAGGAGACAGGCCGCGCAGGCCGCGACGGAGAGCCTGCCCGCTGCCTCCTCTTTTTCGGCAGAGGAGATATCCCCAAGATACGTTATTTCATTGACCAGATACCGGGCGACGCGGAACGTTTCCTCTCCCTTGAAAAGCTGAATCAAGTTATAAGGTTTGCATCGCACAATGTGTGCAGGCGAAGGCAGCTTCTGGGTTATTTCGGGGAGGTCTATCCTGCTGACAACTGCGGCAACTGCGATATCTGTTTAGGCGCTGTTGAACGGTTTGACATTACGAGAGATGCGCAGATAGTGATGTCTGCCATGTCAAGGACAGGGCAGAGGTTCGGCATTGGACACATCATTGACATTGTAATCGGCGCTGACACAAAACGCATTCGCGCACTTGAGCATGACAAGATAAAGACCTACGGCAGTGGAAAAGATAAGGACAAAAACCACTGGCAGTTTATTGTTGACGAACTCCTTGCGCAGGATGCTATCAAACAGGAGGGAAATCCCTATCCGGTATTAAAGCTGACACAGAAGGGTTCAAATATCCTGTATGGCAAAGAGCAGATTGCGGCCATAAAGAGGGAAGAGACAAAAGAAAGGGCACGGGCAAAAAGAGATGGCGTTGAAGAGTATGATCAAGCCCTTTTTGAAAAGTTGCGGATACTCAGAAAGAGGATTGCCGATGATGAGGGAGTGCCTCCCTTTGTCGTGTTCTCCGACAAAACACTGCATGAGATGTGCAGATATTATCCTGCTGTGCTGCCGGATATGAGAAGAATCAGCGGCGTCGGCGATGCAAAATTGGAGCGATACGGCGATAAGTTTATTCAGGAGATTGCGAAATACCTTGCCGAAAATCCGAATGCACAGCGCAGAGAGCGGAATGCGGAATATAAAACAGAAATCCGCAATCCGAAACCCGCAATCACGGGGACTGTTGAAGAAACATACCGGCTGTTCCAAAAAGGCCTGTCTCTGGAACAGATAGCTGGCCAGCGCGGCCTCGCGCCCTCAACCATCGCAAGCCACATGGAAAAACTCATTCAGGCAGGCAGGGATATTGACATAGACCGTTTGATTGCCCCTGCAAAAAGGCGCGGGATAGAAGAGATGTTTTCCACGATCAAAGAGCGGGGGCTCAAGCCCGTTGTCGAGGCCGGAAACGGGAAGATAAGTTACGAGGAGGCGCGGATAGCGAGGGCATGTCTCTTCAGAGATCGCGGTAAAAACCATGATGCAACTGATTGAAGACAACTATGAGCAGATACTCGGTCATTGTGTGAAAGACAACGCATCGCCGATCGACCTTACAAATGCCGGTTTCATAGACCCTTACGGCATGGTAAGTCTCCTTGAAATAGGAGAATTTTTAAAATTACAGGGGATACGAAAGACCATTTACCTGCCTGATTCAGAAGAAGTCCTTAAATACCTCGAGCGCATGGATTTCTTTAGGTTTGCAGAGGACTACTTCGACTTGGAATGGGGACTGTCCCAGATTTACGGGCCGAAGGCCGTAGAATCGGGACTGTCCCCGCTTTCAGAAAGATATCATAGAAGCCATAATTCCGACGTTTTGCTGGAAATTACTCCGATAGAAAAATCGGATGACATCCATTTTATTGTGGGCAAGGTCAAAGAGCGCAGCCATTCAATCCTTGCAAAACACCTCCATTATGACGATAAGGCGATAAACGGTTTTATCGTTGCCCTCTCCGAGGTCTGCCAGAACATCATTGAACACAGCGAAAATAAAGGTTTTGCGGGAATACAAAAATACCATTTCCAAAATATAGACAAAAATGTTGTCAAGATTGCGGTTATGGATTCGGGAATCGGCTTTAGAGAATCTCTGTCACAGCGGTTTTCTTTGAAGGACGACTTTCAGGCCATTGAAAAGGCGCTGCTCTACGGCGCATCACGATATGCAGACGAAGGACGCGGCCACGGCCTTGCCGCAGTCAAACGCTTTGTCAGCCAATGGAACGGCAAGCTCTCCATCCGTTCTGGAACCGCACGACTTTCCATCATTCCCTCATGGGCATGGGGAAAAGAAAAAGAAATTAACCTCGCCCATTTCCCAGGCTCCCAGATAGGCATCATGCTGCCGGAAATTTGATCTACATGTAGCAGCGTATATGATTACCCCATCCCCACCCTAACCCTCCCCTTGAAAGGGAGGGCATTCTATTTACCCCCTCTCCATCAGGGAGAGGGCTGGGTGAGGGTGGGGTAGATTTGTTTATTTTTTTATTGACAACCTATGCTTATTATGGTTCAATTGGTTCAATTGAATTCTTCATTCTCCTCGCCCCTCCTGGGGAGAGGATGAAGGTGAGGGGTTTTGGCTATGGCTAAAAATGCGCCTTATGGAAATGGGCACAGACAAGGTCAGGTAACGGAATGTTCACAAGTCCATAATCCGCATTAATGATCGTCTCCTATCTTTCCCTCGCCCCATTGGGGAGAGGGTCAGGGTGAGGGGGCAATGTGGTTCAATGGACCAGAAGGCGGATAAGGAGCCATTTAAGGGTGTGAGGAAGGAGAAGTAAAGAGTAGGTATGCAATATTTGATTGACTTTTTAAATCAATAATTAAGAATAAGGGGAATGTTCCTCATTAACCCCAAAATAGGTTGATAAATGGGTATAGATATTACACCAATAGATTATAAGAATGTTGATATTCCATGCTTCTTAAAGTTTGCAGGTGAGGAGCTTAAAAAGCACATATCCTTAGTAAAAAGTAGAGATTATAAGAAAATTGCTTTTGCCACATCCAATAAAAATAATTTCAAAAAATTCTTTGAAGAAATTATTCCATTAATGTTTTTTTTAGAAAGAGAAAAAGGCATTTACGGTAAAATTAAATACATGTCTGGCGACCAGAAAGGTGATGCTATTCTTGATAATTCAATAACAATAGAGATCACAACAGCACAAAATGAAAATAAATATTTAGTAACGCAGGACAGGTTAAATCACGGATATGCATTTTCTCCAAAAAATATACAAAATAAAATCTCAACCTATTCACCAACAAGAACGCAACCATATGTTCATACAAACGATGAACACATCAAGGATGTTGCTTTATACATTCGTAACGCAATAGAGAATAAACTAAAAAATACACATGTTGGTTCAATATTAATAATCTCTTTTGAGAGTGATACCTTAATGTTAGAATGTGATGGTGATTACTCTTGTTTCGAAAAAGAAATAATGAATTTTAAAAAAGGAATTTTTTCTAAAATCTACATAATAGAAAACTTCTTAAATGGTAATTTGCAGCCAAAATGGCAATTTATGTTATAAATGCCCAACAAACGGTTCGAGAGGCACAAATAAGGGACATCCCAATATCCTCAGAAAACTATAGATAAATGAAGAAAGGTAAAAATTATGAATTTCAAAACCACCACAATCATCGGTGACAGCCGGCACATGCGCGAACTTAAAGACGAGAGCGTTCATCTGGTCGTCACATCGCCGCCCTACTGGCAGTTGAAGGACTATGGGAACGGCGGACAGATAGGGTTTAACGACAGCTATGAGGACTACATAAATAACCTCAATCTTGTCTGGAGCGAGTGTTACAGGGTCTTGCACAACGGCTGTCGCTTGTGCGTAAACATAGGCGACCAGTTTGCGAGGTCGGTTTACTATGGCCGCTATAAGATCATACCGATAAGAGAAGAGATAATCAGGTTTTGTGAAACCATAGGATTTGATTATATGGGGGCAATCATTTGGCAGAAAGTCACCACATGCAACACAACCGGCGGGGCCTCTATAATGGGGTCTTTTCCATATCCCCGCAACGGCATCATAAAGCTTGATTACGAGTTCATCTTGATATTTAAAAAGTTGGGCGATACGCCGAAGGTAAGCAGGGATATCAAGGAAAAATCGAAGATGACAACAGAAGAGTGGAACGAGTATTTTTACGGCCATTGGAATTTTGCCGGTGAAAGGCAGGACAAGCACCTTGCTATGTTCCCGGAAGAGTTGCCTAAGAGATTGATAAAGATGTTTAGTTTTGTGGGCGATACAGTCCTTGATCCATTCCTGGGGAGTGGGACAACCTCTCTTGCAGCACGCACCCTGAACAGGAATTCCGTCGGATACGAGATCAACGCTGACTTCCTGCCAATAATTAAGGAAAAGGTTGGTAATGACAAAACTGGATACAATATGGAAGTCATTGTTCAGGACAAGGCAACAACCGATTTTAGGGCAGCTATCAATAAGTTACCTTATATATTTAAAGACCCTGTCAAGTTTGATAAAAAAGTTGACCCTAAAAAATTGAAGTTCGGTTCAAAGATAGATAGTTCGGAAGATCAAAAGAGGGAGACTTACCATTCCGTCAAAGAGATCATAAGTCCTGAATTGGTGATTCTTGATAACGGCTTAAAGGTGCGGCTGCTTGGGGTCAAGGAGAATGTGAAGATGAATGGTAAGGCAAAGGATTTCCTGCAAAATAAGGTCCGAGGGCAGAAGGTCTTTATGAAGTTTGACCAGATGAAATATGATAATGCCAATAATTTGCTGTGCTATCTCTATTTAAAAAATAAGACCTTCATCAATGCTCATCTCATCAAGACTGGTTATGCAAATGTTGATACGTCTTTCGACTACAAATACAAGGCTAAATTTCTAAACTTGGGAATTGGCCAGGAAAGGGAAGTTGCATGAGGATTAAGCTTAAGAATGAAGAAATAAAGGCACTGCTGAATATCGACACTCCTGACTTCCCAAAATACACGACCCAGATCATTAATCTTGCGAACCAGAATGCACAGGGGACACGGCCAAAGGTCGTAGGACAGTTAAGCGATTTGATACAGGAGTTTACAGGCAAGACGATGCCGGAATGGGAAGAATGGTATATAAAAGGACACCCCAACGCCATTAGAAATGCAACCGACAAGGTTGTTGGCATGGTGGAGAATTTTAAAGGTGTAATGGACAAGATTGATGAGGATATGGTGCGCCGCTGGGTGCATGATCTGGTTATAATAAAGACATTCATAGGTTTGAAGTTTCAGGAGGCCGTATTAAAAAAGGGGGCCGCGAAGAAAGGCGTATCGTACCGTCTTGCAAATCCTTCTGAGGAATCAGGTGGAATAGATGGCTATATTGGGGACATTCCTGTTTCTATAAAACCTGAAACCTATCAACTTAAAATGTCTCTTAGAGAGGACATTCCGGTCAAGATCATATATTACAAAAAGGTCAAAGACGGAATTGTTGTAGACTATAGCGCGGTGATTGACTGACGATGGCTATTACTTACAACCTCTACACCCTCCTAAAAGAAGAACTCGGCAACGGCTCGTCCGACCTTGTTACAAGGCCTTCCGGGAATAAGATAAGAGAGCGTATCGAACGGGATATTGAAAAAGAAGATGACGGGGCTGTGATTGCCCTCGATTTTTCAAAGATAGGGATAGTTGATTATTCGTGCGCGGACGAGATTGCGGCAAAGCTCATATCAAGGCTTTTAAGTGGCGAATACGGTGACCGTTATATTGTCCTTATTGGTCTGAGTGAAAACCAGAGGGAAAATATTGAAGTTGCCCTTGAGAGGAAAGAGCTTGCGGTCATGGCTGAGATGCGGGACAAGGAAAAGGTTCTCATAGGCAGCCTGAACAAATATCTCTCGGATACTTTGGAACTCATACTGAAAAAGGGGAATATCACCGCAAAAGAACTTTCGGAAGAAATGAAGCTTGAGCCAAATGCCAGCGGCATGAGATTATTGAATCTGTATAAGAAAAGACTTGTGAAACGGATTGAAGCAATGCAAGACAGCGGAAAGGTCTGGTCATATGAGAGAATTTAAGAAGAGAAAAAAGAGATGAACATGGCAAGGATAAAAGATGTGTATGTTAAGGCATGGGAAAAAACAAAAGAGCTTAAAACATTAACCATATTTCTGATTGTTACAAATATTGTCTTTCTATTTTTTGGCCAATGGATGATAGCCAATGGCATTCCCGGTGTCGTGGAATTAAAAAAAGAGTTCTTAAAGCAGCTGCCTGAAATGGGTTATCTTAAACCCCTTTCAGGCCCGCTTGCGCCGTATCTGTCATTAAAGATAGCATATACCTTTTTATTTAATCTTATATTTGGCGCCTTGTTATCAACTACGGCCCCTGGCATTATTTTCTTCTTCCCATATATCATTACGGTTTTCAGGGCATGGGTTATAGGCGTAATCTTTTATGGAACAATGTCTACACCTATACACTATATGATTTTTTATGGCACATTCATTCTGGAATTTGGCGGCTATGTCTTCTCATCGGCCGCCGGCATAAATATAGGCCTTTCACTACTAAATCCAATATGGAAGGGCAAAGAAACAAGGCTTGAGGCATTTAAGGCCGCCATAAAAGATGCTATCCTGTTGCTTGTCATCACGGCAACCCTCCTTTTTCTTGGAGCTGTATGGGAGATGAGCTGGCTGCATTTTTTTGGACTGCATGCTGAAAAGTTTATTCAGTTAGAGGGTTAATAAGCCCAGCCCACAGGACGGGGCATACGGCGGGCTGTGGCGGTTCAGGCGGCTGATGGGCCTTATATTACACTACAACCTTATTATTTGATACTTTCTAACAGAATTCCCAATGTCAAAAATTTCTCTTGGATAGCCATTCTAAAATGTGTTATAACTGGCTGCATTAACTGAGCTAACTGTGCAAAATGAATCAAGAATTATCCTTGCCTCATCCTCTCCCAGGAGAAAGGCGCTCCTTGAAAAAATTGGCCTGTCATTTGATATATGCCACAGCAATATAGATGAGAATATTAAAAAGGGAGAAACTCCGGAAGAACATTGCTTAAGACTTGCGGAGGAAAAGGCAAAAGAGGCTGCAAAAAATGTGAAACGCGGCTGGATAATCGGGGCAGATACAATAGTATTTATTGATAACCGTATTCTGGGTAAACCGTCCGGCATAAAAGAGGCACGGGAGATGCTAAACCTTCTGAAAGGAAGGCACCACAAGGTCTGCACTGCCTTTTGCCTTTTAAATGCCGTCACAGGCAACAAGATAAAGAGGGTGGTGGAAAGCAGGGTCAAGGTAAAAAACCTTACGGATAAAGAGATCGAAGATTATATAAAGACATCTGAACCATTTGACAAGGCAGGGGCATACGCTGTTCAGGGCATCGGCAGTTTCATGGTTGAAGAAATAGAGGGTTCATACACAAACGTGGTAGGTCTTCCCATGGAAGAATTAGAAGAAGCGCTGGAACAGGCTGGAATTATCGGTAAACCCCGTTAGAGAACTATGTTCTCTAACGATCAAAGATGGCGGCATTGAACCGCCATCTCTAAGGAATGATTTATACCACCGACAGGAGCCGGTGGGTTTCTCTAACGGGGTAAACCAGAGGTGCATAATGGCATCAATCATTCCTAAAAACTTAGCAATAGTGAGAGAGCGGATAGAAAGGGCTGCCAGACATGTCGGCAGAGAACCCAGAGAGATAACCCTTATGGCTGTTACAAAAGAAGTTGATGTAAAAAAGATAAAAGAAGCCATAAGAGGAGGGGTTAAGGTATTCGGCGAAAACTATGTTCAGGATGCAAGGGAGAAGATTGAAAAGCTGCCGCGCAGTAAAGAACTAAACTTTCATTTCATAGGCCGCCTTCAGAAAAATAAGGCAAAATATGCGGTTGAACTTTTTAACATGATAGAGACTGTTGATTCGATTGAGCTGGCAAAGGAGCTTAGTAAGCGGGCAAAAACAAAGCTGGATGTCCTGATACAGGTAAATCTGTCAAAGGAAGAGACAAAAGGAGGGGTAACTGAAAACGAGACGTTGAATCTGGCACGCAAGATAGCCATGCTTCCAAATCTTTCACTGCGGGGGCTGATGACCATCCCCCCATTTTTTGAAGCCCCGGAGATGAGCCGGGCTTATTTTACTGCCTTGAGAAGGCTGGCAGAAAAGATAAGGCGCGAAAACATCCCGGGTGTTGTTATGAAAGAACTATCCATGGGCATGTCCCACGATTTTGAGGTTGCCATTGAAGAAGGGGCGACCATTATAAGGGTTGGGACAGCGATATTCGGGGAGAGACCAAAAAAGTAAGGATCAGCAATACGAAATGAAAAGCTAGCAGTAAACAGTTAAAGGCGGTCTTTGCCATGACCAAAAAAATACTTTGTTTTGTTGTCATACTATTTTCAATTCTTCTTTTCTATAACTCGAGCTTTGCACAATCTCCACTAATTTTCGGCCCCAAAAAATATACAAAAGAAAAAGGAAGACCTGAAAAGACAAAAGAAACCGTACAGGTCTGTAGCCCCACAGGAATTTATAAATTCATCGTAGAAAGCGGCCTCTATATTGAAACAGAAGATAAAGATGATAAAGATGAGAAAGATAAAGACAGGGAAAAAGAAGAAAAAAAGACTAAGGTCAGCGCCGCAGAAGTAGAGGTAAACGGCAAAGAGGTGATAGAAGAGGACGACTTCAATAAAAAGGTTACTAGAGTAGAAAAGACCATCCTCCTTCCACAGGGCGAAAACCTCATAGAGGTAGAGATAGAAGGGAAGATAGGGACATTTATCACACTAACCATAGAATGCCAGAGTGGATGCCTTCAGCCGAAGATAACCTCCCCCACAACAAACAGCATCATAAACAAATCAAAAACAATAATCAGGGGAAACCTCTATAATGCCTTTGGAGAAACAGGAGTAATCCTAAAATCCTCAGGTGTAAGCAGTGAAGTTTCGGACCTTGCCCAGACACAAGCTGCAAATTTTGCCGGTATGATTCCCCTGCAAACAGGCGCGAATACCATAACAGCCACTGCCTCAGACGCCTGCGGATATAAAGCAACTGACACAATAACCATAAATACCGAGACAATAGAAGAGCCTGTAAGACTCACTGCAACGCCATCCAGCGGTATTCTGTCTGCCACCATAGGAATATTTGAAGCGACTCTTGAAGTAGAGACAAGCATAGAAAATCCTGTATCAAAATACTCATGGGACCTAAACGGAGATGGGACAATTGACCAAGAGGGAAGCGAACTTGCAAAGGTTACTACCAATTATCGAAACACAGGGCTGTATTCCCCAAGTATAACAATTACCGACACACAGGGAAACACCTACACAGAAACCGCCGTCGTCAATGTTATGTCAAGGAATGAGATGGATGCTTTGCTCAAAGGAAAATGGGAAGGGATGAGGGGGGAGTTGATAAGTGGGGATGTCAGTAAAGCATTACAATATTTTGCAGAAGGTTCAAAAGAAAAGTATCAGGAAATATTTAACCTTCTGAGTGATAAATTACCTACCCTCGCTGCGGAAATGCAAGATATACAATTACTCTACCTGAAAGATACTACAGCCAAATATCGGGTAAGAAGAAAGCAAATTATAAACAGTCAACAAGCGACAGTGACGTATTATATCTATTTTACAATGGATGAAAATGGTTTATGGAAAATCGTGCAGTTTTAAGGGATGAATTTATTTAAGAGACACTGAATAAATTTTGGGCTACCCACAGAGAAAAGGGGGGATAATTTGATGAGATGGAAAAACTTAAAGTATTGGCAGAAAGCAGGAATTATTTTTGGAGGGCTACATATAATAATTTTATTGTTTTTATTGCTTACCAGTGGTGGTAAGGGCGAGGGAGTGGTTTTGCTGGCGATACTCCTTGAGTGGCCTCTTGTTTTGCTTACAGGAGATTATCTGCCTCCTATTTTAAAAAATAATATTTTCTTTGTGTGTATATACTTATTGGTTATAGGAACTCTGACTTATGCAATTATAGGTATGATTTTAAGCATTATAATAATGAAACCAATAAACTTTTTATTAAAGGTAAGGAAGACACCATGAAAAAATTATTCTTTGTCCTTATTTATCTATTCATTTTTTCAATAAAAAATTGCCTGGCATGGGATACTGATACCGTCCATCCTTATATAACTACAAGTACCCTCCAAAAGGCTACCTCTTTAGATAAATTTTTAAGCGATTTTGGATTAACCAATGAACGATTTAACAGTCAGGATTCAAGAGATTTTGGTTCTTATGGGGCTAAGGGATGGATTCTATTAGGAAGTATATGGGAAGATTTTGGGCAAGATCATAATACCACTTGTCTTTTAAGTGTAGGGTGTAGAAGGTTTTTAAATCATTATTTTGATCCTGTAAACAGAGTCGGATTAAATTATGCAGGATATAGTGGCGGAGCTTCACCAATATGGGGAAAAACAGGAGAAGGAGTTGATGGACCAAATCAATGGTCATGGAATCAGGCAAGATATTATTTCTATAATACTTTAACCAGCCAATCCAAAGCTGAAAGAAATAAAAATTTTGCCCTTACTTTTAGGTCAATAGGGCAGGTTATTCATTTATTGGAAGATGCCTCTCAACCAAGCCATGTAAGAAATGATCCTCACATAAGCCCGACCGATAGTTTCATTGGTTCAAACATATTTAATCCTTCACGATTAGAAGAATGGGGGAAACTGAACGGAAGAAGTATTGATGTATCGGCTGTAACCGCCAAATCCCTTCCGTCCTTTGACAATTACTTTAACGGGCTTGCT